>OFHN01001585.1_pt1 | contig 15460 bp, 15 predicted proteins | sample 1521321 | NCBI WGS metagenome assembly OFHN01 (sample SAMEA3504130, study PRJEB24116) | mouse gut metagenome | biome: mouse gut; feature: mouse-associated habitat; material: faeces | place: Denmark | collected 2011
ATAATTATAATTCATATGAACATGTTATGTACTTGAATACAGTATCTGATTATGATATTGTTTATACTGTTAATAAAAACGGTTTGGCAGAAAGGAGGCTCAATCAATGGCAAAAATAGGAGAACAGGAATTAAAGCAGCAGATTAAGGCGGGCTTATTTTCCAATGCCTATCTTATATACGGCGAAGAAGGTTACTTGAAAGAGCATTATGTCAATGAGCTCAAAAAGAAAATTGTTGAGCCTGCTTTTGAGGATTTTAATTTTCATTCATATAACGGCAAGGATACATCGCTTAATGAAATTTTAAAGGATGCTGAAATGCTTCCTATGATGAGCAGCTATAATTTTGTTCTTGTATGTGATTATCCAATTGATAAAAGTGCATCCGAGATTGATGCACTTAAAGAATTTCTGAATGATGTTCCTGATACGACAGTGCTTGTGTTCTGGTATGATTCATTAGCTTTTGATTCAAAGAAAAATGCAAAAATGAAGGCTGTTGATAACGCCTTTGCAAAAGCAGGCTCGTCTGTTGTGCTTGATAAAAGAACTGAAGGTGAGCTTGTTAAGCTTCTTGTTAGCGGCTGCAAAAAAAGAGGTGCAGTATTATCTGCGGATAATGCACGTTATTTAATTTCTGTTTCAGGAACTGATATAAAAACGCTTTTGAATGAAACAGAAAAACTTTCATCATATGTGAACGGCGGAGAGGTTACTAAGGATATTATTAACAGGCTTGCAGTCAAATGCCTTCAGGCAAGAGTTTACGACCTTTCAAAAGCAATTATAAAAGGAGATTACGAAAAAGCATATTCTGTGCTTGATACGCTTTTTGTTATGAAGGAAGAGCCTGTCAGCGTTCTTGCAGTAATATCCAATTGTTATGTTGATATGTACAGAGTTAAATGTGCTAAAATAGCAGGGCAGCCTGTTGAAGATGTAGGTCATTACTATAATTATAAGGGCAGGGAGTTTGCACTCAGAAATGCTATGCGCGACTGTGCAAATCTTTCTGTTGAGCAGCTCAGAAAATCTCTTGATGTGCTTATGGAAGCGGATAACATTTTAAAAAGCACAGGTATGGATAAAAAACTTGTTCTTGAAGAAACCATGGTTAAGCTTCTTCTTATATCTAAAGAGGTAAGCTATGATTAAGATTAAAGAGGCTGTGATTGTAGAGGGGAAATACGATAAGATTAAGCTTTCCAATATTCTTGATACTCTTATTATAGAAACAAACGGCTTTCAGATATATAAGGATAAGGAACGGCTTAATTTTATAAGACATCTTGCTGAGGATAGGGGAATTATAGTTTTAACGGATTCAGACCATTCAGGCTTTCAGATAAGAAACTATATTTCTTCAGGGATACCCAAAGATAGAATTAAGCATTTATATATACCTGATATTTATGGAAAGGAAAAGCGTAAAGAGGTTGCCTCCAAAGAGGGTAAATTAGGTGTTGAGGGAATAGATGACAGCATTCTTTCAGCTCTGTTTGAAAGGGCTGATGTTGAATTTAAGCTGGAAGAAAACAGAGAGCTTATTACAAATTATGATTTGTTTGCAGCAGGCATATCAGGCGGAGCGAATTCTAAGGAAAAAAGAAAAAAACTACTGAAAGAATTAAATCTTCCGGAGTTTCTTTCAACCAATTCACTTTTAAGCTATCTTAATTCATCTATGTCAAAGGATGAATTTATAACTCATTTTAAATAAAATAGTAAACAGCTGAGTGATTTGTTCACTCAGCTGTTTATTTATATATCAATATCAACTTCAACAGGGCAGTGGTCAGAGCCGAGAATATCGGTGTGTATTTTGGCATCTGTAAGCCTGTCTTTAAGCCTGTTTGATACGATAAAATAATCAATTCTCCAGCCCGCGTTTTTTTCTCTTGCCTTAAACATATAAGACCACCAGCTGTAAATTCCTTCTTTATCGGGATAAAAATATCTGAAGGTATCGGTAAAACCGTTGTTAAGAATGGCAGAAAGTTTTTCTCTTTCATAATCCGTAAAGCCTGCATTGTTATGATTTGTTTTCGGATTTTTTAAATCTATTTCTTTGTGTGCAACATTTAAGTCCCCGCAGTATATTACGGGTTTTGACTTGTCCAGAGAAAGAATGTAATTTCTGAAATCATCCTCCCATTTCATACGATATTCAATTCTTTTAAGCTCACGCTGTGAATTCGGCACATAAACCGTGACTAAATAATAATCATCAAATTCAAGTGTAATGAGTCTGCCTTCCTTATCGTGTTCCTCTATACCCATTCCGTACTGAATATGAATTGGTTTTTCTTTTGTAAATATTGCTGTGCCTGAATAGCCTTTCTTTTCCGCATAATTCCAATAGCAGTAATAACCCTCGGGTGCAAAATCAATCTGCCCTTCCTGCAGCTTGGTTTCCTGCAGACAGAATATATCAGCGTTAACATCATAAAAGAATTCATTGAAATTTTTATTCATACAAGCACGCAGTCCGTTAACATTCCAGGATAACAATTTCATAGTCTATCTCCTTAATTACAGCATAATAATTTTTGTTCTTTGCTCTGTTGAGCAGGGCAGAGGCTTTTTGTATCCGAGATTATATAAATCGGTAAATTTACATTCCTGTTCAAAAAAAGGCAGTGCGGATGCATCGCAGTCGCTCAGCTTTGTTATAATAGGCTTTGAAGCCTCTTTCTTCATTTTTGAAAGTAAGAGCCTGCCCTTTTCGTTAAAACCTAAAATTCGTATATAAGGAGGTTCTTCAGGCCGGCTTGTTATACCGAGATACGCTCTTAAAATAATTCTTCTTATTCTTGAATGTGTGTATCTTTTTGATTTGATTAAAGCATATAATTCGTTAAGTGATGTGGCTTTTTTTACTGCCTGTGCAATTCTGTTTTCAAGACCCTCGTTTACATCCTCAATCTGTAAAAAATCGCCTGCTGTCATTGTTCTCAGTTTGGAGAGAACGGCAACCTCACAGTTATATATAGAAGAGATTTCATTGCTGTTTAATGTTTTTCTGATTGCAGATGAAGAATACTGTTCGTCCTCACTGTCATGCCCTAATCCTATTCTTTTAACAGCAATGCAGGGGAGTGATGCTGCTTTTAAATATTCAACTGCAAGTATGTTGTTCGGGTAATTCAGCAAATCCGTTTTTAATACTTTGCTTCTTGCGGCAGGGAATGATACACCGCTTTTCATTTCCAGTGCAATTTTCTTTTGGATTTCATTATCATTCAATAAATCAGCAACGGAACGCAGTTCATCAATGCTGTCATTTTCAGCTCCGAAAGCAAGCTGATCTGCAATTCCTGTTGCTTCTATAAGCCTTACACCTGCCTTGCAGAAGCCTTCAGCTGAGAGGGTAGAATAAACCGCAGGCAGCTCAATAATTAAATCTGCACCGTTTTGCAGAGCCTCTTTTGCTCGTGTAAATTTATCATAAACTGCAAACTCACCGCGCTGAACAAAATTACCGCTCATACAGCAGATAACAGCATCATCACAGTCTTTTTTTACGGAATTTATTAAATGTATATGCCCCTTATGCATAGGGTTGAATTCGCAAATTATACCTGTAATCATAAAAAAAACACCAAAATTAAAACTATTTCGTACTCTAATACTTGACTAATAATTATATATATATTATTATAATATATATTAATTAAATTGCAATATACGGAGGATAATATTTATGAAAATTCTTGTTATCAACTGTGGCAGTTCATCACTCAAATTTCAGTTAATCAATATGGATAACGAGTCGGTAATTTGCAAAGGTACGATTGAAAGAATAGGCGCTCATATCAGCGGCGGCGAAAACAATATTATTTATACAAAAACAGGTGAGGATAAGATTATCTTTGATAAGGAAGTTAAAGATCACGTTGATGCATTCAATACTGTTAAAGAACTTATGACATCAGGCGACCATAAGGTGCTTGATTCCTTCAGTGAAATTGATGCAATCGGTCATCGTGTTGTTCAGGGCGGAGACAGATATACAAAAAGCGTGCTTATCACAGATAAGGTTGCTTCTGATATTGAAGAATTAGCACCTCTTGCTCCTCTTCACAACCCTGCAAACCTTCAAGGCTATCAGGCTTGTCTTTCTGTTGTTGGTCCTGATGTGCCGCAGGTTGCAGTATTTGACACTGCATTTCACAGCACAATGCCGCCAATGGCATATATGTATGCTGTTCCTTATGAATATTATGAGAAGTACGGAATCCGCCGTTATGGCTTCCACGGAACATCACATAAATTTGTAAGCCAGAGATGTGCTGAATTTATGGGAGAAAAATTAGACAGGCTCAAGATTATTACCTGCCATCTCGGAAATGGTTCATCAATAGCTGCTGTTAAATACGGTAAGGTTTTTGATACATCAATGGGCTTCACTCCTGTTGACGGCTTTATGATGGGCACACGCTCAGGCGGTGTTGATCCGTCTGTTGTAACTTTCCTTCAGGAAAAGTTGGATCTTTCTCCTAAGGAAGTTGAGGGAATACTCAATAAGCAGTCAGGTGTAAGTGCTATTTCAGGCGGCTTTTCTGATGACCGTGATGTTTTTGCGAAGCAGAACGAGGGTGATCAAAGAGCTATTCTTGCTCATGAAATGCAGGCATATCAGATTGCGAAATATATAGGCTCTTATGTTGCTGCAATGAATGGCGTTGATGCAATTGTTTTCACCGGAGGTATCGGTGAAAACGGCTTCTGGCTTCGTTCAAAAATCTGCTCATATCTCGGCTATCTCGGAATTGAAATCAATCAGTCGGTAAACCAGAAAACCGTTAAGGGTGCTGAGGCAGAGCTTACTTCACCAACAGACAAGGTAAGAGTTTTCATTCTTGCAACAAATGAAGAATTGATGATTGCAAGAGATACAAAGGAAATTGCGGAAAATATCAAATAATTTCAAAATTTAGTGATTTAAAATAAAATACATTAGGAAAAGGAGGAAGAACAATGCCGGAAATCAAATATGAAATCACAGAGCATGTTGGTGTAATTTCTGAAACCGCACGTGGATGGACAAGAGAAGTTAATATGATTTCATGGAATGGTCGTGAACCAAAGATAGATGTTAGAGATTGGTCACCGGATCATTCAAAGATGAGCAAGGGCTTAACGTTTACTAAAGAAGAAATGATTGAGCTTAAAAATCTTGTAGACAAACTCTAATCAACGAAAATTTAAGGGCAACTCCTTACAGTTGCCCTTGAAATTTTGTTTAGAGAGTGCATAAATATTGTCACTCTCATTTTTCAGAAACTGAGGTAACAAATAATGGAATGGACATCATTAAATGATTTAAGAGAGAAGTATTTATCATTTTTCGAAAGTAAGGGGCATCTTCGCCTGCCAAGTTATTCTCTCATACCAAATAACGATAAAAGCCTGCTCCTGATAAACTCAGGCATGGCACCTATGAAAAAGTTTTTTACAGGAGAGGTTACACCTCCGTCTAATCGTGTAACAACCTGCCAGAAATGTATCAGAACACCTGATATTGAGCGTGTTGGCAAAACTGCACGTCACGGCACATATTTTGAAATGCTCGGCAACTTCAGCTTTGGTGACTATTTTAAGCACGAAGCCACAAAATGGGCTTGGGAATTCTGCACGGATGTGCTTGAAATACCTGCTGATTTGCTTTGGGTTACTATTTATGAAAATGATGATGAAACCTTTGATATTTGGACTAAAGAAATCGGGGTGGATCCTTCACATATTGTAAGACTTGGAAAAGAAGACAATTTCTGGGAACACGGCCAGGGTCCCTGCGGTCCCTGCAGTGAAATTTATGTTGACCGCGGAGAGAAATACGGCTGTGGAAAGCCTGATTGTGCACCGGGATGCGAGTGTGACCGTTATACAGAAATTTGGAATAATGTTTTCAGTCAGTTTAACAATGACGGAAACGGCAATTATACCGAGCTTGCACAGAAAAATATTGATACAGGCATGGGTCTTGAGCGTCTTGCTTGTATTATGCAGGGTGTCGATAACCTTTTTGAGGTTGATACAGTTCAGAATATTATGAAAAAGATTTCTGAAATTGCAGGCGTGAATTACCACGATGATGAGAAAAATGATATTTCACTTCGTGTTATTACAGACCATATCCGTTCTTCTGTATTTATGATTGGTGACGGTGTAATTCCGTCAAACAACGGCAGGGGTTATGTTCTTCGCCGTCTTATAAGACGTGCCTGCCGTCACGGCAGACTTTTAGGTGTTAATAAGCCGTTCCTTTATAAGGTTGTTGATACTGTTATTGATGAAAATCTTACCGCTTACGATTATCTTGATACAAAGCGTGAACTTATTACTAAGGTAATGCTTGCTGAGGAGGAATCCTTCGGAAAAACGATAGACAGCGGTCTTGCTCTTCTTGAGGAATATATTGATAAAATGGAGGGTATGGTGTTCAGCGGTGAAGATGCCTTCAAGCTGAATGACACCTATGGTTTCCCGCTTGATTTAACTAAGGATATTCTTGAAGAACGCGGTATTACTGTTGATGAGGATAAGTTCAATGCACTTCTTGAAAATCAGAAGCGTACTGCACGTGCCGCAAGAAAAGATTCTGATACGGATGCGTGGAAGAGCGAAAATGTTAAAATTGATGCACAGGCAACTGAATTTGTAGGTTATACAGACTATGAATGCACTGCAACCGTTAAGGCTGTTGTTGCAGACGGTGAGCTTAAAGATATGATTGGTGCAGACGAAGAGGGAATTATTGTTCTTGATAAAACCTCTTTCTATGCAGAATCAGGCGGTCAGGTTGGTGACAGCGGTGTTATCAGCACAGATAATGGTACATTCCTTGTTGCAGATACCGCAAAAAATGCTGATGCTATATTCCTTCATTCCGGAAAGGTAGACAGAGGTGTTATTTGCGTTGGTGATACGGTTAAAGCTTCAATTAATGCTGAACGCAGAAATATGATTATGCGAAACCACACTGCCGCTCATCTTCTTCAGGCTGCACTGCGTGAGGTACTCGGTAATCATGTTGAACAGGCAGGTCAGCTTGTTAATGAACGTGAGGTACGTTTTGACTTTACACATTTCAATGCACTTACTGCTAAGGAAATCAGTCAGGTTGAGATGCTTGTTAACAACTTTATTTTAGGTGCAAATAAGGTTGAGAGTCTTGAAATGCCGATTGAAGAAGCTAAAAAAATGGGTGCTATGATGCTCTTTGGTGAAAAATACGGTGATATTGTAAGAGTAGTTAAAGCAGGTGATTTTTCAACGGAATTCTGCGGAGGTACTCACGTATCAAACAGCGGTCAGATAGGCTTGTTCAAGATTACAGGGGAAAGCTCTGTTGCAGCTGGTGTTCGCCGTATAACAGCCGTTACAGGCACGAATCTTCTTGCAAATTATCAGGCAAGCGAAGCACTTATTAAGTTTTCTGCTGCTGCACTTAAAACAGGTATAAGTGATGTAAAAGAAAAGATTGAATCACTTGTTGCCGATAATAAAGCTAAGGATAAAGAAATTCAGGCTCTTAATGCAGAGATTACTAAGTTTAAGAGTGCAGATATGTTCAGCAAGCCTGTTGATGTTAACGGACTTGAGGTTTATATTGCTAAGCTTGACGGCACAACGCCCGATGCACTTCGTTCAATGGGTGATGATCTTAAAAATAAGGCTGACAACGTTGTTGGTGTTATTGCAGGTGTTAACGGTGAAAAGGCTTCAATAGTTGCTGTTTGCGGTAAAGGAGCTATTGCCAGAGGTGTTAAAGCAGGCGATGTTGTAAGAGAGGTAGCTAAGCTTGCAGGCGGCGGAGGCGGCGGACGTCCAGATTCTGCAATGGCAGGTGCAAAGGATATTTCCAAGCTTGATGATGCGTTGAATTCTGCTTGTGATATTATTAAAGGCTTTATGGCTTAATGAGGTGCAGCTATGTGTTTGTTTTGTGAAATTTTAAATGGAAATATTCCAAGTACAAAGGTTTATGAAGATGATATGATTTATGCTTTTAAGGATATTAATCCTGTTGCTCCTGTTCATTTTCTTGTTGTTCCTAAAGAGCATATAGGCTCTGTTAATGATGTAACTGCTGAAAACAGCAAATATGTTGCTCATATTTTTGAAAAAATACCTGAAATTGCAAAATCACAGGGTATTGATTCATATAGAGTAATCAGCAACTGCGGTAAGGATGCAGGGCAAACAGTTCTGCACCTGCACTTTCACGTAATCGGCGGAACTGAATTAGGGGAGAATATCATATGAGTGAAACCTATAAGCTGAAAATTGCAGGGATTGAAAGAGATTTGCAGAGATTCGCCGTAAATGATAAGTTGGATATTGCCGCATTTATTCTTTTCGGTGATGTTGAGTTAACTGAAAAATGTGCTGCAGAACTTATAAAAAAATGTCCTGAATTTGATTATATAGTAACGCCTGAGGCAAAAAGTATTCCGCTTGCTTATGAAATGAGCAGACAGAGCGGAAAGAAGTATATCGTTATCCGCAAGGGTATTAAGGTTTATATGGATAATCCTGTTGCTGTGCCTGTAAGCTCTATAACTACACAAAATCAGCAGTATCTCTATCTTGGTCATGAGGATGGAGATTTGCTTGAGGGTAAGCGTGTTTTGGTTGTTGACGATGTTATCTCAACAGGCGATTCACTTGCTGCCGCAGTAAAGGTTGTTGAAGCATTTAACGGAAATATTGTTGCCTGTGCCGCGCCTCTTGCCGAAGGTGATGCGGCAGACAGAAAGGATATTGTTTATCTTGAAAAACTTCCGCTCTTTTTTAAAGGATAAAAAAGCCGTAAAGTATTTTGCTATCGGTTTAGCAACAGGCATTATGCTTACTGCAGTTTTGCTTAGCAGCTTAAAAATAGGCGTTGAAATTTATAAGGCTTATATGAGAAACTACTATGCCGAAGCCTCGTCATCACAGTCTGATGTAAGTAATAATTCAATTGGAAAAAGTGATGCCGAATACAGCTTTTATGGCTGGGGCTGCTATGTAACTCTGCCAACAGAATATCTGCCTTTTGAATGCAGTAAAAATGATGATATATATTTTAATTATGCTGCATACAAATTCTTTTGGGACAAACCATTAGATGAGGAAAACAGATTTATATATCTTGATAGTGATTATGCATCGATGCTTCCTCTTTTTGAAACAGACAGGCAGTTATCAATTAGCGGTTATATCGCAGGTGCGTTGTATCTTCAAAGCAGTGATTGCCTTTATCGTATAGTTGTGGATGAAAGAGGAGATATTGATTTTAATAGTTTTTCAGTTGTAATTGATAAAAAGGCTGCTCCTGTATTTATTGAAGAAAATAAAATGTATTTGAAGGTTGACGGCGAACAGGATGATTATTATGTTTTGCTTGATACTTTAACAGGTAAATACGAACAGGTTTATGATTGCAACGAAAATATAAATGAAGTACCCAATGGTTTTATTTCAAAGAGCGAGGCAGAAAAGATTGCATTGTCTGCCATTAATGATAATAATCGTTTTCCTGAATTAGCAGATGAAAATATAGTTCTGTTTTGTTCTGTTGAAGATGGCAATTTATACGGTAATCCCGAGTATTATGACACGCATCTGATACACAGACCTGATTTTGCAGGTTATTCTGATATATTTTATGAGCCGCTGCCGGAATATTGCTGGAAGGTTGAACTTGTTGCAGATATTCCAGATTGGTGGATGCCACGTGCAACATTGTATATAAATGCCGAAACAGGTGCTGTTTCATATGCAAAGACATTTTTACCTGATTAAATGAATTTAAGCCCGAAAGTATGGTAATAATACTTTCGGGTGATTTTTTATGCATAACGATAGTAAAAAGGTTGCAATAATCGGCGGCGGAATGGTTGGAATGAGTTTTGCTTATTCACTTTTGAATCAGAATATCTGTGATGAATTGTGTCTTATAGATATTAAAAAAGAGCGTATACACGGTGAGGCGGCTGACTTGTCACACGGTCTACCGTTTGCACCAAGCAGTATGAAAATCTATTCAGGCGAGTATCAGGACTGTTCTGATATGGATTTGGTTGTTATCTGTGCAGGTGTGCCGCAGCTTGATGGGGAAACAAGAAGGGATTTGTTACAGAAGAATTATAAGGTGTTCAAATCAATTGTGCAGCCTGTTATTGAAAGCGGATTCAGCGGAGTTTTTCTTGTTGCAGGAAATCCTGTTGACGTTATGACTAAGGTTGTATATGAACTTTCCGGCTTTCCGAGCGGCCGAGTGCTTGGCTCAGGCACAACGCTTGACTCGGCAAGGCTGCGATATATGATGAGTGACTATTTTCATGTTAATCCACGCAATGTTCATGCTTATGTAATAGGGGAGCATGGAGATTCCGAATTTGTTGCGTGGAGCAATGCGATGATTTCGGTTCTTCCGATTTCAAGACTTGAGCGCGGAAATGAACAGATGATGGCGGATTTAAAGCATATTGCCGTTGAAGTAAGAGAATCGGCATATGAGATTATAAAAGCAAAAGGAGCAACATATTACGGCATAGGAATGGTGCTTGCAAGGCTTACAAGGGCAATACTCAATGATGAAAATTCCGTTTTTACCGTTTCATCCTATCTGAAAGGTGAATATGGTGAAAGAGGGATATATATAGGGGTGCCTGCTGTTGTTAACAGAAACGGTGTAAGAGAAATTCTTGAAATGGAGCTTAGTGAGGAAGAAAGAAGTCAGTTTAAAAAATCATGTGAAGTTATTAAAGAAATGATAAATGAAATAGGTTTATAAAAATAAAACGGCTCTGTACTTAGTACAGAGCCATAATTTATGTTTTACTTTATTTTTCCTCAATCAGATATGTACCGCTGGTAAGAACAGCAATAGAATTTTTGCCGAATCTGTGATACTGTTTAACACTTTCATCAAAAGTTAAATGATCTGAAACGGTAAGATTTGAGCCGTCAATCCGCCTTACCTTGTTTCCGCCCGAGCAAACATAAATGTCACCGTCATCAAAGGAAATATGTGTTGGGTTAACAAATGTTGTTGCATCCTTTCCGCCTATTCTTAGATCAACCTGCATTGTTTGGCAGGAGTAGCGGATAACACAGTTTTCAGTGGGACAGATAGTCCAGAAATACTTTCCCTCAAGAGCCAGTCCGTAAACGATTTCATCGTGATATTTAAAATATCCGCTCCATGAAAGCTCGCCCTCACGGTCGAAAATACCTGCTTCGCCGTTTGGATATATAACAAGCACACGTCTGTCATAAAGCAAAGCGGCATCGCATTGAACAAAATTGGGTATGGTTTCGCTGATGGTCTTAAAGGAAGCACCGAATTTTTTCAGCAGATATGCATTCTTGGTGAGAACATTTTTAGTGCTGTTTTCAAAGTCAATTACGCTGTAGGATGCTTTGAATTTTGATAAATTTGCCAATGGCACTTTTTCAACTAAAATTGCTTTTCCGTCTCCATATGGAAGTATATCAATGATTTCTTTTGTACTAACTCTTATCACTGCTTATTCCTCCGTGCATTCATCATCCATAGCAGATGTAAGATAACCAAGTGTCATTAAGCTGTCCGTTAAATGAACATTTTCAACAAGCACATCAGGATGAGCCATTGCAATGTCATAATTACTGAAATTCCAGAAGCTTTTGATTCCGAGATTTATCAGTAAGTCAGTTAATTCTTTCATATCATTTGAAGGAATACATATAACAGCACACACAGGTCTATTGTCAATGCAGAAATTTTCTATGTAATCAACATTTCTTACAGGAATGCCTTTAATCATATTTCCGCATAAAGCTTCATTCTTATCAAAAATACCTATAAGCTTAAAGCCGCTGTTTACACCGAAAATCTTATTGCAAACAGCCTTTCCTAAATTTCCTGCACCTATAAGAATGGTTTTGCGTTCAATGCCGACTCCCAGAATTTCACCGATTTTACTATGTAATTCCGGCACATTGTAACCGTAACCCTGCTGCCCGAAGCCGCCGAAGCAGTTAAAATCATGGCGGATCTGAGAAGCGGTGAGACCCATTCTGTTTGCAAGTTCCTTTGAGCTTATTCTTATAATACCGTTTTCTTTAAGGCTTTGCAAAAAGCGGTAATAGCGGGGAAGACGCTTTATTACTGAAATGGAAATTTCCTCTTTTTTATCCATAATTTTTTACCTCTTATAATAAATTGGCAAAGTACAGATTTATTTTGTCATTTCAGTGATTGTTTCCATAACATAATCGCCGAACTCCTGACAGGTGCAGCCTGTATCTCTTCCTGTGATAGTAAGCTTCTTTTCTTCAAACATACACTTATCAAGTGCAGCCTCAAGCGCATTTGCCTTATCCTGATAGCCGATATGTGAAAGAAGCATTACCGATGCACGAAGCATACTGCAAGGATCTGCAAACTGGCCTCTGCCTTCTGAAATCATTCTTGGTGCTGAGCCGTGAATAGCCTCAAACATTGCATAATGCTTACCGATGTTTGCAGAACCGGCTGTGCCTACACCGCCCTGGAATTCTGCGGCTTCGTCAGTAATAATATCACCATAAAGATTAGGAAGAACAAATACTTTGAAATCCTTTCTTCTCATAGGGTCAATGAGCTTTGCGGTTGTAATATCAATGTACCAGTCATCTGTAACAATATCAGGGTAAGCCTCGCCGATTTTCTTGGCAGTGTTAAGGAATTTACCGTCTGTTGTTTTGATAATGTTTGCCTTTGTGATTATTGAAACCTTGCCCTTGTTATTTTTCTTAGCGTAGTCATAAGCAAGGCGGGCAATTCTGTCACAGCCCTCCTGTGTTGCTACGGTAAAGTCAACAGCAAGATCATCTGTGATATTCACACCGTATGAGCCTACTGCATAGCCGCCCTCTGTGTTTTCACGGAAGAAAGTCCAGTCAATACCTTCTTCAGGAACCTTAACAGGGCGCATATTGGCAAAAAGGTCAAGCTCTTTTCTCATAGCAACATTTGCGGATTCAACATTAGGCCATCCGTCACCCTGACGAGGTGTGGTTGTAGGGCCTTTAAGGATAACGTGGCACTTTTTAAGCTCCGCAAGCACATCATCAGGAATAGCCTTAAGGCATGCAGCTCTGTTTTCAATTGTAAGACCGTCAATTTCCTTAAACTGAACCTTTCCGCTTGCAACCTCATCCTTGAGAAGGAATGCGAGAACTCTTTCGCTTTCTTTAGTGATTACAGGGCCGATACCGTCACCGCCGCATATGCCGATAACAATCGTATCAAGCTTATCAAAATCAATGAAATCCTTATCCTCTTTGATTTTCTTTGCGCGCTCAAGCTGACCTTGCATAAGTGAACGGAATTTTTCAACAGCTTCATCAATAGCTAATTTATCGTTTTCATTAATCATAGCAATATATCTCCTAATATAATTATTTATTCATTTCTCTTGTGTAATCAAGCAGTCCGCCGCAAAGCAACATATCTCTCTGGCGTGCTGAAAGGTGAGAAGAATCAAGCTCATATTCTTCTCCTTTGGTGAGATTTTTAAGAACAACTGTTTTGTTGTTTTTTATGCAATCTCTGATTGACGGAAGTGAAAGCTCATCCATCTGAGAGATTTTATCATAATCAGATTCATTTTTGAATGTGAAAGGAAGAATTCCTGCATTAACAAGATTAGCAACGTGAATTCTTGCGAAGCTCTTTGTTATAACAGCCTTCACTCCGAGATAAAGCGGAACAAGAGCAGCGTGTTCACGGCTTGAGCCCTGACCGTAGTTGGCACCGCCGACAATAAATCCTTTTCCCTCGGCTTTAATTCTTTCGGGGAAAGATTCATCACAAACAGCAAAGCAATACTGTGAAAGGTGAGGGATGTTTGAACGGTAAGGCAGAATTTTAGCACCTGCAGGCATAATGTGGTCTGTTGTAATGTTATCTTCAACCTTAAGAACAACCTTTGCAGTGATTTCTTCAGGAAGAGCCTCTGTTTTCGGGAAAGGCTTGATGTTTGGTCCGCGGAGAACCTCAACATTCTTTGCTTCATCCTCAGAAGCAGGTGCCTCAATCATATTATCGTTAACAATGAATTTCTCAGGCATTGTAACGTTAGGTGCGTCACCAAGCTCTCTTGGATCCGTAAGATAGCCTGTAAGTGCAGAAGCAGCTGCAACCTCAGGTGATACAAGATAAATTCCTGCATCCTTTGTGCCGCTTCTTCCTTCAAAGTTTCTGTTGAAAGTACGAAGTGAAACGCCCTTTGAATTGGGGCTCTGACCCATACCGATGCATGGACCGCAGGCAGATTCAAGAATTCTTGCACCGGCGTTAATCATATCTGAAAGTGCACCGTTTAAAGCAAGCATATTAAGCACCTGTTTTGATCCCGGAGCAATGCAGAGTGAAACGGTAGGTGCAATTGTTTTGCCTTTAAGAATTTCTGCAACCTTCATCATATCAACGAATGATGAGTTTGTGCAGGAGCCGATAGCTACCTGATCAACCTTAATTCTTCCGATTTCATCAGTTGTTTTAACCTGATCAGGCATATGAGGGCATGCAGCCATAGGAACCAGTGAGCATAAATCAATATCTATAATCTCATCGTATTCAGCATCTGCATCAGGCAATATCTCTGTCCAGTCATTTTCTCTGCCCTGAGCCTTGAGAAAGGCAAGCGTAATTTCATCAGAAGGGAAGATAGATGTTGTTGCTCCAAGCTCTGCACCCATATTGGTAATTGTAGCACGCTCGGGAACAGATAACGTTTTAACACCGTCTCCGCCGTATTCAATAATTTTGCCGACACCGCCCTTAACGCTCATTATTCTTAAAACCTCAAGAATAATATCCTTAGCTGAAACCCAAGGTTTAAGATAGCCGTGAAGATTGATTCTTGTCATTTTAGGCATTGGAATATAATATGTACCGCCGCCCATGGCAACAGCAACATCAAGTCCGCCTGCACCCATTGCAAGCATTCCGATACCGCCGCCTGTCGGCGTGTGGCTGTCTGAACCGATAAGGGTTTTTCCCGGAATACCGAATCTTTCAAGATGAACCTGATGACATATGCCGTTACCGGGTCTTGAAAAATAAATTCCGTGTTTTTTTGTTACAGTCTGAATGTAGCGGTGATCGTCTGCATTTTCAAAGCCTGTTTGTAAAGTGTTGTGATCTATGTAAGCAACGCTTTTTTCGGTTTTAACACGGTCAACACCCATTGCTTCAAATTCAAGGTAGGCCATTGTACCTGTGGCATCCTGTGTAAGAGTCTGGTCTATGCGAAGCCCGATTTCTTCGCCCGCAATCATTTCTCCCTCAACAAGATGAGCCTTAATAAGTTTTTGTGCAAGTGTAAGTCCCATACTTTTTTCCTCCAGAGTTGTTATAAAAATTGTCAATCTATTTTATAATATTGTTTAACTTGTGTCAATGTTTTAATGCTAAAATTAGCATTTTATATA
>OFHN01001588.1_pt1 | contig 15420 bp, 17 predicted proteins | sample 1521321 | NCBI WGS metagenome assembly OFHN01 (sample SAMEA3504130, study PRJEB24116) | mouse gut metagenome | biome: mouse gut; feature: mouse-associated habitat; material: faeces | place: Denmark | collected 2011
CCTCCACCATAAGCTCCACATAGCCCTCCAGCGTTTCCTCATCGTAGGGATGCTCTTGGAGCAGGAGGTCAAAGTCGATATTTTCTTTTATCAGCTCTCGGTATCTATCCATCTCATCCATCCTCATCCGGCTCTTGGGCCGACCGGCAGGGGGAGAAGCAGGAGGCGCGGGGGTAGGGGGAAAGATGGATGGGTCAGTATCGTTCAGATCAGTATTTTTCTTTTCAGTCTTATTAGGGGCGGAAAAACCGCCGTCAAGACCGCGCGTTTCCAGCGGTGCAGACTGCGGTTTTTCCGCAGTCAAGAGTGCGGTACTATCTAGCGGTCTTGACTGCTGATTTTCCGCAGTCTGAGGGGCCGGGGGCGGTGGTGCCTGTTCCGGCTGCTGGGGCTGGCCCGGTTCCGGGGGCAGGATGAAGTTCTTGACGTAGATGCGGGTGGGCCGTCCCTGGCCCTGCTTCTTCCGCTCAATCAGGCCGATGCCGTCCTTGTCCAGCTCCCGAAACAGCTTCGTGGCCTTGTCCTTCCCGCAGCTCATGAGATTCATAGCGTCCTCCTGGGTGAAGTAGATGTAGACGCGCTTCTCGCTGTCCATCCAGCCATTTTTGACGGACAGCCCCATCCGGTCCAGCAGGAGGCCGTAGAGAACCTTGGCCTCGATGGAAACACTCTTATACCGGGGGTCCGTCAGCAGGGTCTTGGGGATACGGTAAAAGCTGTACTGGTCCGCTTCGGTGCCGTAGTAGTAGTCCAGATTCAGATTTGACGGCATGGTGATTGCCTCCTTTGCAATGTGCGGAAAAACAAAAAAACGCCCCGGTGACCATAATAGTCACCGGGGCGCTCATGCTCCTGCCGCTTGTAGATTTGTCCGTAAATGCAAAAAAGCCCGCCCCCAACTGATAATTAGTCAGTTGAGGGTGGGTTTTGGAATATTGTTACCACTTTTCGCCTAAAATGCTTCTCTTACCTCGGATGTAATCGGTCAGAAATACACTGTGACAGGTCTGATAGGTGAAAAACTGCCACGCGACGAGTTTTCCCGTATCCAGTTTAACTTGGAAGAAAGGGAACAGCAGATTGGTCCAATTATCGTTCTGAAAAACCATGACCTTCTGAAATTCTTTCCTCTCCAGCAGGATGCCGCCATGGATGAATGTCTCATTAACCACATTTGCCGCTTCATAGGGGTTCATATCACAGTCCTGGATGATAAGCCCCTCTCCGTACTGCCGCGCCATTCCCGGCAGGTCATCCACGGTGATTTCGATAACTGTAACAGCCATGTGCCGCCTCCTTCAAGGTTTGCTGGACAGCCCGGATATGGGCCAGCCACCGCTGGCGGGTATCATCACCGATCCAGCATTGATATAACTCACACTCCGGGTTCTGGACGCTTTGCAGCTCGTCCAAAAGGATTTTGAAATCAGCCGGAGTGACAACAAACTCCTTAATATGATGGTCTACCGGATCATAGTTTTCGCCAACATACTCGGTGACGATCAGCTCCCCGGTTCGATAGTAGTCCGCCAGACACTCCGCGATCAGGAGTGCCGCATGGGTAAAGTCTCGCGGGAAGTTGGCGTTGATGTAGCAGTCCAGCCCCTCCGGGGGACAGCCCCGGTTGGTCCGCTTGATGTCCTCCATAATATCCTGCCGCAGCAGCTCAATGGCCTCTGCTGTATTGAAGATGGCGAAGTCCACTGCTTTCAGTTGTGTGCCTACGATAGTCCCCAGCAGGTCCAGTCCGTAGTCACTTTGACGTTCTCTAATGCCCCAGGCTCCCATTTTTAACCTCCTTCGTGGTCTGAAAAAATTTGTCCTTTAAGTGCAGCCTTGGTTTTTCACCCCCTCCCGTAGACCCCGTTTGAGGGCCGTTTTTGGTGGAAAAAGAATAAGGACAAACCGCCAACCCGTTGCAACACAAGGGTTTTCCGATTTGTCCTTATTATGCCATAAGGGCACACCTTCGCTACCATGTCCCTGGAGAACGGTATGGATGTGAAAACCCTGTCCACCATCATCGGGCATGTCTCCTCCGCCACCACGCTGAACATCTATACCCATATCACCGGCGAGATGCAGCGGAACGCGGCTCGAAATATTGACCAGGGCATCGCCGGGGTGGAGGTACAGGAACAGGGCGAAGTGGAACAGGAGGAAGCCGTTCCTCCTGTGGAGTTTACGCCGTACCGTCCCCCTCACCGCAGACCGGGGACGGGTTGCATCAGCCAAATCAATGACCACCTGTGGGAGGGCCGCTATTCCCCCAAATGGATTGACGGAAAAAAGCACGCCCGCAACATCTACGCCCATACCCGTGAGGAGTGCGAGGAAAAACTGGCGGTGCTGATCGTTCAGATGAAGCGGGAACTGGCAGAGTTAAAAGCGGCACAGGCGGCAGGGGCACCCTTCAGACATTGAGCCGCCAAATACAAAGATAGGACAGTGAACCGAAAACGATTCGCTGTCCTCCTATAAAAGGAGCTTATGCAGACAATTCTAACAGAGCACAGAGAGATTTTGATTCTGTCATTATAATTTTATTTTCCTATTTTCTCTTCTGAAATTATGGTGTATACTAAGAGGCAGAAGGGGGTGCTGGTATGCCTCAAAGCTTAACGGATATACAGATGGTGCTTGCGCCTGTTTTCGCCGCTTATGGCATCTCGCGCGCCGTCCTGTTCGGTTCTGTAGCCAAAGGAACTGCTACAGAGAAGAGCGACCTGGACTTATTGGTGGACAGCAAATTACAGGGGCTGAAGTTTGTGGGCTTTATGGAGGCCGTCCGGCAAGCGGTGGGGATGCCTGTGGACATTTTTGATGTGCGGCATATTGAGAAGGACTCAAAAATCGACCGTGAGATTTGTTCTACTGGGGTAACAATTTATGAGAAATGAAGTCATCCTCCAAAAGCTGTATAGTTATTCCGAAAAGCTGATGAACTATTGCCAGGGCTATACCTATGAGAGCTTTTCTGAGGATACAAAGCTGGTGGAGGCCTGTGTGTTTAATCTCAGTCAGATGGGAGAATTGTGCCGGATTGTGGATGCTGCTTTTGCAGAGTGTCGTCCTGAAATACCTTGGCGTGAAATGAACGGCCTTCGAAATCGCATCGTCCACGATTATGAGGGAGTAAACCTTCGACTTGTGTGGGAGATTATCAGTGGAGATATTCCGGGTCTGAGGAACATCTTGAAGGCATTGCTGTAAGATGTGAAAGCAAGCAATTTGCTAGACCGCATATCTCATTTTTTGACTGGAGGAATGAGGTCTTGCAGGAACAACGGTTTACAAAACGGGATTGGACACTTTTCCGCAGTAAAATTGGCGACTGGCAGGAGGCCTACATGGGCAGACTATGCGGTGAATACATAGAACTGCTGAGCGGCGATGGTGATCCGTCAGAAAAATTCTGGCAGTTGGAAAAGCGGATAAGAAGTGACAAAAGAAATCCAGGCGTCCAGCTGGAGATGACCCGAACAAACTTTATCTACAACATCATTTCGCTTATCAGCAATGACGTAATCAGCATGAAAGACCTTGAGGATTTTAGCGATAAGTTGAAGGAGACTGTAAGAGTCTTTCTTGAACGGCAGAGCCGGGACTACTCGGATGAAGATTGATACCAGGCAGGTAGCGTACAGGCCAGCAGAACAAGGGGCGGCAGACCGAAGAAACAGCCCGATGTCCAAAAAATTTTCGAAAGCCGTCTGTGGTATTTCTGTGGTCAAAAGAAAAATCACCCCAGTTTTTACTGAGGTGATTTCCTTATTGGTGGACCTGAAGGGGATCGAACCCTCGAACCTCACGGATGCGAACCGTGCGCTCTCCCAGCTGAGCTACAGGCCCAAATCGGCACTTTTCACGAAAAAAAGTTGCAAATTTTGGATTTCTCAAATATTCGATTTTCAGGGGAAAGTCCAACAAATCGAACAGGAAAACAGGGAACAGAAAATCGGGTAGGATGTGTCTCGCTATGGATGCGAACCGTGCGCTCTCCCAGCTGAGCTACAGGCCCATTTTATTTACAGCGCAGTTTATTATAGCCCATCGGGCCAGATTTGTAAAGCCCTTTTCCGCAAGAAATGGATCTTTTTTTGCCCGCCTGGCCCATCAGGAGCCGCCCGCCCCGGAACCTGCCGGGGCGGGCGATTTTTCCTACGCCTTAAGCACAAAGATATGGGAGTCGAAGTCACAGGCCGCAGTCTCTCCGGGCAGACGCTCACCGGCGGCACTGTCCGAGGTAATCAGCCCCAGCCGCATCAGCTCGTCGCCGCCCCGGCGGGCCCCGCCGTCTACAGCGTAGTCCAGAGCCGGATCCAGCCCCTGGAGCTTCACTCGGCGGTAGGGGCCGTTCACCTCGTTGAGGACCCGGTACCACCCCACCAGGGCCGTGCGTCTGTCCGGGCTCACCACCATCCAGGCGGTAAAGCTGCCCTCAAAGGGGGACAGGAGCCGGTAGAAGTCCCCGAACTGGAGCACCTCCCGGTACTCCTTCATGAACGCGATCTGCTTCCGCACCTGGGCCCGCTCCTCCTCCGTGAGCCGGTTGAGGTCCAGCTCATAGCCAAAGGTACCGAAGCAGGCCACATTGGCCCGGGTGGACAGCGGAGTCATCCGGTTGACCTGATGGTTGGGCGTCGCCGACACGTGGGCCCCCATGGAGCTGACAGGATAGCAGAAGGAGGTGCCGTACTGGATTTTCAGCCGCTCCACCGCGTCGGAATCATCGGAGACCCAGCCCTGGGGGGCGTAGTAGAGGATGCCCGGGTCAAACCGGCCGCCGCCGGAGGCGCAGGACTCGAAGAGCACATGGGGGAAGTCCCCAGTCAGCCGCTCATAGAGGCGGTATACGCCCAGGATGTAACGGTGGAGCGCTTCTCCCTGCTGATCCGGCGGCAGGGCGGCGGAGTAGGCCTCGGTGATGGAGCGGTTCATGTCCCACTTGATGTAGGACACCTTGGCCTCGGAGAGAATCTTTGCCATCATGCCGTAGATGTGGTCCACCACCTCCGGCCGGGAGAAGTCCAGCACAAACTGGTTCCGGCCGTGGGAGGCCCGGCGTCCCGGCGTCTGGAGGATCCAGTCCGGGTGGGCCCGGTAGAGATCGGAGTCCTTGTTGACCATCTCCGGCTCAAACCAGAGGCCGAACTTCATCCCCAGCGCCTCGATGCGCTCTGCCAGGCCGGTGATGCCGTCGGGGAGCCGGTCCGTGTTGGCGGTCCAGTCCCCCAGACCCGCGAAGTCGTTACACCGGGCCCCGAACCAGCCGTCGTCCAGGACAAAGAGCTCCACGCCGTCCTCCTTGGCCGCCTGGGCGATGGAGACCAGCTTGTCCGCCGTGAAGTCGAAGTAGGTGGCCTCCCAGTTGTTGATGAGGATGGGGCGGGGCCTGTCCCGCCACTGGCCCCGGGCCAGACGGGAGCGGTAGAGCCGGTGGAAGGTACGGCTCATGTCCCCCATGCCTTGGCAGGAATAGACCATCACCGCCTCCGGGGTCTGGAAGACGCCGCCGGGGGAGAGCTTCCAGTCAAAGCCAAAGGGGTTGATGCCCACGGTGACCCGTGCGGTATCCCAGGCGTCCACCTCCACCTGAGCCAGGAAATTGCCGGAGTAGACCAGGGAGAAGCCCAGCACCTCCCCCCGCTCCTCGTCCGCGCCCGGGCGGCGGAGCATGATGAAGGGGTTGTGGTTGTGGGAGGAGTGGCCCCGGGCGGACTCCACCGCCTGGATCCCCTGCTCCAGGCGGCGCACCTTCATATGCCGCTCCCGGGACCATGCCCCAGAGAAGTGGATGAACTCATAGTCGCTGTCCGGCAGGTCCAGGGATAGGCTCATGGCGGCGGTGAGGTGGAGCGTCAGGCTGCCGTGGTTCTCCAGCCGGGCGGACCGGGCCAGAACCGGCTGGCCGGCAAAGAGGGTGTAGCTGAGGAAGAGGGACGTCTGCAGCAGCTCATCCTCCAACTGTATGGTGAGGGTCTCCGCCTCATCGTCCGCCTCGCAGTAGGTGGCGGGCAGCCCCTCCAGAGGGGGCTTGCCGGGGGTGACGGCGTGGGAGCGATAGACGAAGTCCGTGATGCGGCTGCCGTTGGGCTGGCACAGCTCCACCGCCGGGCGGCGGACATCCGAGGAGCCGTAGACGGGGTACTCCTGCTTGCATTGCTCCAGGGAGAAGGCTCCATCGCCCTCAAAGACACAGGAGGACATGGGGCGGCGGCGCAGCTCCAGCAGGCAGTCAAAGTCCTCCCTGTCCCGGATGGCCTGGCCAAAGTAGAGCTGGCCAAGCGCCCCGTTGGGGAGCACTTTCATGAGATAGCTGACCGCGCCGTTGGTGAGGTGAAAGGTTTTTGTGTTCTCGTGGTAGTAGATACTCATGGAAAACCTCCTGGTTTGAGCTGATGACTTTATGGGCGGCGGTGTGGAGGCGCCGCCGCATTCCTGCCATGATAGCATATCCCGGGACAGAATACAAGAGGCCCGGAGGCCAGCTCGCGGAAATCAATCCTGCAAAAAAACGCAGACTCCGCAGAGACGTTGGCGCATATCGTCAAAGGGCCGGCTGGAACAGGACAAACCCCCGGAAAATCCTTTGATTTTCCGGGGGTTTGGTATGCCAGACAGGATTCGAACCTGCGACCTTTGGAGTCGGAGTCCAACGCGCTATCCAGCTGCGCCACTGGCACGTATCGCCTATTCTATTGAGGCTTTGCATAGTATAGCAGATATTTGCCCGATTGTAAAGAGTAAACTTGAAATTTTCCCATAAATCCCGGAGGTCCATCTTTCTGCGCTCCCCCAGCCGCTCTTTTTTACAATTCAGCCAAACCGTCACCCTGGGTCCCGGAAAAAGAGCTTGCAGGAACGGACGAAAAGCGATATAATGGAGAGCGATAAGCAGGGGGTATGGAGCGCAGATGGACTGCGTGAAAATAACGGGCTTGAAAGGAGCACAGCATGAGTTATTTTGAGGAAATGACCCAGAAGGCGAGGGAGGTTGTGGCCACCGCCGCCGAGAAGGCCAGGGGCGCGGCCGATTCGGCAAAAATCTCCGCCGCGATCATCGCCGAGAAGCGTGAGCTGGATAAGAACTACCGGGCCATCGGACAGTGGTACGCCTGCGAACACAAGGAGGACGTCCCCGAGGCCATCGCGGATGTGATCGCCGCCGTGCGGGCCTCCCAGGAGAAGATCGCGGAGCTCCAGGCCAGCCGTGAGGCCGCCGAGAGCCAGGAGGCCTCCGCCCAGGCCGAGGGCACGGTCTGCCCCGTGTGCGGCAAGATCAGCGACAGCAAGTTCTGCCCCCACTGCGGTGCGCCCATGGGCGAGTAAACCGCCGCAGCACGGGTCTGCGCGAAGCTCCGGTTCGCCCGCTCCTCTGGGCGATACGCCGCTTCGCGCCTCTTTTTTGACGTGACACAACAGGGAGGACCGCCATGCTGGACAGAAGCGAAGTGGGTAAGCGGGGCTATCTCAACGAGGACTACCGGCTCTTCCACCTGCGGGACAGCCGCGCCCTGACCCTGGACTACCACTACCACGAATTTGACAAGCTGGTGTTCCAGCTAGGGGGACGGGCCACCTACAGCATCGAGGGCAAGAGCTATCCCCTCCAGCCCATGGACATCCTGCTGGTGAGCCGGAACCTGATCCACCTGCCGGTGGTGGACCCGGAGCAGGTCTACGAGCGGATGGTGCTGTGGATGGACCGGAGCTTTCTGGCCCGATTCAGCGGCCCGGAAACGGATCTGGCGGCCTGCTTTGAGCTGTCCGCCAGCCGCGCCTTCCACCTCTACCGGCCCCGGGGCGAGGCCCGGGAGCGGTACCGGGGCCTCTTCGAGCGGGTGGAGGCGGCGGTGGCGGAGGGGGGCTTTGCCGCCGGACTCCTGGCCGACACCTGCGTCCTCCAGCTGCTCATTGCCCTGAACCGGGACCTGCTGGAGGCCCCGGCGGAGCCGGACGACGTGACCTACCGCTTTGATCCCAAGATGGAGGAGGTCACCCGCTACATCCGGGACCACCTGGGGGAGGAGCTGACCATCGAGCGCCTGTCCGGCGCCTTTTTCCTCAGCCGCTACTACCTGATGCACCGCTTCAAGGCGGTCTACGGCTGCACGGTCCACCAGTACATCCGCCAGAAGCGCCTCCAGCGGGCCGCCGAGGACATCCGCCGGGGCGTCCCCATTCTCAAGGCCGCTGGGGACGCCGGGTTCGGGGATTACTCCGTCTTCCTCCGGGCCTTCCGGGGGGCCTACGGGCGGAGCCCCAGGGAGTGGAAATAGAGCTCTCCAAAAACGGACCTTGCCGGGATTTTCCCGCGCAAAAGCGCCGGAAGGGAATTTGTTCCCTTCCGGCGTTTTTTGTATCATTGCGGATCCGTATCCATAACCGGGAATGCGGTTTCTTCCTCCTGGGCATAAAAGTGGTTGGCGTTGAGCAGCTTCTCCTTCTGGGCCTGGGTGATGGTATCTGTGATGTCCTGGAGGAATACATAAAACAGGCGGTGCTCCTCTCCCCATTTGGAGTTCTCCAGGTGGCCGTAGTCGTCCACCCAGCGGACCTGCCCGTCCCTGCGGATAATCCGGTACTGCACGTAGTCCATATTCCCCTCGGAGCTCTGGATCTGGTGGTTGATCTCCCACTCCACACGCTCCAGATCCTCCGGATGGACGATGCCCCGGAAGGAGCAGCCCACCCAGTCCATCAGCTCCTCCATGCTCTCGCATCCGAAGATGTCCATGAGGGCCGGGTTGGCGTAGAGGATCCGCTCGTCCTCCATGGCGCGGTAGATGAAGAAGCCGTCGGACATGCTGGCCAGGGAGTCCGCTATGCGCATGTGGCGAAGCTCCTCCTCCCGCTTCATTTCCTTGTCAATGCTCTGGATGGTCATCACCGCCGTCAAGGGCTTGCCGTCCCGCCGCTCGCTGACCATGATGCTGACCATGCACCACTCGTCGGGGTGCTCCTCAGAGCCCCTGCGGTAGCGGTAGAACACGGAGTCCTCCTCCGTCAGCGCGGCGCGCAGGTGGTCCAGGGAGAGGAACCGGCGCACGTTCTCCTCGTCGTGGCGCAGAATCCGGCCTGTGCCGAAGTGCCGCTCCACCATGCTCTCGTAGTTGCCCCGGTCCATGATGAGGTCGTCCTCCGGGTGGATCTTCCGGCAGTAGTTGTCCTGGAGCTGGATATAGTAGACCTCCCGGTAGGCGTTCACCAGACTGTTGAGGGCCCGCTTCTGGACCTGCATGTGGGTCACGTCCTGGGTCAGGCAGGCGAAGCAGCCGTAGCAGTGCTGGTAGAGGGTGAACTGGAAATAGTGCCGGGAGACGGAGCTGTAGGCGCAGTGGGTGAAGGTGTCCCCCAGGAACGCCACCTGACGGGCCCGCTGCCGGAGGAGCGCCATGTCGTTCTCAAAGGCCTGCTGGAGCAGAAGGGGGAGCCGCCGGGCGTCGCCGCCGCACATCTTCTCCAGCTCCCGGTTGGTGTAGAGGACCTCATAGGCTCCCGCGTCCGCCTCCTCCTCCGGGAGGATCCGGAAGAGCCCATAGCCGCAGGGGAGGGAGCCATAGCACTGGTCAAGCCACTCCTGCTTGGGCGTGCCGGTCCTCTTTGACTTGGGCCGCAGCCGCATGATCCGCTCGTTCCGCTTCTCCTCCAGGGCGGTCATGTCCACGAAGGACACGTAGAACAGACGGTGCTCCCCCTGCTCCTGGAGGAAGAATACCTTCACGCTGACCCACAGCACCTGACCGTCCACCCGCAGGTAGTGGATATAGCCCTCAGCGTTGATGGGGTATTTCTCATAGGCCTCGTTGAAGAGGCCCAGCATCACCGGCCGGTCGTCGTCCCGGACGCTGTTCCACACCTTCCGGTCCAGCGTCTGGTCATCCATCCGCTCCAGGCCGGTCATGTGGTAGTACTTTTCATTGACCCGGGAGATCTCGATCTGGCTTTTATAGACATCGTAGATGGCCGCGGGACCCATGATATTGTTGACCAGGGTGTCGGTGAACAGGTTCCCGTCCATGAACTCCCGGATGTGGAAGTCCTCCATCTGCTTGGAGTGAAGGCCATGGAAGTCCAGCCGCCGCTCGTCGGCGAACATCTCCTCAAACTGGGCCACAGAGAGGGGCTTGCAGTAGTAGTACCCCTGGGTGTACCGGCAGCCCATGCTCCGCAGGATGTTCTCGTGGCGCAGGGTCTCCACGCCCTCCACGATCACCGGCAGGCCCATGAGCCGGGCCATGTTCACGATGGACTCCAGGATGCTCACGCCCTTCTGCTCCTCCAGCTCGTCCATGGCCAGAAACTGCATGTCGATCTTCAGCACGTCCACGGAGATGCTCTTGAGCATATTCAGGGAGGAGTAGCCGCTGCCGAAGTCGTCCATCATCACCAGGAACCCGGCCTCCCGCAGCCGGTCCACGGTCCGGTTGACAATGCTGTCCTCCTCCGTGCAGGCGCTCTCGGTGATCTCAGCCTTGATGTACTTGGCGGGCAGGTTGTACTTTTTCAGCAGCTTGCACAGGTAGGCGGGAACGTCCATGGAGATGACGTCGATGCGGGAGATGTTGATGGAGATGGGCACCGGATGGTACCCCCGGTCAATCCAGCTGCGCAGCCACTGGCAAACCTTCTCCCACACCCGCTGGTCCAGGAGGTAGATCATGCCCGTCCGCTCCAGAAGGGGCACAAACCTGCCCGGGGAGATCAGCTCGTCCCCGTGCTGCCAGCGCACCAGAGACTCCGCACCCACCACCTTGCCGGTGGAGATGTCGCACTGGGGCTGGACGTAGAAGGTGAACTCGTCCCGCTCCATGCCGGCGTTGATCTCCGAGAGCGTGCGGATGTCCTCCTCCAGTCTCTCCTCCATCCGGGGGTCATAGAGGGAGACCTGGTTGTGGCCGGTGGCCTGGGACAGGGCCAGGGTGGCTCTGTCGTAGTACAGCTCCGGCGGCAGCTCCAGATCGTCAATAGGGCATACGCCGAAAAGGGGGACCACTCCCGCCATGCCTCCCAGCACCTCGATCCCTCCCCGGATATCGTCCAGGAGCTGCTGTACGCGCTCCATTTGCCAAGGCATGATGATACAGAAGTTGTCCCCTTCAAAGTATCCTGTTACGCCGCCTTGCTGGGTTCGGACAGTCTCCAGACAGTCCGCGATGTAGCGCAGCAGCTTGTCCCCCACAGTGCGCCCGTGGATCTTGTTAAACATTCTAAAATATACGATATCAATTGCTACAATGCAATAAGAGCTGGGTGTGGCCTCCCATATGAACCGCCGTGCCTCCTCCATGAAGGCATATGGAAAATACAGCCCTGTCAGCATACTTTTTGACTGGGTATCTCCCGCAGAGCCGATCCTGCCCTGTCTTGCCGCCTCGCTCATGCTCCCCCTCCGATCTCTTCAAAACACAAATAAAAGCATATCACCTTCTTGAAAATGATTGCTGATTTGACGAGATTAGAATACCACAAAAATCGCCCATTTTCAATACATTTGTGGAAAATTTTAGAAATCGGAGCCGGGGGCGGAAAAGCGGACCTCCCGGGCTCCGCCGCACCGGGCAGAGAAACCTGGACTTATTCGCAAATCTTGGAATAGCAGCGGAAGGTGGAGAGGGGCATTCCGCACTCCCAGGCCGCCATTGTTCCGGAGATGGCGCCGGCCCTCCGCCGCTGGCAGGCGCTGTGGCAGTTCTCCGGCAGGGGCCTGGGCGGCCGGCCAAACCGGACCCCCCGGCCCTGGGCCGCGGCAATGCCCTCCGCCTGCCGCGCCCGGATGCTGGTGCGCTCGTTTTCCGCCACAAAGGAGAGGACCTAAAGGACAATGTCGCTGAGGAAGGCGCCCATCAGATCCTTGTCCCGGCGGGTGTCCAGCAGGGGCATGTCCAGAACCACGATGTCGATTTTCTTCTCCTTGGTGAGCATGCGCCATTGGCTTTGAATCTCCTCATAGCTGCGCCCCAGCCGGTCAATGCTCTTGATGTAGAGCAGATCGTCAGGCCTGAGCTTTTTGACCAGCCGCTGGTAGGCCGGCCGGTTAAAGTCCTTGCCGGACTGCTTGTCCATAAAGATGTTTTCTCCGAAATGGACAGCTCCCGCATGGCCAGCAGCTGCCGGTTCAGGTTCTGATCCCGGGCGCTGACCCGGATATAGCCGTATGTATTTGTCAAGAATGCGTCCTCCTTTCTGTACGGTCAGGGAGATCATACCATACAGGCCAGAGGCGGGGCTGTTTTTATGGAAGAGTTTTCCGAATTTCCGGAAAATTTGCAGGAAAAGAGAGCAGTAAAATACGTCTGGCCGTAAATACTACCACCAGCGCATATTCGCGCTGGAAATTGAGGAGGGAGGATTACCAGGGATGAAAAAAGCAGTGATTTTTGCGGCAGCCGCAGCTCTGGCGCTGTCTCTGACCGCCTGCGGCGGCCAGGGCAGCCAGGATCGGAACGACGCCAACGGCGCCGTCACCAACGGTTCCACCAGCTCCGACAACGGCGTCAACGCCAACAACAGCGCCCGGGCCGGCACCCAGGCCCGCAGCAGCATCGGCAGCGACGTGCGCCGGGGGCTGGACGACGTGGGCGACGCGGTGGAGGACATGTGGGACGGCGGCCGCCGGGCGGTGGATGACGTGACCCGGGGCACAGCCGGCGCCACCAGCTTCCAGCGAATGCTGGACAACGCCCGCGTCACCGACGTGGACGGAAATATGGACGGCAGCGCCAGCGGACGCTGGTAAACGGAAGGCCGGACCCGGGCGGAGTATCCGCCGGGTCCGGCTTTTTCGAGCCCCTACAGCGCCGCTTCCAGCCGCGCCAGCTCCTGGTCCACGCACTGGTCCACGCCTGCAAAGTCCACATGAGGCCGGTAGACCGCCTCCAGGGCGTCGTGGCAGGCCTTGGCTTCCCGGAGGGCGTCCAGTCCCTCCTGCCGCAGGGCCGCCTCCACCCGGCGGACAAAGCGGAGGTGGGTCTTGCACCGCTTGAGGTGGGCCGGGGCGATCATGGCGTCCAGCCGGATGCGGCGGTAGGCCCCGCCGTCGTAGACCATGCCCTCCCGGCTGGTGACGAAGGCCAGGCCCAACTCCGGCAGCAGCAGGTGCTGGATCCGCTCCATATGCTCCGGGTCCGGGCAGACCACGGCGGAGAAGCCCCGGGCCCGGGCGGCGGCGTGGAGCCGCTCCAGCATGGGCGCGGCCAGTCCGTAGGTGTCCTGGAGCTGGTAGATCCTCGGACACAGCGCCTCTGCGCTCTCAAACCGCCAGACGGGTCCCTGGCACGTCACGCTGCCCATAAAGCGGTACACGTCCTCTCCGCCGGCCCCACGGCCCCGGAGCTCCCGGCCGATGATCCCGTCCGTGCGGTGGAGGAGCTTGCCGCCGTCCAGCCCCTCCGCCGCCAGGGCCGCAGCGCTGTCCCCCATCTGCCGGGCCGCGCCCAGGGCCCGGTAGGCCCGCCTGTAGGCGGCGGAGCAGGCGTCCGTGTGGCGGACGATCTCCTCCCGCCGGTCCTTGAGGGCGTCCACGTCGTAGAACCGGCCCAGGTTCACATATCGGTCCGCCGCCCCGGGGTACCGGGGCTCCACCACGTGGGGCGCGGTGCCGTCCACGATGGCGGTTTTGATTCGCGGAATATGTACCCCGTCCAGGGACTGGGGGTCTCCGGAGCAGTAGAGATACTCCACCTGCTCCCCCCGCTCCTCCATGGCCGCGCCGATTTTTCGCATCATGGTGGACTTCCCCGCCCCGGGTCCCCCCTTGAGCACCAGCAGGTCCCGGTAGTTCTCCGGTGCGCAGAAGCGGTCAAACAGGCTCTGAAAGCCCCGTCCGCTGTTGGCGCCCAGAAAGAAGTGCGTAGATTGTGTCATGGTTCCTCCTCCTGACCTCTTCAGATTCTCCCTCCAGAATATGCGGCGGGGGGCCCCGGTGACAGTGGGCGGGCGCGGGGAGATATGATGAAATTCCTGTGGAAATTTTCGCCTTACCATGGTATACTACACAGGAGAACGGTGGGAAGCGAGGCTGCCTATGGCGCGATTTGGGAAATATACGTATGTCATCTACCTGCTCTCGGCCCTGGCGGCGCTGGAGTCCGTGGTTCTGGCGGCGGTGCTGGCCGGCGGGGAGGCCCAGGCCATCCCGGAGCCGGAGCCGCTGGAGGCCATGCCCGCCTGGCTGGAGCCTGCGCCCCAGAGGGAGGAGCTGCCAGAGGAGAAGGAGCCGCCCCCGGGGGAGCGGACGGCGGCGGAGATCCTGGAGGAGCAGCGGATCATCGCCCACGGCATGGGCGCCATCGCCGGCCGGGCCACCCTCAACTGCCTGGAGGGGTTCCAGGCCCAGTATGAGAAGGGTGTGCGGGTGTTCGAGGTGGATCTGCGCCTGACGGCGGACCAGCAGGTGGTGCTGCGCCACGACTGGCGGGCCGGCTGGCAGGCCGGCGTCAGCGAGACCAGCGTGCCCACCCTGGAGCAGTTTCTGGACAAGCCCCTGCTGGGCCGGTTCACCCCCCTGTGCTTCAAGGACCTGCTGATGCTCATGGAGCAGTACCCGGATATCTGCGTGGTCACGGACACCAAGTTCACGGACGCGGAGATCGTGAAGCTGCAATTTGAGGCCATGGTCCGGGACGGGGCGGAGCTGGGGCTGAGCTACCTCTTTGACCGGATGATTATCCAGGTCTACGATCCGCTGATGTTCCGGGTGGCGGACAGCGTCCGCCACTTCAAGCACTATATCTACACCCTCTACACCGACGGCTTTGCCCGCACGGAGGCCGACTTCCGGGAGAAGGCGGACTTCTGCGGGGAGAACGGCATCATGGGCATCACCATGTGGGACTACTGGTGGCGGGAGGACTACGCCTCCATCGCCCAGGAGAAGGGTTTGAAGGTCTACGTCCATACGGTCAACGATCCGGAGCAGGCCCTCGCCCTGCTGGCGGAGGGCGTGCGCGCAGTATACACAGACGAATTGACCCCCGGCGATCTGGCGGAGCAGCCGGAGACCGGGGCGGAAAATCAGGCCTCTGCTGAGGAAGGAGAAGACGACCATGGAGCTGACGGAGAAGACACTGTCCAGCGAGAAGATTTTTGACGGCGTGATCCTGCACATCCGCCGGGATCAGGTGGAGCTGCCCGGCGGGGGGCGGTCCGTCCGGGAGGTGGTGGACCACCCGGGCGGCGTGTGCGTGCTGGCCCTGGACGACCAGGGGCGGGCCCTGCTGGTGAGCCAGTACCGCTACCCCTACCAGCGGGTGGTGCGAGAGGTGCCCGCAGGCAAACTGGAGTACGGCGAGGACCCCTGGGCGGCTGCGCTGCGGGAGCTGAAGGAGGAGACCGGGGCCGTGCCCGGGGAGTTCCGCTCCCTGGGGGAGCTGTACCCCTCCCCGGGCTACTGCGGGGAGATCATCCGCATGTATC
>OFHN01001601.1_pt1 | contig 15331 bp, 10 predicted proteins | sample 1521321 | NCBI WGS metagenome assembly OFHN01 (sample SAMEA3504130, study PRJEB24116) | mouse gut metagenome | biome: mouse gut; feature: mouse-associated habitat; material: faeces | place: Denmark | collected 2011
ACATTTCGAATTACCTGCCGCTGAAATACGGATGATTCATCAACTCCATTGCGGTTTGCTCTTCCGTAATCTTGATGTATTTCATGAACTCCTTTTCGGTTTTGTGGCCCGTGATTTTCATGATGGCGATGGTCGGGATGCCCGCCAGATACATATTCGTTGCTCCGCTGCGACGTGCTGTGTGGGTCTTTACCAAATCGCATTTATCAACCAGATGCGTCTTCTTTTCCCCATTCTCGACGTATGATACTTCGATTTTCTCCGTGATACCCGCCTCGCGTGCGACCTCCTTGATGAATTTATTCACTTTCTGTTCATAGGCCTTCGGCAACCGGTTTTCGTATTTATTCAATATCGCCTGCAATTCGGGCCGGACGGGAATGACAACGTGATTGCCTGTCTTCTGCTGTTTGAGGTCGATTACCCGCTGTCCGCTTTCCAACGTGCGGATATTGCCCTCGTTGATAGTCGAGTAGTCGCTGAATCGCTGTGCCGTATAGCAACCGACCAAAAATACATCGCGGGCAATATCTTTGTGTCTGTTGTTCGACAAATCGAGGTCGGCAATAGCTCGAATCTCCGATTCGGTCAGATAGATATTCTCGACATCGGCGGTCAGTACACGGAATTTGCGGCTCTCAATCACGCCGTTGTCGTGCAGTCCCTCTTCGCGCGCAGCTCGCATGATGATTTTCAGTTCCTTGACGTGACGGCCGATGGTATTGATCGAGTAATCCTTTGCAGTAAACCACGCCACGAAATCGTCGTAGAATTTCAGGTCGATATCGCCGAAATCGAACCGTTTTCGCTTCGCCTTGCAGAACTCGTCGAACTGAGCGATGAAACCCTTGTAGTTCTTGATCGTCGATGCTCCGTAGCGCAGTTTGTGAATGTTGAGCCTTGTGCCATCCTCCATTTCGTGTGTATAACGGGCTATGTAGTCGGTCAGCGATTCCCGACTGCGTATGTTGCGGCCGCCGGATGCGCTGCGCGGGTGATGGAAGCTGTAAACAATCTTTTCCAGCTTCGTTTTCGTCATCGCATGTTCCGGGTCTTTCGCCATTTCGCCGAGGATGAAACTGCGCAACTCCGACAAGTTCTTCGTCAGTTCGCGCCCCTGCTGCTCGGTGAAATCATCCGTAAAGGCATAGCGGCTTTTAACCGTCTGTCGTTTACTATCCCACACATCAGTCAAAACCAAATACTGACTGTCAACGTAGAATTGGTTTCCTCGTCCGACCGTAAACAGTATTTGAACCTTGACCAGCTTGTTTTTATGCGTCGAGCGAATGCGATAACAAAAGGTTGCCATAATCATCGATATTATCCTTTGCAAATGTAGTTATTTTTGTAATACATTTGTCATACACTGCCGAAATTTTCTAAAATTTCCAGACCTCACAATTAATAAATTATTCGCATAATACACTGAAATACAAATTCAATAAGATAAGAATAAATTAATACCGATTAAATTTTATGGCGTCCGCTTCAGACCTACCAAAACCGCGTTGCAGATTAATGTAACGCGGTTTTAGTTTGTCGTATATTTGTAATACAGGCCGTACAAATTACACGATAAATTCATTCAACTCCTCTTTCAACTGCTTCCAATTGGGGAAATAACGGTTCAATGGCGTCGCTTATCGATATCACTCTGTCGGCGTCGTAAGGTAGGTTTGCTGTCGTAGTAGTTTGCGGCTCGGTTGTAGGTCGTCAGAAGCGGAAGCCGACTTGCAGCGAGACCGAATAGGGAAAGTATTTGTCCGGGTTGCCGGATTTTCCGTAATATGCACGGCTGTCGACGGCTATGGGATAGTAATAGTCTTGTTCGGACGTATCGATATTGAGCAGTCCTATTTCGGCGTTGAGGCCGATATATATACCGTTTTTGAACGTTACGCCGCAACCGAGCGTCAGACCGGCGTCGGAGCGCTTTATCTCGTTGTTTTCGCCGCGGCATACGTTTTCGTAATCGCCGCCGTACTCATCCTTTATATACAGGCGGCCGCTGACGGCATAGCCGTAAAAAGCGCCGATATACGGCGAGATGTCGACCGAGCCGAGCGGGCAGTGCAGGCGCAGCCGTGCCGGCAGTTCGAGATAGTGCATGCGCAGCACGATGCTTTCGTCGCTGTCGAGTCTGTGTGCGCCGCCCTTGTGTGCGAGCGCGAGCCCCGTCTCCAAGCCCCAGCGTTTGGCGAATCTCCATTCGTACATCGCTCCGATATCCCATGCGCAGGCTGTCGAATTGAGATTTGCGTTGCCTCTGGTAGCGGTCAGGCCGATGCCGGCGCGGACGCTGAATCCCGAGCGCGATGCAGGGTCGGGGTTGCCGGACTTGTTGCCGTCGGCGGCGAAAGAGTGCATGCAGATAACTGCGGCAGTCAGTAGGGCGATCATTCGTTTAATCATGGTTGTTGATGTTTAGGTTTGTATACAAATATAATATTTTTTTCGCAATGTCAATGCTTTTATGACGAAAATGTTACGGCGGTCGGATTTAATCATCTGTTTTTTCGGCGGGAAATATGGAAAAAGGGGTGTCTGCAAAGCCGCAGACACCCCACGAAAGTATAGGCGTAGATATATTCGCATGCCGCCATGCGCGCATACGCAGCCGGCATCATCGCAGCAGGAGATGCGCTTGCGGCCACCGCCCAAATCACGTGCGGCGTATGACGAAACATCCACCCTCGGGAGGATGGGCATAACCGGCGCGCAGGCCGTTGCGGCGGCCTGAGTATTGATAAAAACCCCTATCTCCTCCACATGGAGGGGATAGGGGCAAGGACCGTATAGCGGCGCAAGTCGCTGCAACGGCTGCGACGCTCGCGCTGTCCGGCCGGCACCGTATATGCGGCCGGCAGCTCCGCTACCAGATTATTATTCGCTCCTCTTCGGGACGGTACATTGCGCCGTCCTTTATCGAGAACGCATCCAGGAACGTCGCTATGTTGCGCAGCGTGACATTCACGCGGTTGCGGCCGAGCGAGTGCACGTCGAGCTTCGTTAGTCGCTCCTTCTCCTGATCGGTAATGTTCTGTCCCCAGAGTGTCGCATAAGAGATGTAGAAGCGCTGCTCGGGCGTGAAGCCGTCGGCACCCTCGGGCTTCTCTCCGTTCCACGAGTTCTTCATGGCGGTGTAGGCTACGCGCAGACCGCCCTGATCGGCGATGTTTTCGCCCAGCGATAGCTTGCCGTTGGCGTGTATGCCGGGCAGGATCTCGATCTCGTCGAACTGATCTACCAGCACGGCCGTCTTCTGCTCGAAGGCCTTGCGGTCCTCGGCCGTCCACCAGTCGTTCATGTTGCCATCCTTGTCGAACTGGCTGCCCTGATCGTCGAAACCGTGGGTCATCTCGTGACCGATCACTACGCCTATGGCACCGTAGTTAACGGCATCGTCGGCGTTCGAGTTGTAGAACGGCGGTTGCAGAATGGCTGCCGGGAAGCATATTTCGTTGGTCGTGGGGTTGTAGTATGCGTTGACCGTCTGCGGCGACATGTACCACTTGGTGCGGTCGACTGGCTTGCCTACCTCCGACATCTGGTCGGCCGTATACCAGCGGTTCGCCTCGACGATGTTATGCCAGTACGACTTCTCGGGATCGATCGCAAGAGTCGAGTAGTCCTTCCACTTGTCGGGATAGCCTATCTTCACGGTAAAGGTAGCCAGCTTTTCCTGTGCACGCGCCTTGGTCTGCTCGCCCATCCAGTCGAGCGCCGCGATGTGCTCGCCCAGAGCCGTTTGCAGGTTCTTGACCATTTCCAGTACGCGCTCCTTGTCGCTCTCGGGGAAGTACTTCTCGACGTACATCTTGCCCACGGCCTCCGAGAGTATCGAGTTGGGCACAGACATGGCACGCTTCCAGCGCGGACGTATCTCCTTGCTGCCCGACATGGTCTTGCCGAAGAACTCGAAGTTGGCCACGGCGAAATCCTCGCTCAGGTACGGTGCCGCATCGGCGACGTAGTGTGCCGCCACGTATGCGCGCAGATCCTCGACGGGGGTCTCTTTGAGTATGCGGTTCACGTTGTCCAGTGCCGAGGGCTGACCCACGACGAGGTGGTGGAACTCGCCTACGCCCAGAGTGTCGAAATACGCACGCCAGTCGATAGCGTCGTAACGCGCCTGCAACTCTTCGAGCGTGAAGGGGTTGTATCCGCGCTGCACGTCGCGCATCTCGACGTTGGACCACGACTTCGAGGCTATGTCGTCCTCTATGGCAACGGTCTTTGTCACGATCGCATCCGTATCGCCCTCGATGCCTGCGAGGGTCAGTATCTTTTTCAGATACTCGGCGTAGGCCGCCTTTATGGCAGCATTCTCCTGGTCGAGGTAGTAGTCGCGGTTGCCCATGCCCAGGCCGCCCTGCTCGATATAGAGTATCTGGTTGTTGCTGTCGGCCAGATCGGCTTCGGGATAGCATCCGAAGAATGACGATATGCCGTCGGTGTGCAGCGTCGAGAGATATGCCGTCAGAGCGGCGCGATCCTCCATTGCGAGGATCTTCTCCACCTCGGCGCGTATCGGCTCGGCGCCCTCGCGGTCGAGACGCTCTTGGTCGAGTCCCATTTTATAGAGGTCGACGATCTTGCGCTCCACGCTGCCCTCGGCCGTCTGCTGCTCGGTCATGCGGCTGAACAGTTCGTTGATGCGGATCTCGTTGTTCTCGCGCAGCACGTCGAAGCAGCCGTAGCGCGAGTACTCCGGTTTGAGTGGGTTCTTGGCCTGCCAGCCGCCCGTGGCCCACTGGTAGAAGTCGTCGTTCAGAGCTATCGAACGGTCGAAGTTGGTCGTGTCGATCGCCGGGACGACGGTTGCGTCGGCTCCGCTCTTTTTCGAGCCCGAACCGCACGAAGTCATAGCGAGTGTCGCCATAAGTATGTAAACGGTCTTTTTCATGATTGCTGTCGTTTTCTTCATCCTTGAAATTCGGGCGGACGCCGGGCGCCCGCCCGTGTGGTTGTTCCGTCGGCTGTTATTTGCGGATTGCTGCTACGCCGGGCAGCTCCTTGCCCTCCATGTATTCGAGCAGTGCGCCGCCGCCTGTCGAGACGTACGACACCTTGTCGGCCAGACCGAACTTGTTGATGCAGGCAACCGAGCCGCCGATGAGCGAGTACGCACCCTTCTCGGTAGCTTCGGCTATGGCCTCGGCCACGGCCTTCGAACCCGTTGCGAACTTGTCGATCTCGAACACGCCCACAGGGCCGTTCCACAGTATGGTCTTGCACGAGAGTATATGGTCGCGGAATGCCTTCTTGCCCTCCGAGGCGATGTCGACGCCCTCCCAGTTGTCGGGGATGTCGTTGGCGGGAGCCTCCTTGGTGTTGGCCTCGGCCGAGAATGCGTCGGCTATCAGCGCGTCTGGCGACGTTACGATCTTGATGCCCTTCTGCTCGGCCTTTTTCAGGATGTCGAGAGCTACGGGGAACATGTCGGGCTCGCAGATCGAGTTGCCGACCTTGCCGCCCTGAGCCGCAGCGAAGGTGTAGGTCATGCCGCCGCCGATGATGATCGAGTCGACCTTCTCCATAAGTTTCTCGATGATGGTTATCTTGGTCGATACCTTAGAGCCGCCTATTATGGCGCAGAAGGGGCGCTGCGGATTCTGCATCACGCCGTCGATAGCCTTCAACTCGTTCTCCATTACGTAGCCGAACATCTTGTCGTTGGGGAAGAAGTCGGCAATTATGGCCGTCGAGGCGTGGCGGCGGTGCGCCGTGCCGAATGCGTCGTTGATGTAGCAGTCGGCATACGAGGCCAGACGCTTGACGAAATCCTTCTGCGAAGCCTTAACGGCAGCTTTGGCCTCGGCCTTCTGCTCGTCGGTGGCATCCTCGGCAAGACCGCGGGGCTTGCCCTCCTCCTCGGCGTAGAAACGCAGATTTTCGAGCAGCATGACCTCGCCGGGCTTCAATGCTGCGGCCATCTGCGCAGCCTTGTCGCCGATGCAGTCGCCGGCGAACTTTACCTCGACGCCCAGACGCGCCTCGATAGCGGGTATGATCTGCTCCAACGAGAATTTCATGTCGTTGTTCTTCTTGGGACGTCCCAGATGCGACATCAGTATTACAGAGCCGCCCTTCTCCAAAACCTTCTTGATCGTGGGAATGGCCGCGCGTATACGCGTGTCGTCCGTTACCTTGCCCTCGGCGTCGAGGGGTACGTTGAAGTCGACGCGGATGATCGCGCGCTTGCCTTTGAAATCGTAATTGTCGATTGCGAACATAATGTTGTTGTTTTATAAATATTTATTAGAGCTTTTATCCGTTTGCCGATCCATGATGCCTGACATTCCGGATCTCTGCCGCGCCGCCCGACGGCGGTGCATACCGCCGCATAAAACTTTGCGCGGCAAAGTTACTCAATTTTTCGAAATGTCGTGCCGAAGTATACCGCCCGACTGTAAAAAAGAGCCGGCATCCCGCCCGTGCGCTTTTTTATCATTGCACGCGCGCCCCGGTCTTCCTCCGCCCGCCTGCGCCGTATTGTCGTGATATCCCACCGCAGGGCCGATGCCCGCCGACCGGCCGTGTGTCCCGATGGCGGAGCGTCATCGCCCGCAAAGAACAGATATGTGATTTCCATGCCGGACCTGTGTGCGGTATTGTTTTTAGTTACTCCATATTCGTATCGGTGAATATGCACAAGAACGTCGAAACGCCAATGGCGGAAGTCGCAGAAAACATACATGCTCTCGTTTTTTTTGCTGCCAGTCAAGCTGATAGAGGAGTCGATGTTTAATGCGGGACTGATAATAGGAGGTGTCTGTTTGGCAAACTGGCGATCCTGTAATCGGGATCGCCGGTTTAGGTTACACTCCTGCGAATTGTTTCAGGCGGGCGATTTCGTCCGGCCAGCGCTCTTCGACGGGGGTTTCCAGGATCAGGGGGATGTCGTCGAAACGTTTGTCGGAGGCGATCCATTCGAAGCATGTCCAGCCGATATGGCCGTCGCCGAGGGGCATGTGACGATCGACGCGGCTGCCGAGCGGTTTGGTCGCATCGTTGAGGTGCATGCCGCGGAGGTAGCGAAGACCCACCGCGCTGTCGATCAGGGCGAAGGTGCGCTCGCACGCCTGGGCGGAGCTCAGGTCGTAGCCGGCGGCGAAGGCGTGGCAGGTGTCGATGCAGAACCCCACTCTCGACTTATCCTCGACGCGGTCGATGATATAGGCCAGCTGCTCGAATGCGAAGCCGAGGTTGGAGCCTTGTCCCGCAGTGTTTTCGATAACGGCCGTAACGCCGCGTGTCGCGTCGAGCGCTATGTTGATCGACTCGGCGATGCGGTCGAGCGACTGTATCTGCGTGATTTTTTGCAAGTGGCTGCCCGGGTGGAAGTTGAGGCGGTCGAGTCCCAGCGCCTCGCAGCGCTTCATCTCGTCGAGGAACGATGCCCGCGATTTTTCGAGGGCTTCGCGCTCGGGGTGGCCGAGGTTGATGAGGTAGCTGTCGTGCGGCAGTATCTGCCGGGGGGTGTACCCCTCCTCGGCGCATGCCTTGCCGAATGCGTCGATCTGTGCCGCGGTAAGGGCGGGAGCGTGCCATTGCCGCTGGTTTTTGGTAAATAATGCGAATGCCGTCGCGCCGATAGCCCGTGCGTTGCGCGGGGCGTTTTCCAGTCCGCCCGAGGCGCTGACATGTGCTCCGAAATACTTCATTGTGTCCGATTATTGTACGTTAGAAGATTTTATAGCTTCGACAAAGGTAGCTATTTTAGGCGAAATTGCTATCTTTGCAGAGCCGAATTTATTCGGATGATGCCCATACGAAGAGACGGTGCATGAGAATGAACGTAAATCAAAATCGAAGGTCAGGTTATATGAGAAGATATTTGGTTGTTTTGGCTGCCGCGGCCGTGTGCGTCACGGGGCGCGTTGCGGCACAGGTGTCGGTCGAGGATGTGAGGACCGATAAGCAGGATCGGGTTTTCGAGAACGATATCAAGACCCAGCAGGTGGGCGCCGACTACTACTCTGAGGCGCGTTACCGTGCCGAGCGCGCCGCTATCCGCAAGGAGCGCAACGCATTGGAGTTCACGTCGAACCTGCAAGGTTCGCTCACGGCGTTCAGCGAGTCGTGGCAGGCGAGCGGCGATAATGCGATAGCGATTCTCGCCAACGTAAACTTCAAGCACGTATTTACCAAAGGCGCCTTTTCGATAACCACGGCGGCCGTGGCCAAATTCGGCTACAACCGCATGAAGGCCGAGTTCACGGATGAGGCCGGCGCTAAGTATGAGGAGGGCGTATGGTTCAAGAACGTCGACGAGATCTCGATATCTACCTCGCCGCAGTGGAAGATGACCAAGAATTGGTCATACGGTACTATCATCAAGTTCCGTACACAGTTCGCCGAGGGTTATTCGGCACGCACCGACAAGCGCAATTCCAAGGCTCCGATCTCCAACTTCATGGCTCCGGGATATCTCGACATCTCGGGCGGTTTTACCTATACGCTGCCCTCGGAGAGGTTCCCGCTGAAGGTCAACCTCGCACCGATAGCCCTCAGTGCGGTATATGTCGAGGACGATTCGGTGTCGAACCGCTACGGCGTCAAGGAGGGCAAGACGTCGAAGTACGAGGGAGGTTTCTCTGTGCAGCTCGACTTCGACCGTACATGGGGCAAGAACGGCTGGCTCCGCTACCGCTCTACGGCATTCTCGTTCTACGGTTGGATAACCGACATATCGAGCAGCCAGAACTTCGTCCCCACGCCCGAGAAGGATAAGTATCGTCATGTGCTGCCCACGGTGCGCTGGGAGAATACGATCGACATAAAGGCCTCGAAATTCCTCTCGACGCAGATCTATTTCCAGCTCTACTACAACGATGCCGAGCGCAGCCGTTTGCAGATGCAGACTATGCTGAGCGTGGGTCTTACATATACTTTCAAGAACAAGTAGCCCGCGGCGTTACGTAAACAGATAAGCGATGTCCAAAACCCCGAAATATATAGTCTGGGTGCCCGTGCTGCTGGCATTGACCGCCGTGGCGGGCATAGGCTTCGGCATAAAGATCGGCGCAGACAACCAGATGCGCCGCAATGCCGTCATGCAGCGGCTGATGATGCCCTCGTCCGAGGACGGGTGGCTGCCCGAGGGCGTGTATGCCGACGACAAGCTGTTGCAGACGATCGACTGCATAGAGAATTACTATGTCGACCCCGTTGCGCTCGACTCGATATACGAGAAGGTCATACCGGAGCTGCTGTACCAGCTCGACCCCCACTCGGTATATATTCCGGCCGAGGAGTTCGATGAGGTCAACGAATCGCTCGACGGCGAGTTCGACGGCATAGGCGTAGTGTTCAATGCGGCCACCGATACGGTCATTGTCATGAACGTCATTCCCAAGGGGCCGAGCGACCGCGCGGGAGTGCGTGCCGGCGACCGTATCATGCGTATCGACGACTCGCTCGTGGCAGGGCGCGACATACCGCAGGAGGATATCGTAAAGCGTCTGCGCGGACCGCGCGGTTCGTACGTGCGTCTGTCGATAAGCCGTCAGGGCATCGGCGACGAGGTCGAGATAGAGGTAGTGCGCGATGCCATAGAGCTGCACAGCATCGATGCGGCGTTTATGCTCGACCGCAAGCGTCATATCGGTTACGTGCGTCTGGCGCAGTTCTCGCGCACGTCGCATGTCGAGCTGCTCAGGGCGCTGGCACGTCTGCGCGGCGAGGGCATGAAGCGTCTGATACTCGACCTGAGGGGCAATACGGGAGGTTTTCTGGACCAGGCGATAATGATAGCCAACGAGTTCCTGCCCGAGGGGCGTCTTATAGTCTACACCGAAGATCGGAGGCGGCATCGCAACAAGGAGTTCAGCAACGGGCTCGGCCGTGCGACGGACGTCGATCTGGCCGTGTTGGTGGACGAGGGGAGCGCATCGTCGAGCGAGATTCTGGCCGGAGCGTTGCAGGACAACGACCGCGGCCTTATCATAGGTCGCCGCACCTTCGGCAAGGGGTTGGTGCAGAATCAGATACCGTTCGACGACGGCTCGGCCGTGCGTCTTACCGTGGCGCGTTACTATACCCCGACGGGGCGATCTATACAGAAGCCTTATGTCAACGGCGACGAGGAGTCGTACCGTATGGATATGGTCAACCGATTCTACAATAACGAGTTCTTCTCGGCCGACTCGATCCGTTTCGCCGACTCGCTGCGCTATACCACGCCCGGGGGACGTACCGTATACGGCGGCGGCGGTATCATGCCCGATATATTCGTTCCGATGGATACGACCGGCATGTCGCGATACTATACCGAGGTCTGGGGGCGAAATATACTATATCGCTATACGCTCGATTTCAGCGACCGCCATCGCGAGAAAATCAACTCGATCCGCACGGTCGAGGAGCTCGACGATATGTTGTCGGGGTATGATCTTATCGGGGACTTCGTCGCTTACGCCCGCGCCCGCGGCGTCGAGCCCGATTACCGCGACATTGCCGTGTCGCGGAATCTGATCGAGTCGCAGCTGCGCGCATACATAGGACGCAACACGCCGTTGGAGGATGTAGGATTCTATGCCAACATATATGCCGTCGATCCCGTGGCGCGTCGTGCCGTCGAGGAGCTGTCGCGCAAGCGGAGTTCGGGCAGAGCTGACGCAGCTGCGCAGACGGCAGATAAACAACAGTCGAAACATGATTAAGAGGATTATAGGATTATTGTTCGCCGCAGCGGTCGTTGCAGTCATCGTCTTTACGGTGTTGCACAGGGGCGAGTATCGCTCGGTGCTGTTCTCGGGCGCTGCTGCTGTGGAAGCGCGCTCGGATATGGACACGGTCCCTGCGGCCGATACGGTCGCGATTGTGCGCGGCGGCTCGCCGGGGCAGGAATAGGCTATTTGTTCGTCGTTGAGGCTTTGCCGGATGTGCGCGGCGCCCGCCGGCATGCAGTCTGCCGTTCGGTAAACGAATCGCCCGGGAGAAATCCCGGGCGATTGTCATCGGTGCAGCGGCTTATGCTGCCGTTGCGCAGCAGTCTGCGGTATTAGTCGCGCAGCTTGTAGATGTCGACGTCGTGCGCCGCATCGCCGCATACGGTGCGGCATACGCAGAACATCTTGGTAGAGCCCGAAGAGTAGAATTTCAGACCGGCGCCGGACATTTCGGTATTCTCTTGCGTGTTGCGGTGCGCTATGGTCGTGCCCGATCCCGGATCGATATTGAACAGGTAATCTCCTCCCGGATCCTTGTATGTAGATTCGGGTCTGAGATATATGTGCGCATAGTTGCGGCTCGAACTGTTGGGCACCCTGATGTATTTTTCATTATAGGGGCTGTAAAATTCGTATGCCCCGGTAGCCGGATCCTTATGTATGTTCCACGCGAAGATGAGCGTGTTTTCGTCTTTAAGGATGCCTTTGTCGGTTACCGTGACCGGTTCGTGAGTCAGGTAAGATATATCGCTCTTGGACGGAGCGCCGGGAGTGTAGTACGGTGCTTCGGCCGTTACGATCAGGTAAGTGCCGTCGTCGGTTATCTCGTCGGCGCTCGTAACCCGAGTGAAATATTGCTCGGGCGGCAGTTGCGTCGAAGCGGTCAGATCCAGCTCGACGCGCCACAGCGCACGGTCCTCGCGCGAGAGATCCATGGCTCCGTCCGGGAATACGTATGTATCCAGGTCGGTGCGGACGGTTACGGTAACCCCCGTGTATGAGCCTTTCGGAACGACTGCGTATGCGTATCGCGTTTCGCCTTCGTCCAGCGTCGCGATCTTTCCTTCGGGTGCCGTGATGTTTGCCGTTACACTGTTCGACTCGCCGCTGAAAGCAAAGCCCTTGTCCGATGTGGGGTCGACGTGGAAACTGCCGACGATATTCTGGTCGGTCGCAAGGGTAACCGATTTCAGCACCTCGCCGGGCTGCGAACCGTTCTTGACGGCGAAGCGTACCACCGAGGCCATAGTGCAGTATTCGGCGTCGATATTGCCGTCGACGATCTCTGCGCGGGCGTACATGGGCAGCAGGCTGCCGTCGAATCCGCTCTTCTCGCCCGTCTGTGTCGACTCGGCGGCAAGGCTTACCGTGGCCTCTGCAAGCGTCTTGCCGACGTTTTCGGCCACAGGCCACAGTGCGACGATCGTGTTGTCGGATGTCGCATTAGAGGGTATCTCGGCTTTGAATGCGTTTGCTGCGACGACCGCCTTGCGGAACGTGTCGCCTGCAATATCGGTCGCGTAGGCGATATTGTCGCCGTCGCACCATTCGAGGTGCGATACGTCCGAGCCTTCGTATCCTATCGTAGTGCGTGTCTGCGGGACGAGATTGACCGTGACGGTGCGCGTTGCGGGCTGTATGTCGTCGTCTGCCGGTGTGCTGCATGCTGCCAGAGAGAGCATCGCAGCCGGCAATAATTTGTATGTCGATTTCATGTTCGCTTCTTTTTAATGTTTAACCATAATGCGTTCGTTCATTTCTTCCAGGGATCGACTTCGTCATCACCCCAGCTCGTGCCGCCTACGTCGTTATACTCTCTCGCGACGCGGTAGTATATCTTGACATTCTCGGCCACTTCGAGCGCGCTGTATGCTGCGCCTTCGTTGATATGCACAGTTTCGAGTGAAGGATTCTCGGTGGCGAACAGGAAATTCATGGCGGTGTTGCCGCTCAGGTCGAGCGACTTGACGCAGTTGTTGCGAATGTCGACGTAGCGCAGGGAGCGCAGACCGTAGAAACTCTGGTAGGCGAGTTTGTTGTTGTAGATGTGCAGCTCGTCGAGCGATGCGGCGCCCGAAAGATCGAGTCGTTCCAATTGGTTGGAGAATAGCTCGCATGCGACCAATGCGCCGAGACCGCGCATGTCGATGTTAGTCAGCCTGTTGTTGCCCAGATAAATCTCGATCAGATTCTTGTTTACGGTAAGATCGAGACTTTCGAGTTGGTTGTTTTCCAAGTCGATGTAGCGCAGAACGGCGCAATTCCGGCACGCGAACGAGGCTATACGGTTGCCCGCAGCATTGATGTGCAGAATGTCGGGGCATGCCTCGACATCGAGCGATGTCAGTCGGTTGTTGTTGATGGATATCTGCGACAATGCGGTGTTGGTCGACAGGTCGATGCTTTCGATCTGGTTGTTGTTCAGCGACAGGATGGTCAATGCGCCGAGTCCCGAAGTGTCGATGTCGGTTATACGGTTATTGTCCAGCTTTGCGGTTTGGAGCAGCGGGCAGGGGCTGAGATCGATCTGCGCAATGCTATTGCTATTGGCCGACAGTGTCACGAGCTTATGGTTGTTCGATAGGTCGAGACGGTCGATGTTGCCTATGAATGCTATGTCCAGTTCCACCAGCTCGGGACATGCGCTCACGTCTATCGAATGCAGATATGTACTGAATATCGACAGATGTTCCAACTTGGTGCAGTTCGACAGATCGATCGACTCGATGTCGGTGTGGTATGCCTCCAATTTTACCAGTTCGGCGCATCCCGTAAGATTTATGCCCGATAGTTTGGTCTCGTAACACGCCAGATAGGTTAGCTCGGGGCACTTGCTTACGTCGAGGATGCCCGAGAGCTGGTTGGTGCGGCAGCTCAGCTCCCTTAGTTTGGTGCATTTGCTCACATCGAGCGATTTTATGCGGTTGTAGCGGCAGTTCAGCGAACGCATGTTCACGCAGTCCGTTACGTCGAGTTCGGTCAGGATATTGTCGGTCAGGTCGATCTCTTCGAGTGCCGAACAGCCCGTAAGGTCGATCTCTTCGAGCGAGAATATCGACGTATAGCCGTCGTCGGCGATCTTATAGTTGTCGTTGGCCGTAACCGATTTGAGTGCCGTACAACCGCTGAAATCGAGTTTCTCGAATAGGTTGTGGTCGCAGATCACGGTTTCGAGCTGCGTCATGCCGGCGAATGACATCACGCCGTTTATGGTGTTGTAGCGGCAGTTGACCGAGCGCAGGTTTGTCATCTTCTCGATGCCGGTAAGCGAGCTGATGCCCTGATTGCTGCAATCTATTTCGGTTATGGCTTCGGCCTCGGCCAGCGACAGCTTGCCGTCGCGATCTTTGTCGAAGCTGTTTATGCAGTATGCGTTGAATACCAGATCGGGTATATATACGTATTCGCCGTCATCCTCGTGGCCGGCCTGTACGATTTCGATCGGCTGACGCGCATTTGAGCAAACTATATCGAATGCTGTGTTTCGGGACTCGCTGTCTGCGTTTTCCTTTATGTTCACTGTCAGAGTGCAGTCTCCCGCCTTGCCGCTCTGCGGCGCAACGTCGATCCAGTCGTCGGATGCGAGCTCGACAGACCAGTCGAGAGTTGCCTTGAAGGCGATCGTGGCTTGGGATGCCGAGCTCTCGACAGTCAATCGAGATTCTTGTCCTTGGGCAAGAACGATTGCTCCTTTGGGATTTTCGTTCGGATCCTTGTCGCATGAGGCGGCGAATAGCGCCATTGTCGACAGACACAGATAGAGTAGTTTTCTCTTCATAATACATAAGTTTTTTAGAAGTGACACTACAAGGTACATAAATTCCCTCCCCCATGCAAAATAAATCGGGATGATTTTTTTAGATATTTTTCAACATTTTGTTTTATGCAATTCGCTTTTTAGATTTAGAGGCTTGCAAAATATTTGATTTCGTTGCGGTTGCGTAATCTTTCGTATTGCGTGCAATAGATTATTTTTTTGCATATGCAACTCCCCTTATATGCTGCATATCGGCATTAATATGCAATTATGCAGCATAAACCGAGCTTGCCGCTGCTGCTGCCCAGGTCTTCGGGCATGCCGGGATCGCGGCTTGCGCATTTCGGAAGCGATGTATTCGATAGCGTTTTGGCGCGCAGTTCATGCGGTCTGCATCCTCGCTTGCCGACAGTAGGATATTATGTCTGCAAGCGGTAAAGCGGAGTATGGTCTAACGAAATGCAATGGCGCGTGCGAAGTCGGACATGCTTTTAACCGGGCAGCAGTGCCCGAACGGAAATGTACCTGCTGCCAATCGGCCGATGTCTTTCATGTACGCGATGATAATTGGTAACTAATATTATATCTATATCGGTTTCCTTTTCGTGTTTCGCTTCCTGTTTTTCGATCTTCGTTTTTCTCTCTCTTGTTTCCCGCTTTCCGTTTTTCGATCCTTATTTCGCTCCCCATTCCCCGTTTTCCGCTTCTCCTTTCGGCAGGCTGCCACTCGCGGCGTTACGCTCTGTTTGCAAGTCTGCCCCTTCTCTCCTCTCCCCCCCCCTCTTCTCGGGTAGGGCTTCGTGTGAGCCCGGAAGCCGGCGGAAATATATATTATATATAAGTGTTTTATATTTTATGGAGAAGATTGGAGAAGGCTGCCTACTTATGGCAGGCC
>OFHN01001602.1_pt1 | contig 15326 bp, 20 predicted proteins | sample 1521321 | NCBI WGS metagenome assembly OFHN01 (sample SAMEA3504130, study PRJEB24116) | mouse gut metagenome | biome: mouse gut; feature: mouse-associated habitat; material: faeces | place: Denmark | collected 2011
AGATAGTAAAACCAACCAAAATATCTGTTGACATTACATAAACTGTTGGTTTATGTACAAATATAAAAACATTTCTGTATTTTTCGATATTACATGACTGCGAAAGCCCTCTGTATTTCCTTCCCCCTATCTCATATTCAAAAAAGGCGGGTAATCCCAGCACAGATTGGAACCGTACGAATATTCCATCTGTTTCCATTTTGCACGCACGCAGGGTCTGTATATTGGAAATACCGCCGTACAGCATCAAAAGCCCCAGTCCCGCCAGATACGTCATAATGTCCAACACCTCTTCTTCCCCATGCATCAGAATACAAAGCAGAATCAGAAAAGCACCCCAGCCGAAAAAAACAATGCTGTAAAAGAAAGCGAATCCCTCCACTCCCTATGGCGTATTCCTTTTTTTAACAGGGCATATCTTCTCATCTGCCACAATATTCCAACGCCAATCATAATATCTGAAATCCCAAGCATAATGCCCATTCTTTTCACCTTCCATATGCTTTTGCCGCTTCCCTTTCGGATTCTCAAAAAACGTCTGCCTTAAAAAATTGTACCATAGAATCTGCGAAAAATCTAACCGCCGCCGCAAAAAAAGAAGTCCTGCGGTTCCCATCATCCATGGAATACACAGAACTTCTTTTGGTTTATGCCTTTATTGTTGTCGTTTCCTCATAAAGTGCGAATGCCTCTCTGCCCAATCCGCAGAGCGGGCAGGCATAGTCCTCCGGCAGATCCTTCCACTCCGTCATCTCAGGAATCCCATGGTCCGGTTCGCCCTTCGCTTCATCATAAATATAATCACAGACACTGCATTTGTATTTTTTCATCATACCGCTCCTTTCTTCACAGGGGCAGTATAGCCAAAACGTCAGCGTGTTATGCCTGTTACAATAAAATATCTTTCAAAAAGCTCTCTGCGTTAAACGCCGCGCCAAGCCCGAGGTAATCCGATACCGTCTGCCCCAGATCCGCAAATGTTTTTCTCACGCCCAAATCCACGCCGGGACGCACCTTTCTGCCATAAACCAGCAGTGGGACATATTCCCGTGAATGGTCTGTGCTGGGCGTTGTCGGGTCACAGCCGTGGTCGGCAGTAATAAAGAGAATATCGTCCTCTTTCATTTCCGCCATGATTTCCGGCAGTTTGGCGTCAAAATACTCCAGCGCGCCGGCATAGCCCTCCACATCATTGCGATGCCCATAAATCATATCCGTATCTACAAGATTTGTGAACAATATGCCTTCAAATTCCTCCTTTGCATACTGTATTGTTTTTTCAATTCCATCATTATTGTTTGTCGTATGGTCTGTACGTGTCATGCCGCGGTGCTCAAATATATCCTCAATCTTGCCTACTGCCGTCACATTCATACCTTTTTCCTTCGCCAAATCCAATATTGTTGTTCCCGTCGGCTCCAGAGAAAAATCCTTCCTGTTTTTTGTACGTGTAAACGCCCCGTTTTTCTCTCCGATGAACGGACGCGCAATCACCCTTGCCACACCATGCTCGCCTGTCAGTATCTTTCTTGCAATTTCGCAGATTTCGTACAGCTTAGGCACAGAAATCACTTCCTCATGCGCGGCAATCTGGAATACACTGTCCGCAGAGGTATAAATAATCGGGTATCCCGTTCTGACATGCTCCTCCCCCAGCACGTTAATAATCTCCGTGCCGGAAGCCGCGTAATTCCCCAGTGTTTTCGTGCCGATTGCCGTTTCAAAAGCCTCCATCACCTCTTTGGGGAACCCGTTTTCCGTATAGGTCGGGAACGGCTTTTCCGTAATTACGCCTGCCATCTCCCAGTGTCCGGTCGTGGTATCCTTGCCGATAGATTTTTCCGCCATCTTGCAGAATGCCCCCCCTGGCGAATCCACCCTGCCGAGCAGTGCAATGTCCTCTCCCTGAATATTGCCCAGCCCCAGCGCACACATATGTTTTAGTTCCGTCTGCGGTCTTGCCTTTTTGATATTTACAAGCGTATTGCTGCCAACATCTCCGAAATCCGCCGCATCCGGCAGTTCTCCGATGCCTACACTGTCCAGCACAATAATAATTGCCCGTTTCATACAATCATCCTTTCTCACCAATCACCTTCAACACAAGCGGGGGAATTTCCGCTTTTTCTTTTCCAATGAAAACGGCCTGCCGCAGGGACCGCCAAGAACGCCGCAGGAACGCCGCTGCTCCGCCGCATTTTTCTTCTGACGCACTGTAAACCACAGCCAGCGGCTCTCCCTTTCGTACAGCATCGCCCAGCCTTTTTTTCATCACGATTCCCGCGCCAAAGTCCAGCGGCTGTTCCTTAAATATCCTGCCCGCGCCCGTTTCCTGTGCCGCGCGCCCAATCAATGCAGTATCCATATGAGTCACGTAACCGTCCTGCTCCGCCAGCACCTCCATGCGGATTGGCGACAACGGCAGAATGCTCCTGTCTGCAATTATGCGGATATCCCCGCCCTGCTGTCGCAGAAGCTCCTCAAACTTCGCAAGTCCCCTGCCGTTCCGAATCTGTTCCAGCAGCAGTTCCCGTCCTTCGCTGACGTTTTCCACCCTGCCCGCCAAAAGCAGCATATGCGCCCCCAGCGTCAGGGATACCTCCAGCAGGTCGCCCCCAGCCTTGCCTTCCAGAATGTCAATCGCCTCCATCACTTCAAGGCTGTTGCCGATATTCATGCCGAGAGGTTGGTCCATGCCGCTGATGACCGCCGTTACCTTTCTGCCGACACGTTCGCCCATTTCCGCCATCACCTGCGCCAGCTGTTCCGCGCTTTCCAAATCCCGCATAAACGCTCCACTGCCGCATTTTACGTCCAGCACGATTCCATCCGCGCCCGCAGCAATTTTTTTGGACATAATGCTTGCCGCAATCAGCGGAATACTATCCACCGTACCCGTTACGTCCCGAAGGGCATACAGCTTTTTATCCGCGGGAGTGAGGCTGCCGGTTTGACTCATCAGCACGATGCGGCTTTCCTTTGCAAACCGTATTGCTTCTTCCTCCGTCACGTCTACACGGAAACCGGGAATAGATTCCAGCTTGTCAATTGTCCCGCCGGAAAAGCCCAGCCCACGTCCGCTCATTTTTACCACCGGCACATCGACAGACGCCACCAGCGGCGCAAGCACCAGTGTCGTCGTATCTCCCACACCGCCTGTGCTGTGCTTATCCGCCTTAAAGCCCGCAACGCCGGAAAGGTCAAACATACTTCCCGAACGTGCCATCTCCATCGTCAGGCTCGCCGTTTCTTCCGCGTCCATTCCCTTAAAAAACACTGCCATCAGGAACGCCGCAACCTGATAATCCGGCAATGAACCATCTGTTACGCCTTTTACAAAAAAAGCGGTTTCCTCCGGTGTGAGCCTTCTGCCGTCCCTTTTTTTCAATATCATATCCACAAAATTCATCGTCATTCCCCCCTTCAGGAGCAGCCGCCCTTAACCTTTACCATGATGTTTTTATCAGTTTATCACATTTTCAGGAAAATTTCGATAGGCAGACAAAAAAACTGCTGCTCCTTTCAGAAATCACAGTCAGAGCAGACTGTCAGAAACCTATGTTTGTATCGCAGAAGGGTTCGGGAAACGAAGCGTTTCCTGAGTGGAATCCACCGCGCGGTCGGCAAATCCGACGGCTGGCCGGCAGCAGCTAAACGGAAAGCGCAGCCTGAGCCTTTTTGGCACACTGAGACAGACGCTTTTTCCGGAAATAAAAATAGAATAGTAACCATAGAAGAAACAGTATTGACATAAAAATACCAGAAAAGGTATAATATCCTTAAATTTGGAATTTTTCAGAACACAACAAAAAAGGGATAGAAACAGGATAGTGAGCGGCATGAAAAAGAAATGGAAAACAGGCAGGATAGATAAAGGGATTTCTTTGCTTCTTTCTATTATATTGGTTTTTTCCGTACTGGGAGCAGTTGTCTTTTCGGTTTCTCGGAAAATCACAAAGGAGATGTCTGAATCAGCGGTTCAGAACCTGAGCGAAAGCCTTGATCTGATAAAAGGTACGCTGGAAGCAATCCTTCAGAAAGAAGCGGAATTTCAACTGCTGATCGCACGGGAAATCGCGGCAAAAGAAGACCCGAAGGAATTTATACGCTCTTACAACAAAAACCGGACAATGGTAAAGCTTTCGCTTGTGATGGAAGGCGAAACGGAAGGCATCTCCAATACGGGTGATGTTTTCACAGAAGAAGGCTTGGATTTCTCCGCCGGAGAAACGGTTGATGAACTTCCGATTTCCAAATCATATCTGAATTATATGGGAACCTGGGCATATACCATGAAATGCCCTGTCGAACGGGACGGGCAGAGGATCGCATGGCTTTATGTGGAATATATTTATGATTCCTTTGAAAAATCCCTGCCGGTCGGGTTTTATAACGGCAGGGCAATGCTCTATATCATGGACGCACACAGCGAGCGTTTCGTGCTGAAACCCAAAGGCGCGGGCGAACGCGATGCAGGCCATCTCAATCTGGAGGATTTTTACTATGCAAACAAAATCATGGAGGAAAATATTCGGGCAGAAGTTGCAGAGTGTGTCAAAAACAGCCAGAATATACTGTTTTACCATGATATCCGCAGTGTAAATTCCCTGACCTATATGTGGGCTGTCAACGGTGGTTCTGTCTATCTGGTCGGCTATGTGCCGCTGGAAGCCATCCAGCAGGAAAGCCGGACGGTCAACCAGAATATCTTTATTGTTGTAGTTGTTATGCTGGGGGCATTCTTCCTCTGCTGTATGCTGTATTTTTTCAGACAGAAGGAGCAGAACAGAATCCGAAGAGAACGCGAGGCAGAACGGGAAATCCACAACCGCCAGCTTGCGGAGGCGCTGCAGGCGGCGCAGCTTGCAAACAGCTCCAAAACAATGTTCCTTTCCAATATGTCGCACGATATCCGTACACCGATGAATGCTGTGCTGGGCTTTACGACACTGCTTGCAAAAGATGCGGAAAACCCCGAAAAGGTGCGGGCGTATACAAAAAAAATCACCGCATCAGGTCAGCATCTGCTGAGCTTAATCAATGACATTTTGGACGTTTCCAAAATCGAAAGCGGGAAAGTCGTGCTTTCTGTTGAGGAATTTACACTGAACGACCTGGTATCCTCTGTGGACGCAATCATCCGCCCTATGGCACAGGCAAAAAACCAGAAATTCCATGTGGATGTTATGGGCGTACACCATGAGTATCTTCTAGGTGATGAAACACGTATCAACCAGATTTTGATTAATCTGCTTTCCAATGCCGTAAAATACACGCAGGAAGGCGGCAGTATTTGGTTCCGCATTATCGGGCTGAAACAGCGTTCCAGCCAGTATGAGCATATTCGGATAGAAGTCGAGGATAACGGCTACGGCATGACGCCGGAATATCTGGAAACGATATTCGACGCATTTACCCGCGCGGAAAACAGTACGACAAACAAGGTGCAGGGTACCGGACTTGGCATGGCAATCACAAAGAATATTGTCGAGCTGATGGGCGGAACGATAGATGTTGCCAGCGAAATCAACAAAGGCAGCCTGTTCCGTGTAGAATTGGAATTCCGCATCCCCGAAGGACGGAAGGCACTGGAGTTCTGGCAGAAAAACGGAATTTCCCGCATACTGATAGCAGGTTCAGATACAGCATTATGCGAAAACATCCGCCTGATGATGGAGGAAAGCGGCGTTTCAGCAGATACGGCAGCCGGTGCGGAGGAAGCCCTCCTGCGGTTAAAGGAATCATCGGAAAGATATTCACTGGTGCTCTTTGACTGGAATATACCGGATATTGGTGCAGCCGAAGCCGCAAAGCGTCTGCGAAACGCGCTGCCAGACACATCTCCTCTTTTGTTCCTTACTGCCTATGATGCAGACGGCATGGAGGAAGCGCTCCGTTTCCCCAATACAAGCATTTTAATGAAACCGTTTTTCGTTTCCGCGCTTCAGGAAAAACTGCTGGAAATGCAGGACGGGCAGAGCAAAGCCAGAAATACAGTAATAGCAGAGGACAAAGGGCTGAATGGCCTGCGGTTCCTTGCGGCGGAAGATAACGAAATCAATGCGGAAATCCTGACGGAAATCCTCTCCCTCGAAGGCGCGTACTGCGAAATCGCCGAAAACGGACAGATTGCCGTGGAACGCTTCTCGCAAGCCGCAGAGGGCGAGTTTGACGCAATACTTATGGACGTACAGATGCCAGTCATGAACGGATACGAGGCAACAAGGGCAATCCGCGCCCTGCCCCGCAGGGATGCGGCAGAAATCCCCATCATTGCAATGACGGCAAATGCTTTTGCAGAAGATGAAAAAGAAGCCCTGTCGGCTGGAATGAACGTCCACCTTTCCAAGCCGATTGATGTGGAACTTTTGAAGAAGGTTGTAAAAGATATTGTACAAAGAAGGGAATCGTCATGAGAAAAAATCTGGGATGCATAAAAAAATTAACAGCAGTATGTATGGCAGGCATGACAGTATTCGCAATGGCAGCCTGCGCCAAGGAGCCGGAGGTCTTTACCTCTGAATCGGATAATGGAAAAATCGTAAACCTGTTCGGCCCGATGGAAAAATCGAAACCGGATAAAAACAATATCGCAAGAAACGCATTCGACATGACAATCGCCATCGCGGAGGAGCAGCTTGGTCTGCGGGTAGAATACCGCACCTATACAGCGGAAAATTACAAGGAAAAAACATATGATGATGTAACGCTTGACAGGGCGCGCAACGCTCTGGATGATATTTACCTGCTGAATCCCGATACCATACAGACGCTGGGCAGCGAAGGTTATTTGGAAGATTTGTCCATATTGAAAAATGTGGAAAACCTTCGGGACGTCGTAAAAGTATCCAATACGGTAGACGGAAAGCTTGTGGCAATCCCGCAGGAGGTTGTCGCTTACGGGCTGTTTATCAATGAAGAACTGTTTGAGCAGTACCACCTTTCCCCTCCCGAAACGCCGGAAGAATTTCTGGAATGCTGCCGCGTGTTCAAAGAAAACGGAATCGAAACGCCCGTCGGCGCAAACCGCTGGTGGCTGGAAACCTTCGTATTTGCGCAGGCATATGCGGATTTATACAATGGCGGAAATACTGAGGCTGAAATTGCCGCGCTCAACAGCGGGGAAAAGAAATACAGCGATTATATGCGCTCCGGCTTTGAATTTTTACAGGAACTGATCGACAAAGGTTATATTGATGCAGAAAAAGCATCTATTTCCGAAGCGATAGAAGCAGAAGGTCCTGATTTTCTGGCACAGAAAACGCCTATCGTTATGGCTTACTGGAGTGCGGCAAATGCAGAAACCGCATATGGCGCGCCTGATTTCTCCATGAAAGTCATCGGCTTCCCCAGCACACGGGGACAGATGCCTGTGCTTTCCATGTCGGGCTATGGCTTGAATGCAAACGCAGAGCATAAGCAGGACGCTCTGGAAGTTTTGGATATTGTGCTTTCCGACGAAGCGCTTGAACTTTATGCACAGACAAACAAGGTCATTTCCCCTTCCAAAAATGTTGAGGTGGAATGTACCCCCGCCCTTCAGCCGCTGAATGACAGGATTATGGAAAATGTTTATGTCCTCGGTTCGAATGCAGGCATGAAGGTAGAACAATGGGGCAATACCTGTCTGATTGTGCGCAAACTGCTCAACGGCGCAACGGTCGATGAATGTATGGCGGAATTTGACAGGCTTCAGGAAGAATCCTTAAAATGAAAAACGGCTTTTCACCGTACTTTTTAACCCGTTTTGAATCATTCTTGAAGCCGCTTTTTACATGCTTTTAATTATTCATTTTCATCCTGCTCTTCATAAGGATCGTAATGCAAAATATGCTCTGCGCAAACGCCAATCGTATCGCAAATCTTTTTCAGATGCTTCAGATTGATCCGTTCACATGTGCCCCTGCACATCTCATGAATTGTTGCAGGCCTGATACCTGTCAGCTCCGCCAGACGGCTCTGTGTTATGCCTTCCTCTTCCAATATTGCCAGCAAATTGATTTTAACCATAAGACTGTCTCCTCTCCGTTATTACCTCAACTGTAATTTACTCTCGAAAAAAAATAAGCAGTTTAGAAGTTTTTGATTATCAATTCTTTATACGTTTTCTTTCCGCCAACAACGACCCCAAGGTTATTGCTTCTCTCTATCGGCTCGATTGAAAAGCCCTTGTAAAGTTCCCATATAAACGGATCATCATTATAGGACAAAACGAACCTTCCCTCAATACCGGCCAGCAAATCCCGCAGAAGGACATGCTGTTCCCTGCCGAAAGAGCCTCCGCCAATGTCATAAAACCTCTCGGCCTTATAATAAGGCGGGTCGCAGTAAAACAGAGTATCTTTTCTGTCATGCTGCCGGATGACTTCTTCAAAGGATTTATTTTCAATCACCACATTTTTCAGCCGCTGGTGGACCGTCTGCAGGTTTTTGATTACCGAAGCATCCCTCTGGTTCATGCCATATGTATTCAACTTGCAGCCATAAGAAACCCTGATCAGATAATACATCCGTGCCGCCCGCTGCAGCTCTGTCAGCCCATCCGGCCGCTGTGCAAGCTGCCGTGCAAACTCCTCCCTGCTGTTCAGCGTCAGGGATATTTCCTGTTCCAGCGCCTCCGGATGCCTTTTTACCATTCTGAACAGGTTCACCAGCTCCGAATTGACATCATTATAGATTTCCTTTTCATGCGGCTCCTTCCCGAACAGGACCCATCCGGCCCCGCCAAAAACCTCCACATACTTCTTCACGCCGTCCGCAGGAAACCTCTTTATGATCTCCCTGCGCAGCTGCTTTTTTCCGCCTACCCATCCAATAAAACTATCCATAAGTATACACGCTCCTTCAAATTCAAAATATACTTATTTTTTGTTTTATTGTTTTTATTTTTTCTTTTTACATTATAAAAGGCCCCGTTCAGGGCTTTTTATCCAGTTACTCCTCAATCAGGACAGGCACCCGTCCCTGACTGCTGATCCGATAGCCAAGCGGCTCGGCAAGCCCCCTCAGATAGGGGTATACATGCCCGTCCTTCCGGATCATATCCAGCCTGATTTTTTCAGAACTGCCGTCCTTCCGTTTTACGATGATCTCATCTTTTTCCACCACTTCCAGCACCTCCTCATCAAATTTTGCCAGCCCATATTTCTCAATCAGGCTGACCAGCTTGTCCGTATACTTTACATCTGTTGCCCATCCGTCAGTCCTGATCAGCCTGCAAGCCTCCTTATAGTCCGTTACGCCTTTCAGGTTCTGGTATCTGGGATACTGCAAAAACACATAGTACCCCCTGATACCTTCCTGCAGGCTGGAATATGCCCGAAAATCCGCATTTACCGTGAATGGTTTTCCGGCCGGAGTCTGCTCCTGTGTTTTCGCACTGTACGTTGCACCTTTCCAACCACTTCCGGCCTTCATGCCAAAATAGTTATACGCCTTCTGTGACAGCCCTGAACGCCCCCAGCTGCTTTCCAGAATGGCTTGTGCTACTGTCAGCGAGGGCAGGACTTTGAACCGTGTATATTCCTTCACTGCCGCCCTGCCAATACATTCTATAAATTCCTCATTCGTCACTGCCGCGCTCCTCCTTCCCTTTCTGGTACTGCGTCCCAAAATAGAACGCCACCACCACGGAGAATATTGTTAAAAACTGCTCTCCGCTGATTCTCCCTGCAACAGACAAGTACGAAAAAACCAGCGTTAAAACAATAGTGACAATGCTTTTCACTGTCAGCAGGTTTTGAAGCGTAACCCTGTATTTATCATTCAATCCGCATTCCTCCATTCTTCGCATTCAGGACTGATTTCCAAAGCCTTCCTGTCCCTTCGTTTCCGCCGTTCCTCCGCTTTCCGTTCAGACCGTTCCACCCCCTTATCGTAAATCTTCATCAAGCCGCAAATGCCCAGCTCCGTGCCAAAAATCCTGTGTGTACTGTCAATCACAGCACTGACATCATGGCCGAAGGCTCCCAGAGCCAGCCCTGCTATGGTAACGGCGGCACAAAAAAACAACGAAAACAAAACAATCGTTGTCATCGTGTCATTGTTGATTTTCCATGAACGCCGCCCGCATTGCGCGCCCCGCTTCATTGTTCGCCTCCCGTCCTTGCCAGCAGTTCATTTTCAAGGGCCTTTTTCCGTTCTTCAACCACATACAGCTTTTGAAACGCCTGCTCCAGATTGTCCCCCGCTTCGCCTGTCGTGATATAGAACTGTATCCAGAAAAAGCACTGCCTGTAACATTCGTCCAGTTCGCTGTTAATCTGCCGCCGCCTGATCTCAAATTCATTCTGGAGCATATGCCGCTCAATCTGCTTGTCGATATAAACCCGAATCAGATAAAACAGCAAGCCAATAAGCCCGCTGCCGCCAATCACAGCCATCAAAACTGTCCGAAGCATTTCTGTACTTTCCATCTTCCCTCCACCTCCCCTCTGTATCTTTTCCCTATTCCGCCATCATCATGATGTAGTCCAGCTTTGCCTGCATGGCTTCCTCCGGCGTTGGCAGGCGGGGCGGGATTTCCTCATACTCAATACGGATAGTTCCATCCTCATTCAGATAAAAGACCTTTCCAAAGCCTGGCTTGTCCTCGCCCATGAAAAAGCTGAACTTCCCAGTGTAATATTTGCCTATCCCCTTTTGCTCCAGGCTTTCCGCATCTTTTTGCGAAATTTTATCTTTCAACGCAGCAATGCGTCTGTTCTCCCCCAAGTATAGGAACATCTCCGTCACTCCTCTCCAACTAGAAAATATATCTCGACAGTTCCCCCTACATATCCAGCGTAGTCTGCATCTTGGGATGATAGTTTCATAGCAAATTCAATTTCACCATTTGCGAAGCGAGGGTATATGGGAATAAAATCATTCCATAATATCCCACCAGATGAACCTCCACCCACCCGATTAAATCCGGTATAAGTTATCGAATAATGCGCATATTGGGTACTTACATTCGGACTGTTCGAAAACATAATCGGATATGTCTTTCCATTAATCGTTATACTGCCATCAGGGGTTCCTGCCGGGCGCGCTGCTCCAGTCCATGAAGATACTCTGGTTCTCAAATATGCAAACCATGCCCCTTCAGGAACTTTTATCGTAGTAGACTTCGTTTCACCATATTGCACTCTGACTGTTCCCGACGCATTTCCAAGCGTGGTCCAATGCCCCCAAATTTGTTCCCTTGAAAACATTCTTTGTCGCTCAGTTAAATCCCCAATCTTTTTCAATATTGCATTTTCTTTTGCCATCACCGTCCCTTCCGTTTCCGTGCCGCCCACGTCGTTCGGGCTGCCAATGCCCAGCATTTCCATGTCCCTTATCGACATGCGCAGCCACCCCCAGACGCTGGGAATCCGGAGCATTTACCTGTTAGATAATGCCCCCCCCCCGATATTTATGTAAACTATTCATATTTACGCCCCTTTCTCAATCCCGGCCATGATATACGCCTTTTCTTCCGGCGTAATGGTTCCAGCCTCCGCCATCTGTGCCAGTCTTTCCTTTGTTACTTTCCCATTTGCAAACAGCCGTTTCAGGCTCTCGACAAGCCTCTCCATCACAGAATACCCCCTTCCAGCAGCTCCATCGTCAGCGCGTCCGCACCCTCCTGCCGGAGTTCCTCGTTAGATTTTTCCACAGCCGCCTGTATCGCATCCAGCTGTGTCGGCATGGAAACATAGTCCTCCCCTGTAATTTCGCGGTATTCCTCCGCTGTAATCCAGCCCTTGGAAACGGCGTCGCCAATCTGTTTCGCCGTCCAAAGCCCGTCCACAAAGTATCTTTTCAGTTTTGCAAAATCTGCGCTCATACCTCTGCACCTCCTGTATAGCGGCTAAAGCCGCTGTTGCAGCAGGAAGCATAGCTTCCTACATAGCCATCATTTTCAGGTAATCCATATCTGCTTTCATGGCTTCCTCCAGTGTAGGCTGACGGGGCGGGATTTCCTCATACTCAATCCGAATCATCCCATCCGTTTCCAGATAAAAGGCTTTTTCATATCCGGCCCTGTCCTCGCCCATTGCAAAGGAAAAATCAATATCGTGCCATTCCGCAAGGGGATTTTCTGCCATTATCTTTAATGCGCTGGCATGGCTGATTACATAGTTGTTATCAATGATTTTCCGGTTTTCATCCAAATATAACAGCATTTTATCCCGCCTGCCCTTCCTGATATTCTACATTGGCCCTGTATGTTGAAACTTTATCCGCAGCAACAGCAGGGAAATGAATATCTATCTGTGTTATCCAAATGTCCTGTAAAATATTTTCGCGTTCTCCAAAACTTGTTTTAAGTAAAAAGCGGTTACGGGAACCACCGTCAACGGCTATCATATATCTAGCAGTAGAACTGGCAATAGACGCTAACGCTGTGAATGAGCTTTCTCCGTTAATAAAATACGCCGAAGCAAATTGTCCTAAATCTATAGTACCTTCAATGTTTATTGCTCTGAATTTAACCGGACTTTCAAAAGAAAAACTCAATATTTTCACTCCGCTCATAGCGGTTGTCACGGCCTTTTTTGCAGTCTGCTTCCATACCATACTTGTAAAAATTTTTGCATTCTGTTCTTTCAGCATTTCCAGTATTGCATTTTCCTTTGCAAACACCGTTCCCGCCGTCTGGCTCCCGCCGATATCCGCCTCCTGCCCTATCAGCTTAGCCAGTTCCTCTGTAAATTCTCCCCAGCTTCTGGGCTCACCCATTCGCATCGTCCTCCTTCGTCACTTCTTCCCGCCATGTCTCCGCCGTACCGTCCCTGCTGGTATGCACGACATATTTCTCTCTGACCGCCGCGCCGTCTTCCGCGTAAAACGTGTACGTCTCTGTATAATCCCCATCGCCGTTTTTAACCGTCACGCGCTGTGCCCGCAGGATGTTTCCCGCCGTTGTGACGATGCTTTCCGTCCATGTTTCTCCTTCCTTTGGCGGCGTGACGCGGGTACAGCCTGGCCATGCAAGGAGGTTGTCAAAGTCCGGAGCCTGCACAATATCTGCCCATTCCGTCCCATCATCCGCAAGCCGCAGGTACTGCCCCTGTTTGCCATTGACACGCGGCTTCTTCACCGCATACGCCTGCATCTGTGAAGCCGTCACAAACGACCCGCCGCTGACCTCAATCCGCACAACGGCATTAATCTGATCCGTTGCCAGCAGTATCATTTCATGGACGTGTACCGTATCCGCCTCACCTTCCGGGTCTTTTGCGGGCGGCAGGAAATTGTCCGTATCCCCGCCGTCCAGCCACGAATACGCAAACAAAAACTCCTTCCCACGCTCATCCAGCCCAAAAATACCCACCTCGCGGATAAATACCTGCTCCGTCAGCCCCGCGTTGCTGATATGCACCGGTATCAGCAGATAGGACGGTACGCTCTGTACAAACTCCTTTTCCCCCATCTGGATATTTACGTCTGCGGGCCGCACGAGCTCCGTCCTTGTGTTCCAATTACTGTGCGCAGCGCCGCTCCCTGCCTCAGCCCGCGTCAGCCGCAGTTCCTCCCCCAGCGCAAGAAAACGCGTCAGCGTTTCCATTCCCAGCTCTGTAATCGTTGATTGAAAACCTGCCATGTTACACCCCCTCTCTGTACGCCTGCGCTTTATGCCTGTACGCTTGCGCTTTGTGTCTGTACGCTTGCGCTTTGTGTCTATGGCGTTTGACAACCGTCACGCCAGACGCAAAGCACAGGCGCGGCCCTGTGATTTCCTGCGGAATCTCTGTCCGCATGAACAGCACGATATTTGCCGGGAGCATCTGCCGCAGCACCCCCGCCAGTTCGTCCCGCTGGCGGTATCCCTCCAGCCGCACCCGCAGCCAGAGGTAATAGGCGTTATGGTTCAGCCTTGTTTCAAAATCACTGCTGACCGAACCGAGATATCGCCGCAGGGAACGGTATGTGTAGGGCAGCTGTGCCTGGTTCAGCTTCAACAGGACCGCGAACCGCCGTTCCTCCAGCATTGCCGTCCCTTTTGGGCGTATGCCGAGGATGTGTTCCCAGCGTGTTAGTCCCATATCGTCCATGGTCTCCACGAACTGATTTTCAAATACCCTCTCCGCCGCCGCCCAGAGCCGTTCAAACAGCCACTGCTGGCTGTCGGCAACGCCTTTGATTTCCCCGTAGCTCCGCAGCACATGGGGATAATAGTCCAGCATCTTACGTTCCAATGATTTCCCCCCTTACCGGTATGGCGTTTTCGTCCAGCGTCAGGTTTTTCGGCTGGCCGTTCAGCTTCGTACCGCCCACGTCCAGCACGCCGGGACAGTCCAGCAGCCGCATTTCCACCGCGCTCACCCGCACGACAAGCCCGCCTTCCTGCTCCGCCCAGCCCTCCGCCAGCTCATGGAAATATCCGTCCACAGCCGCCTCTGCATGGGGTTTCACATCATCCCACGCCCAGCCGTCCTGATATGCAAGCGTCGTTTCCATGCTGACCGCCGTTTCCGAAACGCCCTCCACAGTAACCGTATGGCCGATGGGCGCAAGCCCCAGACCTTCGCCGTGGTTCGTTTCCGGGTCGATGGCAGTCTGCACCGTAGCGACAAGTTCCTCCGTAGGTTTGCCGAATGTGCTGTCAATCAGCACCAGCTTCACCGTCCCGCCGCCGTCCCACACCGGATAGACCTTTACGCCGCCCACGCCCTGCAATGCTTTTACCTTCTTTTTGTAATCGGCAATATTCCCGCCGAACGCCTGCACAGAAAAGCTGTCGAGGTATTCCTTTCGGAAGGATTCTGTTGCCTGTTCCTCCTCGCCTGGTATCAGTATTTCCGTCAGCTCCGCGCTTTCCAGCCCCTTGATATATTCAACCGGTATCAGCTTTCCGACGCCCTCGTTGCCTGCCTCGCCCAGCGTTTCGCACCTTGCGCGGTATACGCCGGGGCTTTCCTTTTCGGTGACGGCAAAGTTGAGGTCGTTCATGCTGAACCGCGCGCCGATGGGGATTTCTACCTCCGGCGGCGTTGTTACCGCACGCCCGATGGCATAGGACGCGGGTTTTGGCACGAGCCCGCGCTCCCTTGCCCGCCGCAGCAGATAGGGACGGGTGGCGGTATCCGCAAAGGTTTCGTTGAGTATCGTGTCCAGCATAATATAAAGGTTCTGCCCCTCCACTGCCGCGGGCGCGGAGCCGTACCAGAGCATGGAGCCCTCGCGGCTGTCGAGCGTTTCCTCACGTTCCGCCGCCTGCTCAAGGGCGTACGCCAGCATTCCCGCAAGCAGGCTTTCGTATGTCATATCTTCGTACATGTTTCACCTCCCGAAAACCTTGAGGGCTTTGCCCTCAAACACCCACAAGCCCTTTGAAAAGGGCTTGACCCCAAACT
>OFHN01001616.1_pt1 | contig 15249 bp, 9 predicted proteins | sample 1521321 | NCBI WGS metagenome assembly OFHN01 (sample SAMEA3504130, study PRJEB24116) | mouse gut metagenome | biome: mouse gut; feature: mouse-associated habitat; material: faeces | place: Denmark | collected 2011
ATAGAAATAAGCTCTGTTTTGATTACAAAAATTTTCTGAAAAAAGGCATCTTTATCTCCGCTGTCGTCCTCTGCGGAATCGCCTGGTGGTTTATCCGCAGCGCCATCCTCTATGAAGGGGATTTCCTGGCGCTCCGCACCCGGAATGCATGCGCCTCCCTCTATGCGCAGCCCCAGTTTCACCCAGATACCCGGGCAACCTGGATGAACCAGGGATTCTCCCTGTTTGATATGGTACGGGATTCGGACTTTATCTCCCTCTCCATGCTTAGCTTTATCGGTATGTACGGTCCCATGACAATGGTTACCTCCATCTGGGTTTACCGTTTTTATAAAGCGCTGTTTGGCCTGGGGGTGCTGTTCTGCGCCCTCCTCCAGGGTCCTGCCGCCCGGAACAGGGACAGGATGGAACCGGGCCGCAGATGGTTTCGGATTTTTTTTCATGTGAACATGGTATTCTGCATCCTGATGCCCCTGTTTTTAAGCCTGTATTATTCCTATTCCACAGACTATCAGCCCCAGGGACGCTACCTGCTGCCTGCGCTGCTCCCCCTGTGCCTCTATACGGTCCGGGGCATGGAAAAAATGTGCCGCCTGATCCTGTCGTCCCTCCTTCCCGGGAAGAAACGGCAGGAAATCCTTCTCACGGCCTTTTCCCTTGTACTCTGCGCCGTCATTGCAGCAATGCTGATCCTGACTGTATATGGCTATGCCTTTCCCTTCTATGACGCGCTTCCGGCGTCCTCCTGATCTTCTGTCTCCTGAACAGACATGCCCGCCCTGGCGGATGCCGCAGCAAAGGAACACCATTCATGCTCTTGGCAAGCAGCCCTGGCGGATGCTGCAGCAAGGGAACGCCATTCATGCTCTTGGCAAGGCATGACCGACGCAACCCTGGCAGATGCCGCAGCAAGGGAACGCCATTCATGCTCCTGGCAAGCAGCCCTGGCAGATGCCGCAGCAAGGGAACGCCATTCATGCTCCTGGCAAGTAGCCCTGGCAGATGCCGCAGCAAAGGAACGCCATACATGCTCATGGCAAGCAGCCCTGGCGGATGCCGTCAGTTCTGCCGATTGGGAATCAAATGATGATACACACCATGCCCCCGTTACTGTCGTTTACAATCTTCTGCATGGTATCCTGGAGCTTTAACTGGCTCTCCTCCCCGATTACCGCCACCTTGGCCGTAATTCCGTCATTCACCAGTTGTTCTACCGTCTTTCCGAAAATATTCGTCTCCCAGATTCCCTTCTCCATATCCGCCTGATTGATGAAATGAATCAGGTCATTGGCCTGTTCCTGGGTTCCCACAATGGGAGCGATCTCCGTCTCGATATTGGCCCGGATCATATGGATGGAAGGACTGGATGCCTTGATCTTTACCCCGAACTTGTTGCCGTGCTTGATCAGCTCCGGCTTCTCCAGGCCGATCTCGTCCCTGTCCGGCGTCACCACCCCATATCCCTTGATGCGCACCATGTTCACCGCATCCAGTACCTTGGCATATTCATGCTTCATGGCCGCAAAGCTCTTCAGCTTACTGATGAGCTGATATTCATCGGTGATGGTCTCCCCCACCATGTCCGTGAGCATTTCATAATAATAGGATTCCTCCACATCCAGGGTGATGCGGATCACACCGTCCGAAAGGCTCACCGTGTCTGTCTTGCAGCGTTTTATGTACTCTCCGTCCATCTCCACCGGCTTCTTCAGCACATCCCGGATGGTGCCGTAGTCCTGCATCAGCCCCTTCACCCTTGTGATAATATCCTGCTTCATCCGGTTCTCCCAGGGCAGCATTTCCACCCACTTGGGCATGTAAAATTCCATGGAGGAGATGGGAAATTCATACAGCACATTCTCCAACAGCATATGGATGTCTTCCTTTTTCAGCTGCTCGCAGTTTACGGTCACCGCGGAAACGCCGTATTTCTCGGTGATCTCCCCTGCCACCCGCTTTGCGTCCTCGGAGTAGGGCTTCTGGCTGTTCACCAGGACCAGAAAGGGTTTGCGGAGTTTCTTCAGCGCCTGAATGGTCTTCTCCTCCGCCTCCAGATAATTCCCCCTGGGAATCTCCCCGAAGCTGCCGTCTGTGGTGATCACCAGACCGATGGTGGAGTGATCGTTCATCACCTTATCCGTGCCGATTTCGGCGGCCTGGGTAAAAGGGATCTCATAGTCAAACCAGGGCGTCTTTACCATCCGCTCCACGTCCTCCTCCATATGCCCTGCCGCCCCCTCCACCATGTACCCCACACAGTCAATGAGACGCACGGACACGGGAATCTCCCCGCTTAAGACTACATTGGCGGCTTCATTTGGAATAAACTTCGGCTCCGTGGTGGTGATGGTCTTGCCCCCGGCGCTCTGGGGCAGTTCGTCCTGTGCCCTGTTTCTGGCATGCTCATCCTCCATATAGGGCAGAACCATCTCCTCCATGAAACGCTTGATAAACGTGGACTTACCGGTGCGCACAGGCCCCAGTACCCCTATGTAGATCTCTCCCCCTGTACGGTTCTTGATATCACTGTACAGATCATAGGTATTTATTGTATCATTCTGCATAGAAAAACCTCCTACATATACTGCTACATGTATATGTAGGAGGCCCTGTAATTATGAAAGGGCGGCAGATTTTCCTGTTCTGTCCGCCCCTGCCCTCCGGGGCATCCGTTTTTTCCTGAATCCCCAACCGGCAGAAATCCTTTTGTTACTCTTCCTTCTCCGAATTCTTATCCAGATTGTCTTCCAGTTTTTTCAAAGTATGGGAAGCGAAATCTCTTCCGCCCATGCCGAAGGCAATGGCAAAAGCAACGGCAACAGCAGCCAGAACCAGTTTAAACGCGGCATTTACGATCTCTGCAGCAATGCCCAGCTGACTCAATACCATGAACACGCCCACTGTCAGCACCGCGCATTTTGCAATGGTTCCATAGAGGGCAAAACCATTTTTCCGCAGGCCCTTCTCCGCCGCGGAACCGGCCACAAAGCAGATGGCCAGAATCAGAACCGCGCTAAGCACTGCAGGCATGTAGCCGATCACAGCCGTACCGATCTCGGTCAGCACATCCAGTTTCAGGACATTGATTCCCTCCACCGCAAAAAAGATGACCACTACCGCATACACCACATTTCCAACCAGTTTGGAAAGGCTGAACTGATACTTGTCATTGTCAATCAGCGCAGTAAGCTTCGCATCCAGTCCGGCAGAGGCAATAAGCCGGGTCACAATCTGGCCCACAAATTTGCCGATCATACAGCCTATAATGATAATCACAAGGCCCACAAAAATATTGGGGATAAATCCGAAAATCTGGTTCAGCATATAGACTGCAGGCTGTGAGATCACATCAATGTTCAGCACGTCCAATGCCATCACAATCATGGGAATCAGAATCAGCACATAGACTATGTACGCCAGGGTTGAAGAGAGCTTTGCCGTACTGGTCACTTCAATACCTGCCTTTTCCTGCAGCTTATTCACGTTCAGCCTGTCAAACAGGGGTACCAGGAGCTGACGCACCATCTTTGCAATAAAGAATCCGATTATCAGCACAATCACTGCCGCCACAATATTGGGCACATAGCCCCATACCGTATTCAGCAGGTTCGTAATCGGCGCAGACACATCCCGCATCCCCAGTGCACTGAAGATCCCCGGCACAAAGAGCAGGAACACCAGTAAATGAACCAGTTTGCCGATGAAATCTCTGGTGCTGCCTCCTCCCGGCGAGTCCATCTTATCCAGAATCTGCCCTATCCTGCCCTTCCCCAACAGCTTCACCACTGCGGACTTTACCACAGCCGCCACCACAAAGGCAATCACCAGAATCAGCAGGGCGCTGACCACTGACCACACCCCTGACGCGATCGTCGCTGCAATCGTAGAAAGAAATTCCATATTTTTTCCTCCGTAACTGATTTGTATTTCATAGATAAACTATGATGGTTTATTCTAGCACATTTTGGGCATTATCACAATAGGATAAATAAATTATCTGACAGAACATCCTTTTTCGGCAGGAATCAGAGCTGTCTCCCGAATATTTTAGTTGAATCTTCCATGCTGTTCCGATATAATAAATCTGTACTGAAAGTTAATTGTGCAAAATATACAGACTCTGTAAAACTTACGAAAAATGAGGTTACGCCATGGAACAGACCAGAAGAAATCAGGTCCTGGAAATACTGGATTATTGGAAGACAATAGAATTCCTGGGCCAGATCGATATTCCGGAGGAAAGTCCGGAGAATCAGAAAATCATCTCCAAATTACAGAAAGGGGAAACGGTCAGGGAAAATAAGATCGAACTCTTCTCTGACCTGAAGACACCTTTTCCTGATCTGGAGAAGAAACTGGAATCGGATGCCGGACAGTTCAAAGATTTCGCAGCCACAGGAGATAACATAACTTTCTGCATCGGCAGGACAGAGCGCAACAATATCGTGTCCTATCTGGAAAAGTTTATGGAAAACCCTCTGGAAAGCCCGGAGATCAGCTACCCGAAAAAGAGCGCCATCGCCTGGTTTTCCTTTCAGACCGATACGGAAGGCCTGTATCTGGCGGACAGCTTTCAACTCTCCCCCATTCTGTGGGCCATCTCCATATGGGAAAAGAGCCGTGCCCAGACCAGTCACAGCTTCTCCCTGAATACCCGGGAATATGATAAAATCGTGGAGACAATCGAAGCGGAACTCCAGGACCGGAATGTGGACAGCTTTCTCGCCCCTCTCTATGAAAAAATCCGGGCGGAATATGCGGCAGGCCCGTTTCCCGAGAAAAATCCGGCTTCCATAGGCTTCCTTGTGTATAGCAGATATGTCAGCGAAGAAAAGCGGGACGCAGACGAAGACCCTGCAGACTATGGGGACCTGGGGAAGAGTTTCTTTCTTAACGATATGATTCTCCTGGCAGACCTGATTGCCTCCGGGAAATTCGGAGACCACAGCGACTACGAAAAGGCAGTGGTCTCCTATCTGCTGGCAGGGTATGAGAAAACCAAAGCCGCGGATACCCTGCCCCGCACCATCATTTCCCCCGGGGAACCGGCTGCGGAAATGAGAAAATTTTTCGAAAAGGTCCTGCATGTGGCCAAAGCCCCCATGGGGAAATGGCCTGCCAAGTTTATGCCTGCCCTGATGCAGCAGGTTGCAGTCAATATCGCCATTGACAAAAGCGGCTGCACACCTGTCTTCTCGGTAAACGGACCGCCCGGAACAGGCAAAACCACGCTCTTAAAGGAGATTGTTGCAAGCAATATTGTGGACAGGGCACTGCTTCTGGCCCAAAACGGAACCGATCCGGACACGCTCTTTGAAAAGCGCTCCTTCACCCAGGGACCCCTGGGCGCTTACGGGCATGCCTATTTCCAGTATGCCCCCAATTATTACGCTATCAAAACAGATGCGGTGAATGATTACGGTATGCTGGTGGCCTCCTGCAACAATGCGGCAGTGGAAAATATCACAATTGACCTGCCAAAGGGAAAGGACATCCTGGAGAGCCTGGAAGCATCTCCGGATGATGATGAATCCGTGAAAAAGGGCCTGGAGGAAGTCCGTACCCTCTTTGACGTCCAGTGTTCGGAAGAGATCGAGACCATTACCACATACGGAAAAAGCCGGGAAGAGAAGGATATCTTCTTCACCCGCTATGCCAATAAGCTTCTGGGTTCGGAGGACTGCTGGGGACTGGTGTCCGCTCCCTTCGGAAAGCGCTCCAACATCAAAAAATACTGCAACGCGGTATTAAAGCCTTTCCTGGAAGAATACAAATCCTCGGAGGCCAGAAATCTGCACAGGCAGAAATTTGTAAAACAGCGGGAGCTTTTCCTGAAGCAATATCAACGGGTGGAAGCGCTGAAACGGGAATTGGAACATCTCTGTACAGCCAGTGCTTCCATCCCGGAAAAATTCCAGGCCCTCTCCCAACAGGAACTGGCTGCAGCAAAGGCCTCCCTGGAAAACGCCCGGAAGAACCAGGCTGCCCGGTTAAAGGCGGAGCAGGCAGAAATCATGCATCTGGAAGAGACCCGGCCCAGGGGATTGTTCGGAAGGCACAAAAATACGGAAACCAGAGACGCACTGATTGCGGAACATAAGGAAAACGCGGCATCCGCCAAGAATTCCATGGGCGAAATTGACAATATGCTTGCAGTTACAGAAAACGCAGCCGGTTACCGCGCTCTGTTAGAAAAATATTCTGCAGGGGATAAAAAGATGGCGCCCATTGATGCCGCCTTTCTGGAGAAGTACACCTCCGCGGACGAGAAACAGGCTACTAAGGCGCAGATCACAAATCCCTGGTTCACTGCCCAATACAACCGGGAACGGGAAAAACTTTTCCTCTATGCCTGCAGGCTCCACAAGGAATTCGCCGCGTCGTCAAAATGTATGCGGCACAACATGATCAACCTGCTGATTGCCTGGAACATGTTTGACGAATGCGGCGAGAGAATGCAGGATGCTGACCGAAAAGCCGCCATGCCGTTTTTGCTGCAATCCATCTTCCTCATGACGCCTGTGATTTCCACCACCTTCGCGTCGGCCCAGTCCTTCCTGGGCGACATTGAGCAAAGCGGTGTCCTGGGCACCCTGATTGTGGATGAGGCCGGGCAGGCGCAGCCCCAGATGGCTGTAGGCGCAATGTTCCGGTGCCGGAAATCCATCATTGTGGGCGATCCCAAACAGATCGAGCCTGTGGTGACGGCAGAGACGGACATGATCCGTCAGCTCCTGACCTCCAGGCTTCTGGACGGCTATAAGGACAAAAAGATATCCGTTCAGGGTTTTGCGGATTATATCAATCCCTACGGAACCTTCCTGGGTGAGGCAGAAGAACAGGAATGGGTGGGATGCCCTCTGGTGGTGCATAGACGCTGTATCGATCCCATGTATACCATATCCAATATATTATCCTATGACGGAACCATGAAACAGCAGACCGGAGCGCCCAAAGCAGACCGGGCCGCAACCTTTATCCTGGACAAAAGCTGTTGGATTGACGTGTCCGGAAGTGAAAATTCCGGAAAAAAGGATCACTTTGTAAAAGCCCAGGGAGAAGCGGTGCTGAAATTACTGGCGGCAAAGTTTCAAAAAGACAGGACCGAAATCCCCAGGCTGTTTATCATCACCCCGTTTACCTCCGTAAAATCGGGCATGATGGACATGATCCGGAAATCCGTTCTCTACAAAGAGGAACCCAGGATCAAAAAATGGTTGGAAGACAACAATGTAGGCACAGTCCATACCTTCCAGGGACAGGGAACGGATGAAGTGATCTTCCTTCTGGGATGCGATCAGAATGCAGCGGGCGCCGCCAACTGGGTAAACAAAAATATCGTGAACGTGGCCGCAACCAGGGCAAAGTTCCGCTTCTATCTCATTGGGGACAAAAATGTATGGATGTGCAAGCCGGTTAAAACAGCCAGGGAATGCACCGCGGAACTGATAACGGCAAAAGATCTGGACAGCCTGCTGCCCCACTCCCCTCTTTCGGATACACCGGTTCCGGCAAAGGGCATGAACCCAGATACCAATACTGCTGCTGCACTTCCTCTGGAGGGAACCGGCGCTGCTGTTGAAACGTCAGCTCCGCCGGCCCCGGAAAACCATGCCCCCGCAAAACCTGCGGCACAGCAGGCAGTCTGTCCAAACTGCGGGAAACCGCTGACTGAAAGAAACGGCAAATATGGTAAATTTCTGGGTTGTACCGGATTTCCAAGATGCAGATACACAGGCAGGCTTCCAAAATAAACGGAAACGGACAAATGCGGCGGACTCTGCGCTCCTGATGCACAGGCCGCCGCTCCCCTCATTCCTCCCGGCCTGCCTGGTTCAGTATCCCCATAAATACCGGAACGCCGGATTCACAGTCTATGATCATATAGACAAAGGGTCTGTCCAGATACACAGAGCGGATTTCATCTTCCATCATCGCTCCGCTCCCTTCCATCATCACTGCCGTGGCGGCGCCTGCCTTCGTCCCCTTCTCATCCACAGCGATATAAGATTTGTGCAGCACGCGGCTGATAAAGATATTGCCGTTTGCGGAATGGCCTATCCCGGAAAAATCGGCCCTGGAAGAATCAAACCCATCCCTGATTCCCATGTTCTGCAGTATATCCCCAAGTTCTGCGCTGTAGCTGCTCTCATACCTGGGAATCCAGGCCTGCACATGGGCCTCCACCGGATTTGCCAATATCCGGCAGAGCCTTTCCCCGTCCAGGGAGAGCAGGTATTCTGCCGCATCCATTCCCTCCTCGGGCAGAAGCGCCGCATAGGCATATTTCCGTCCTGCATAATATTTCAGGAATCCGGAGGCATGTTCGTCCTGCAGATATTGATTTTCCTGGGAATACATCATTTCCACCTGCTGAACAGTACCGTCAGCCCGGGTAAATTCCCCTTCCCGCACCTGGTCTTCCCGGTAAATTTCCTCCCACTCCCCTTCAAAGGCCAGGGCGTTCACCAGGTACATGACTGCATCCGGCGAGATCCTGTCCAGAATCTCCGGAATCATCCCCTGTGTCTTTTCCTTCACCCAATCGTTGATCTCCTGTAAAGTCTTATCCTGAAAAGGAACCCTCCGCACCTCCGCGTCGAATAAAGAGGCACATTCCTTCAGGAAATCTTCCTCCACGGTAAAGCTTTCATCCTCTGTAAACCAGATACCGTTGGCCATGTTCAACTTACATTTTCCATCCCCCCATGCGCCGCCCCGGGCAGACAGGTATGCGGACAGCTCCGGCACTGTTATCCCAAAAGCCTCTTCCATCTGTTTCAGGGTCTCCCCTTCCGCGCCGTACGCCGCCATATTCAGCGCGGAAAGTACCGAAAGCGGCGAGACCACCGGATTCTCTGATTCCTGCTGTCCTTCCCGGTCTGCTGCCTCCTGTTCCGCCGCCGAAACAGTCCCCGTATCGCCCACGCATTGCTGCAGAAGCCGCAGGCCGAAATCCGTGACGGCTGCTGCCCCCTGCTTTTCCGCATCTGCCATCGCTGCGCCGGGGCTGTCCTGGGCTTCTCCGTTCGGAGTCCGTCCGTTTACCTCCATATCCGCCTCATCTACCCCATGATTATCCACTGCTGACTCATCTGCAGACCTGTCTGCCGACTGGTCTGATTTCCCGCAGCCGGAAACAGCCGCCAATAGTCCTGCCAACAAAAACACCCTCAAAAACCCTGCAAATCGTTCCTTCCCTTTTCTCCTTTTCTTAGCCATAAAGCTTCCTCCCTTCTCCAGTACACCGATGTCTTCATTCCCGAGCAAGCAGTGCCTGATGTCCGCACCAGGGCAAGTAATACTGCCTCTATGTCAATAGAAACGAGAAAAAGGGAAAAAAGTTCTGCAAAAGATCAAAACATTCCAAAACAGTAAAATTGTTGCTGCCTCTTATATAGGGACTTCTAAAACAGAACAGAAAGGCAATGCGGTTCCGGAAGTTTCCTATACACTTCCGGACATACCCCATGCTATGTCAGTGTCGTAGGAGACGGCGCGAATAATCAGGATGAAACAAGCAGCGCATTGGCAAACCATTCCCCGGCGCAGGGAATCAAATCACATTCCACCCCTTCCGCAATTCCTTCATAGATAATCTCTTCCCGGACAGAACTGAAATACTTTCGATGGACTGTCAGCAGTTCCTCGCGAAGAAAGATTTTCTCTGCGCCTTCCATTTGATTTTCCGCAAAGTATCTTGCAGCCTTTCTTGCGCCTTCCGCATTTTTCTCCATGTATACAGGGGAATTGATGAGCGGCGCACCGTCCTTCAACACCCGGGCCGCCTCCCGAATGCCCTTCTCCATCAGGTCCATCATATTGGTGAAACCGGCATAGGTGCAGACCATGTCAACACTGCCATCCCGGACGGGAAGGTTCGTGGCGTCACAGGCAATATAATTCACTTTCACCTGCGGAGCAGTCCGTTTTAATGCTGCCCGGTCAAAGGTCAGTACACGAAAACTCAAATCAGTGGAAATCAGATTGACATCAGCAGAGACCGTCTTTACCAATTCCCCCAGGAGTATCCCTCTGCCGGAGGCCACATCCAGAAGAAAGCCTGATTTCAGTTTTGCGGCCTCCCCCACAATTGCGTGCAGAAAGTCTCTGTCTATTTTCTTCTGCTTCTCCGTTTTCCGGGCCTCAATCTTCTGCCCGAGATCATCATAGCCCTCTTCGCCAATATACTCGCTCCAGGAATTAAGGTTTTCCTGTTCCTGGGACTGAAAATCAAGAATTCCCTGCCGGATACAAAAAACATGTCCATTCCCGCAGGCGATTTTGCCCTCCAGAATCTCTTCACCCTCTTTCCCGGCTGCAGTCAGCTCAAATTCTCCTCCGCAATGAGGGCATCGCAAGACAGACAGAATATTTGTATACATTTTCATTCTCCTTTCAATGAATTGGCGCAACACTGTTTTCATATTATATCAAAATGCCCAGGGGGATACAAGTACGATTGACACTGCCAATCCCTGTCTGTATAATAACGTTATAAAAAACTAGAGGAGCCTTTTCCAATGAAAAAAACATATTTTATAAAACTGTCCCTTATCCTGTGCCTCCTTCTGCCGCAGGGCATGCCCGTCCAGGCAGAGCCGCTGTCGTCAGCTTCTCCGGATTTTTACAGCAACAACGAAGTCGTTGGATTTATCGGGGACAGCATCACCTATGCTTCCTACACGCCCCTGTCCTACATGGACATTCTCAATCTGTTTTACTTAAGTCTTTTCCCTGACCGACAGATAGAATTCCGGAATATCAGCGCAGGGGGTTATAAAATCAGCGATGTACTGAATATTTATGATCAGGATCCCGCCTTTGACGGGCTTGACAAAGCGGTGATCATGTTGGGCACCAATGAAGCCATTCTGGGAATATCCACAGAAGACTACATAACAAATATGGATGCTTTGATCGGAAGGCTGAAGGAAGACGGCCTGGAAGGCAGTGATATCCTGCTGCTCTCCCCGCCTGTTTGCGACGAGAACTGCTCCCTGAACTTCACCAAAAACGGCAGCAGAAAATGGGCCTTTGAAAGCAGGGTTCTGGAATACATGGAGCAACTGGAAACAAAATCCGCCCAATGGGGAGTCCGTTATCTGGATCTGCATACTCCTATGGCCGCCCTGACGGAAACCATGCAGCAGGAAGACCCGGGAAACACCCTGACTACAGACTGTATTCATCCCAATGCCGCAGGACAGGTCCTGATTGCCTGTTCCATCCTCCAGACCCAGGGCGCAGACCCGGAAGTCCTGACCCAACTTCATGTACCGGAAGATGGGGAACCTCAGACCCAGGGAAACCCCATTTCGGATTTTTACCGCGGAGAAAAAGGGCTCTGTCTGACTCTGGCTCCGGAGGTACTGCCTCTGGCTAACCGCAGCGAATTTACGGCATTCCGTGAATTGATGAACCGTTACACATCCTCCGGCGCCCTTTTCCAACAGCGGTTTTCCATCCAGGGACTTTCGGAAGAAGATTCCTACTGTCTGCGGGCAGGAGACGAAGAACTGGGCAATTTTACCGGAAAAGAACTGGCAGAGGGAATTGACATGGGCGCACTGGAGACCAATCCCCGTCAGCAGGCCATGCAGCAGGCGGCTTCTCTGTGCAGGCAGCGGCATCGGGAAGTGGTGGAGGCTCGTGATATGTGGATTGAAGTGATGATGCAGCGGGCTTCCTTTACGCCGGAACAGATTCAGGCTGCCTATGAAACCTGGCGGGCCAAAGACGACGCCCTGAACAGTGAAATTTATGCGATAACCGGAAAACTGGCTGACGATGTGCTCCGCATCACCGTCACCGCCCAGGGATATCTTCCGGAAGAACTGGAACAGGATGCACAGGAAGCAAAAGAAGCCGCAAGGAAGGCTCAGGAGGAACAGGCTGCAAGAAAGGCCCAGGAAGCCGCCAGAAAGGCCGCGGAAGCCCAGGCCGCAAAGGAGGCGGAGGAAGCTGCAAGAAAGGCCGCCCAGGAACAGGCCGCAAAAGAAGCGGCAGAAGCCGCAAGAAAAGCCGCAGAAGCTGCCGCCCGGGAACAGGCGGCCATGGAATCCCGCAAAAGGCTTTTGCTGTGGGGAAGCCTGGCAGGCAGCGCATTGCTGCTGTGTCTCGGAATCCTGGGAATTTTCCTCCGAAAGAAAAAGCGCCGATGAAGCGTCAGAATTCTCCCACAGCGTCAACGGCTCCTGTTCTTAATCCAGTCCCTCAAATATCTCGCCCAGGGTCATCTTAATATGCGGAAATGCCCTTAATGAGATCTCTGTGTCCCCATTATACTCTTCATCCTCTTTATCGTCCTGGAGCATATAGTTCTGCTCCAGGACATATTTTCCATTCTGGAGATAATAGATTTCCACGGAACGCTGGGGCGAAACAATCCAATATTCCTCCACCCCCGCCTGCTCATAGATATCCTTTTTCTCCGTTTTATCCCTCTTGGCAGTGGAATGACTTACGGTTTCGGCGACAAACCTGGGCACTCCGCTGTAAGAGCCGCCTTTCAGATACTTTCTGTCACAGACAATCATGATATCCGGGCAGAGATAATCATCGTTTACATCCGGATGGTATTTAAAGTCCAGGTTTTCCATGAAGACCAGGCAAAGGCTCCCTTTTAAGCCTGCTTTTATAACCGTATTGATATTATTGTTGATAATTCCATGCCGAAAACTCGGAGACGGGGACATATCATAAATTACACCGTCTATTTTTTCGTCTCTCCAGTGCTCGCCTGCTGCCAATGCCATTCTTTCACGTCCTTTCCTTTTGGAGAAGCCTTTACACCTTGTTCCCTGTTAAGGGTTTTGCTTTTCTGTGCACAGCGCACAAAACAGCTCCCTGCCTTAGTTCATTATGATTCTCTTGTAATTCTTCTTGCCGCGTCTGACTACAATTCCGTCTCCCGCAAACTGTTCCGGCCGGTATGCAGTCTTGATATCGGCAACCTTCTCTCCGTCTACCGTGACTCCGCCCTGCTCCACTGCGCGCCTGGCCTCGGAGCGGGACGCGGTAAGCCCGGATGCCGTCAGTACCCCCAGGATATCAATAACGCCATCCCTGAAGTCCTCCTCCTTCAGCTGACTTGTGGGCATATCGGCCCCTTCCGCAGCGCCGGAAAACAGCGCTCTGGCGCTCTCCTGGGCTTTCCCGGCTTCTTCCTCGCCGTGAACCAGTTTGGTCAGTTCGAACGCCAGAATCTCCTTGGCCTGGTTCAGCTGACTGCCTTCCCACTTGTCCATCTCGTCAATCTGCTCGATGGGCAGGAAGGTCAGCATCCGCAGGCATTTCAGCACATCTGCGTCCGCCACGTTCCTCCAGTACTGGTAGAATTCAAAGGGCGAGGTCTTGTCAGGGTCGAGCCATACCGCGCCCTTCTGGGTCTTGCCCATCTTCTTTCCTTCGGAATTCAGAAGCAAAGTAATCGTCATAGCGTACGCATCCTTGCCAAGCTTGCGCCTAATCAGCTCCGTGCCCCCCAGCATGTTGCTCCACTGGTCGTCTCCGCCGAACTGCATGTTGCAGCCGTAATTCTCGTACAGCTTCAGGAAGTCGTAGCTCTGCATAATCATGTAGTTGAACTCCAGGAAGCTCAAGCCCTTCTCCATGCGCTGCTTGTAGCACTCCGCCGTCAGCATCCGGTTCACGGAGAAATGCACGCCGATGTCCCGGATGAACTCGATGTAGTTCAGGTCCATCAGCCAGTCCGCGTTGTTCACCATCAGCGCCTTGGAGCTGCCCTCCTCCAGCCTGTCGCCGAACTCGATGAAACGGCTCATCTGCTTTTTGAAGCACTCGCAGTTGTGGTCGATGGTCTCTTTCGTCATCATGGTGCGCAGGTCGCTCCTGCCGGAAGGGTCGCCAATCATGCCCGTGCCGCCGCCGATCAGCGCGATAGGCCGGTTCCCCGCCATCTGCAGCCGCTTCATCAGGCACAGTGCCATGAAATGCCCTACGTGCAGGCTGTCCGCCGTGGGGTCGAAGCCGATGTAGAACGTGGCCTTTCCGTTGTTGATCAGTTCCTTGATCTCCTCTTCATCCGTCAGTTGGGCCAGAAGGCCTCTCGCTTTCAGTTCGTCGAATACTGTCATTTTCCTCTCTCCTTTTCTCTTTGCGATGGGTAGGCAGGGGCGCGTCTGCACACTGCGCGGCAAGCCGGGCAGGAAAAAGCTCTTCCGCTGGCGGCTACGGCAAGTGAGCATATAAAAAGCCCGTCCTGTGAAAGGACGGGCCTGCGCTCGTGTTACCACCTTACTTCCCGCAAGGCTCACACCCTGCGGCTTAGTGAGTATCCATCAATACTCCGGCTGATATCGGTGCCTACCGGCATGGCCTACTGTCTAAGTTCAGCCCTGCTGCTCCGGGATGTATTTTCTCTCTGTCCTTCTCGCGCCTCTCACCAACCGGCAACTCTCTGTCAGCCTTTAGACAAAGGTACTTCTTCCCATCATCGCGTTCTCTGATATTCTGGTTTCTCATTATAAACGGCACGGATTGCTTTGTCAATACATTTTTTAAAAATCCGTCAAGTCAGATAAGCTCTGCAAAATCTATCCACAAATCGTCATAAATTTTGACTTTTATCTTATCTTGAAATGTATATTGCCCAACCTCAAAGGCCGCCTCTTCAAAAAAGTATACCAGCACAGTCCGATTTTGGGGGTTGATAATCCAGTATTCCCTCACCCCCGCATTGGCATATAAATTCAGCTTGCAGATATAGTCATGGCTGGAAGTGCTTGGTGAAACGATTTCAACAACCCAGTCAGGCGCACCTGTACATCCCCGATCCGCAAGCTTATCAACATCACATATCACACTGATATCCGGTTCCACAATCGTTGTTTTATCCTGATACAGTTTTACGGCAAAAGGTGCCGGATATACCTCACAGGAACCTTTTCCTGATTTCAGGTAGTCCCGTATAGTGCCCGACAATTCCATCAAAATCTTTTGATGAATCCGGCTGGGCGCAGCCATGTAATAGAACTGTCCATCAATCAGCTCTGCCCGTACTTCCTCCGGAAGCTTGTAATAATCCTCTTCCGTATAAAGCTCCGACTGTTTAAATGCAGGCAGCATATCTCCACCCCTCCTTTGCTTTTTTACTTCAGGCGTCCGCGAAACTACTTCACTTCAAAGCTCACTACTTCGATCAGCTCATCCTCCGTGGGATAGCAGGTGACGGAAACGTCGTCGCCCGCATTCAGAAGGACTGCCGCAGGATACTCCTTTGCGCTC
>OFHN01001618.1_pt1 | contig 15240 bp, 14 predicted proteins | sample 1521321 | NCBI WGS metagenome assembly OFHN01 (sample SAMEA3504130, study PRJEB24116) | mouse gut metagenome | biome: mouse gut; feature: mouse-associated habitat; material: faeces | place: Denmark | collected 2011
CATCACCGTGGGCGCCAAGACCTACGAGCTGGTGGCCGACGCCCGGGACGTGACCAACCGCAGCAACGAGGCAGTGGTGGTGGGCGACCTGAGCGACCCCAACGCTATTGCCAGCGCCTTCGCTCAGAAGATCAACGAGAACGCTCCCTCCGCCAACGACCCGGCAGATGCCGACGCGAAGGAGTACACGGCCACGGCGGACGGCGCTACCGTGAAGATCACCACCCACGCGAAGGGCTCCGATGTGAAGGCCATGGAGATCACCACCCCCTACGGCGACGAGGTCCCCACCGTGTCCTTCAAGTTCGACCCCAGCATGGTCCAGGCCGGTTCCTATATGACCATCAGCGATGGGACCAACTCCAACACCTATGAGTTTGTCAAGAAGGGCGAAAAGGCTTCCAGCGGCCGCACCGCCATTGAGGTCTCCGACTTTAACAAGATTGATGCCAAGGCCATGGGCGAAGCTTTCGCCAACGTGGCCAAGGGCGCTACCGTTGAGGTGGGAGACGATGGCACTGTGACCATCACCGCCAACGAGGCGGAGGGCTCCATCCCCAAGCTGAACGTCAGCTTCTACGACGGCAAGGGCGGTCTGAAGCTCCAGCTCGGCGACACCAGCGATGAATACAACCAGCTGAAGGTCTCCATCAATGATATGCACACCACCGCTCTGGGCATCGCTGACCTGGACATCAGCACCCAGGAGGGAGCCGCCGCCGCTATTGATGTGGTCAAGAACGCCATCAACTACGTTTCCGATGTCCGCGGCGGATTGGGCGCGATCCAGAACCGCCTGGAGCACACCGCCAACAACCTGTCCGTGATGGCTGAGAACATCCAGGATGCTGAATCCTCCATCCGCGACACTGATGTGGCCGAAGAAATGATGAGCTACGTCAAGAACAACATTCTGGTGCAGTCCGCCCAGGCCATGCTGGCCCAGGCCAACCAGCTGCCCCAGGGCGTCCTCCAGCTGCTGGGCTAATCCCCCGACAGCGGCGGAAAATATACCTGAGAACCCAATTTAGATCATTCCATGCAATGAAAGCTATCGAAATTGCCCGCAAGCTGGCCGGATATGCGCAGGAGGCGTCTGCCTGTCAGGCGTATACGGTGGCGGTTCAGGAGGGGTGTATGCCGGAGGAGGAGCTGGAAGCGGCGCTGTATATCCTCCGCGCCTCCAGCGGGGACTATAAAGTATCCTTTACGTGCCTGCGGAACCTGTATAACCGGGGATGCTTCCAGGCGGAGTGCCTGGAGATTATGACGCAGGCGTTTTATCAGCCCAATGAGAAGCTTCTGCGCTCCCGGTATGAGAAGAACTGCCGTCTGCTGGAGCGCTACCCCTATCTGTTCCGCAAGGACTTTGTGCCCTTTGAGGAGCTGCCTGTCCGCTTTTATCCCTATGACGAGAAGGGGGTTGTTCCCTTCTTTGTGGATGAGGCCAGATTTGGGGATTATATGAACTTTGAACATCCCGTTGTCAGCCGGAATTTCTTCCGGGATCTGGAAAAGCCCATTCTGGCGGACGACGTTTATTCTCAATATGAGCTGGAATATCTCTGCGACAACGTGCGGGACAGCGCCTATGTCGGCAGAGAGAACCACATTTATCTCCACTATACCAGCTGGGCGGACTTCTGCGCCCAGCTGACGTGCCTGAATCTGCGGGCTCCGCTGCTCACCCAGAAGCTGGTATTCCTGATTGGGGACGAGATCAGCCAGTATCCCATTGACTTCAAGGAGCGCTTTGGCCTGGACTACAGCAAGGCCGAGCCGCGCCCCGTGGGCATCCGGGAGGTCCACAAGCTCATCTGGCATACCCAGCTGTCCACCCACAATGGCGGAGACTTCTTCAACGAGGTTTTCGACGACCACCCCAACCTCCTGGCCTATACCTCTGTGATGTTTGACAGCATTCAGGAGAGCATCAAGACATGGAGGGCGGCGCTGGAGAAGGCGAAGGGGTCCAAGGAGACGCTCCAGGACCTGATGCGGCAGAGGGAGATTTCGCCCCGCGTCGCGCAGGAGCTCCTGAGTCTGCGGGATGTCACAGACAAGGACGTGATGGTGGCCTTTTTCCTGGGGAATCCCCATATCGCGAAGTCACTGGATCCGGCCGCCCGTATTGCGCCGGCGCTGTTTTTCCAGCCCCACTTCTCCAACATTGTTTATAAGCTCCATGTGGACGCGAACGGGAATACGGTCCTGGACTCTGACCAGTACATGGCGGCGTGCAAGTCGCCGATTTTCAGAGGCTTCAAATATATCAAGACCTTCACGCCCATGCGCCGCCTGACCACCAGCCATGCCGCGACGGTGCGGTTCATGTATGAGGCTACCAAGGGCCCCCGGAAGGAGGGCGAGTCGCTTAAGGTGGTGGCGGACGCGGTGAGCCAGCGCGTTTTGAATCGGAGCTTCATGATCGACTGGCAGGACCGGCTGTATCAGGACAGCGTTCTGGTCCGCTTCGAGGACGGCAAGCTCAATCCGAAGGCCACGTTTACCGCCCTGGCGGCATTTCTGGATGTTCCCTATACGGAGAGCATGAGCTACTGCTCGGAGCTGGGGGTGCGCCGGACGGGGGAGACCGAGGAGGGCGGATACGCCATCGGTTTTGATCCGGTGACGGTCTACCGCACCTATGACGAGTACGCGAGCGACAGTGAGCGGTGCTATATTGAGTATTTTATGCGGGACGTCTACGAGTACTATGGATACGGTTTCCAGTACTATGACGGCAAAGAGGTGGACATGGAGCGCGTGAAGGAGTGGGTGGGGGACTTCTCCCGGATTGACCACTATATGCGCGAGACATGGGCGGAGGTCTATCAGGCCTCAAACATCTCGGCCAATGGCCAGCCGCTGGGGGAGGAATTTCTGGATGCTGCCCGCAGCCAGCTGCTGGATAAGCGGATGGAGGCCTACCGGGCGAACCGGGTCAAGAACGGAGAGATTCTGATGAGGAGCCTGCGCTTTGTCAACCGCAACGGCCAGGAGCTGCACATGATGCCCAAGCTGGAGCTGGACCCGGCGCTGCTGGAGCATCCGCTGTACCACGGATAAGGAGCGAGTATGAAAAAAGGGACCGTATATTTTTTCACCGGCCTGGCCGGGGCGGGAAAGACCACCATCGGCGGCCTGTTCCACAAGCGGCTGAAGGCGCGGAAGAACGATCTGGTGCTGCTGGACGGAGACCAGCTGCGCCGCCTGTCCTTCAACAAGGCCAGCGGGTACAGCACCGAGGAGCGGAGAGCCGGGGCCTTCTATAACTTTGAGATGTGCAAGATGCTCGCGGACCAGGGGATCGACGTGGTGCTGTGCAGCATCTCCATGTACAACGACTGCCGGGCCTGGGCCAGGGAAAACATTGAGAATTACCGTGAGATCTACGTCAAGGCCACCCGGGAGACCCTGTACCGCCGGGATCAGAAGGGGCTGTACACCTCCGGGACCAAGAATGTTGTGGGGGTGGACCTGCTGTGCGAGGAGCCGGAGCATCCGGACGTGGTCATAGAGAACGACGGCCAGGAGACGCCGGAGGCCATCGTGGACCGGCTGGAGAAGGTTCTGGGGCTGAACGTACTGGAGATGGCGGTATGAATGTAGCGTTGATTATCGCCGGCGGCAGCGGCCACCGGATGCGGCAGGAGATCCCCAAGCAGTTTTTGAACGTATACGACAAGCCGGTTATTGTCTACACCCTGGAGGGGTTCCAGCGCCACCCGGAAATTGACGCCATCGAGGTGGTGTGCCTGGAGGGGTGGAGCGAGATGCTGTGGGCCTACGCCCATCAGTTTGACATTGACAAGCTCAAGTGGGTGACGCCCGGCGGCGAAACCGCCCAGGAGTCCATCCGCAACGGCGTGTTTGCCCTGCGGGACATATGCGGGGCGGAAGATATTGTGGTCATCCACGACGGGATCCGGCCCATGGTGGAGGAGTTTGTCCTCTCGGACGTGCTCATCAAGTGCAGGCAGTATGGGAACGCGGTGACGAGCCTGCCCTACAATGAGCAGATCTTCCTGGTGGGGGATGGGGAGTCCACAGAGCGGTACATCCCCCGGGATACCCTGCGGCGGGTGTCCACGCCCCAGGCCTATCGGTATGATAAGCTGCTGTGGGCCTATGAGCGGGCCTTTGCGGAGGGGATTGGGATCCAGACGTCCACCTACGCCAACACGCTGATGGTGGATCTGGGGGAGAAGCTGTACTTCGCGGCGGGCTCGGACAAGAACATCAAGCTGACCACGAAGGACGACTTCGAGCTGTTCAAATGCTACATGAAGATGGAGAGGGACGCCTGGCTGAAATAGGAGGCAGGGTATGGAGATTGAAGAAAACAGGCGCTATGAGGAGCTTCTGAACCGGCTCCGGGGGGCGTTCCCCCACTGGGATATGCTCCGGGGGAAAACCATGCTGGTCTCCGGTGCCTCCGGCATGATTGGGAGCGTTCTGGTGGACGCGGTCATGGAGCAGAATCTGGAGCTTGGGCTGGAGGATTGCTGCAAGATTGTGGCAGTGGGACGCAGCCGGCAGGCGGCGGAGCGGCGGCTCCGGCGGTGGCTGGACCATCCGGCGTTCCGCTTTGTGGAGCAGGACGTGGGCGCGCCGCTGGACAGCATCACCCAGCGGATCGACTACGCCATCCACGCCGCCAGTACAACCCACCCTCTGGCCTACGCCAGGGAGCCCATCGACACGATTATGACAAACGTGCTGGGCACGCGCAATATGCTGGAGCTGGCCGCAGGAAATCCGGGCAGCCGCTTCCTGCTGCTGTCCAGCGTGGAGGTCTACGGCCAGAACCGGGGAGACGCGGAGCGGTTCTCGGAGTCCTATTGCGGATACCTGGACTGCAACACCCTCCGGGCGGGATATCCGGAGGGGAAGCGGGTCAGCGAGGCGCTGTGCCAGGCCTATATTGCCCAGCGGGGCGTGGACGCGGTGACCATCCGGCTTCCCCGGTGCTATGGTCCCACCATGCGGATGGAGGACTCCAAGGCCATCGCGCAGTTCATCAAGAACGGCGTTTTGGGTGAGGATATTGTGCTCAAAAGCGACGGCAGCCAGCTATACTCATTTGCCCATGTATCGGATGCGGTCCTGGGACTGCTGTGGGTGCTGCTGCAGGGGGAGACGGGACAGGCGTACAACCTGGGCGGCGAGGGCTCGGATATCACCCAGCGGGCCCTGGCGGAGCTCATTGCGGACCATGTGTGCACGAAGGTGGTCTTCCGGCTCCCGGAGGCGGTGGAGCGGAGCGGCTATTCCACCGCGACAAAGGCGCTGATGGACGCGGGAAAGCTGCGGGCGCTGGGCTGGTCGGCGCACTATGACATTGCCGGGGGCATCCGGGAGACGATAGATATCCTGCGGGATTTGCAGGAGTGAAAGGCGGCGGCTTGCATGACGTATATGACAGATCTCCACACCCACTCCGCCGCCTCCGACGGGCAGTACGCCCCCGCAGAGCTGGCGCGTCTGGCCAAGGCGCGGGGGCTGGAGGCGCTGGCGCTGACGGACCACGATACCCTGGATGGACTGGACGAGGCGGTCCGGGCGGGAGAGGCGCTGGGATTGATGGTCCTGCGGGGGGTGGAGCTGAGCGCCAGGGAGTACCGGAACCTCCATATCCTGGGCTATGGCTTCACCGCCGGGCCTTCCCCTCTGTCGGAGGTCTGCCAGGAGATGAAGGAGCGCAGGAACCGGAGAAAATATGAGATCAATGACTATCTGAAGGCAAAGGGCGTGGACATCCCGCTGGAGGAGGTGGAGGCGCTGGCCTCTGGGGGCGTTTTGGGACGCCCCCACTTTGCCCAGGTGATTGTCCGCCACGGCTACGCGGAGAGCAGCCGTGAGGTCTTTGACCGCTGGCTGGATACGGAGGAGATTCAGGACATTAGCAATCGCTTCAAGATGGATGTGAGGACCTGCATGGAGGCCATCAAAAGCGCCGGCGGGAAAGCGTCCCTGGCCCACCCGTATCAGACGGGACTGGGGGATCAGGCGCTGGAGACGCTGGTGGGGGAACTGGCCGGGTACGGCCTGGACGCCCTTGAGTGCTATTATCCCCGGTATACGGCTGCGCAGCAGGCGCTCTACCTGCGTCTGGCGGAGAAGTACGGCCTCCATGTCACCGGCGGCAGCGACTTCCACGGGGAGCGGGTCAAGCCGGATATTGAATTGGCCGCGCTGGAGTTGGATGTGGACTGGCTGATGGGGTAGATATCCCTTCAATTTTCTGGGCAGGGAGATAAGACGAGAAAATGGATATGAATCAAAAAGTGGATATCAGCGTTGTTGTTATGACCTATTTTCATGAGGCGTATATTGCTCAATGCTTAGACAGTATTTTGGCCCAAGAGACAGATCTGCGCTATGAAATCTTGGTGGGCGATGACGCGTCCCAGGACAAAACACCGGAGATTATTCGTGACTATGCGGAGCGGTATCCGGACAAAATACGTCCTTTTCTTCGGACAAAAAATATAGGGGCGTCGCGCAACGACATAGATTTGATGGGGAAAGCCCGTGGGAAATATATTGCCCCGCTGGAAGGCGACGACTATTGGGTTAGCAGGCATAAATTGCAGCGTCAGTGGGAATTTCTGGAGCAGCATCCGGAGTATATTGGGTGCTGCGGCCGGTGTCTGATGGTTGATGAGAACGGGCAGGCGGACTATACGCGGTCCCCGCGGTTTGTAGTGAACCGGAAGGTATTCACATTGGACGATTATATAGATCTCTGGAAGCTGCCGGGGCAAATGGGAACACTGATGTACCGGAATATACCGGAGCGGAGACTGCCGATTTTTTATCAGGCGCATCAAACCGTGGGGGACAAGACGCTCTTTTTGATCCTCCTGTCAAAGGGCCCGATTTACTGTGATACAGAGATCCTTTCTTGTTACCGCTATGTGGACAATCCGGGCAGGCATAATTGGTTTTCAACCCACTACGCCAATCCCTATAGAAATTACGATATGTTTATGTACCCTTGCCGTCTGGAGACATGGGCCAGAAAAAATATAGGACTGCCACCTGGGAAACATCTGGGAAAGCAGAACGAATACCGATTCTGCCGGTTTGTGGAGGAGTTGGTACGGGAACCATCTTTGAAACGGGTGGAATACCTTGCAAAAATGGTGGCGTGCGGCCACCAGCCGGCAAAATACAGTGGGCTGATTTTGAAAACACTTATTGCAATGTCAGAATAGAGCGGCGTTATCAGTGATCGCGGAGAGGATGTGAATCCGTTGAAGATTGCAATTATGCAGGCCTGTCTGTATGGACAATATTGTGGACAAAGGGGTAGATACTGGTCCGATCATTATGCAAAGTGTCATTCCTCTTCAAGCTTTTTCAGACACAAACGATGACTATGATGTTATATTAGATTTGCAAATCACGATGCTGAACCAGATTATTGAGATTCTAGGGCATGTTTGAAAATTGTCAACACGCCCAAATAGCGGGCCTTTTTCTGCCATACTGCGTTAAATTTTCTTGCCATCCGTCAGGATGCCTGCGAAAATTTGCCTTGTCTGGCAAAAAAAGTCCTTGCTGTTGGGCATATCGCCAATTATCAAACAAGCCCTAAAGTTTTTCTTTTGATTCTTTTCTTTGTTCACAAAGAAAAGAATGATAACTAGCCCTTCACCGCGCCCATGGTGATGCCCTGGGTGAAGTACTTCTGGAACATGAGGAACACGACGATAATCGGCACAGAGGCCAGGGCCGCGCCCGCCATCAGCAGACCCATGTCGATACTGGTTTCCGCCTGGAGGGAGGCAATACCCAGAGGCATGGTGAAGTTGTTGCCGCTGGGCAGCATGACCAGCTGCATGAAGTAGTCGTTCCAGGAGTTGATGAAAGTGAAGATAGCCAGAGCGCCGATGCCCGGCTTGACCATGGGCAGCACCACAGTTATAAAGGTCTTGGCCTCGCTGGCCCCGTCGATGCGGGTGGCCTCCAGAATCTCTCCGGGAATGCTCTCGGAGAACTGCTTCATCAGGAACACGCCAAAGGGCCAGCCCACGGTGGGGAAGATCACCGCCCAGAGGCTGTCGTACAGCTTCAGGGCCGACATCTCCTTGAGCAGGGGGATCAGGATGACCTGCTTGGGCAGGGCCATGGCGCACACGATCAGGGAGAAGATGATGGCCCGGCCGGCGAACCGCTTCTTAGCCAGGGCGTAGCCCGCCATGGCTGCGGTGATACAGGTGAGGATCATGGCCATGACAGACATGAACACCGTGTTGATAAGCCACCGGAAGGCCGCCGGGGCCGTGGGGCCCTCCATGCCGAAGATGGAGAACAGAGGCGCGGTACGCTTGGTGAAAAGATTGCTGAAGTTGTTAATCACCCAGTCCGTGGGCCACCAAACCGGCTTTGGATTGTAGATGTCCTGGGCGGGCTTGAAAGCGCCGGTGATGATCCAGTACAGGGGGAAGAGGAACAGGAAGGCCAGGATAATCAGCAGTATCAGGGAAAAAATTCGGTATGCGCGGCTGCGCGGATTTTCGATTTTCATACTCGCACCCCTTACTTTTCTTTGGCCAGCTTGAACTGGATGGCGGACAGCGCACCGATAAAGATGGCCAGCACCACGCCCATGGCGTTGGCGTAGCCGAAGTGGCCGGCCTGCTCGGTGAGCTTGAACGCGGTGTAGTAGATGTAGTACATCACCGTATCCGTGGCGTGGTTGGGTCCGCCCTGGGTCAGCAGCTGGATCAGGGCGAAGCACTGGAAGGAGTTGATGGTGGTGATAACCAGGATATACAGGGTGGTGGGCATCATCTGGGCCCACTTGATCTTCCAGAACACCTGGAGATCCGTGGCCCCGTCCACCTGGGCCGCCTCCACCAGGGTCTGGTCCACGTTGCCCAGGGCGGAGACGTAGAGCACAATGGGCTGGCCCACGGAGGTGGTGAACAGAATGAGGATGATGCACCACAGGGCCGTCTTGGGATCGCCCAGCCAGTTGACGCCCTTCTCCAGGATGCCCGTGCCGGTGAGCACGCCGTTGAGAATGCCGCTGTAGTTGTCATACATCCACTTCCACACCACCGTCACGGCCACGGAGCCGGTGACAACAGGCAGATAGAAGATGCAGCGGAAGGCGGAGAGCAGAGGCCCCTTCAGCTTGTAGATGGCCGAGGAGACCCACAGGGAGAAGGCGCAGACGGTGGGAACGCTGACAATCACGATGACAAAGGTGTTTTTCAGTCCCTTGAGGAACACCTCGTCCTTAAATAGATTGGCAAAGTTGGTCAGGCCGATGAAGCCGCCGAACATGCCGGGATCGTGCATGTTGGTGTTGGTCAGGCTGGTGATGATGCAGATGAACATGGGGATGATGACGAAGCCCAGGAAGAAGATCAGGCTGGGCAGCATAAACAGGTAGCCAGCGATGTTCTCGCGCCGCTGGAGGGCCCGGCTCATGCTCGTCTTGGATGAATTGGCCAAAATGGGACACCCCTTTCTCAGTCAAACCTCTCTCGTTTTGGGGAAATCGGGGAAAAACGCGCGCCCCCTCCCCGCGCTGGCGGGGTGGGGGCGCGCAAACCCGTTCAGTATTGCTACGCGTTGTTCAATTAGCCAGCGGCGGCGGTGTTGGCCGCAGCCACGTGGTTGGCTACGGACTGGGCAATGTCGTTGCCAGCGCCAACCTCCTGGAGCATGTTCCACCACTCGGTGCGGGCGCCGGCCCAGCCGGTGGTGACCTGGTAGTAGTCGCCCAGGAAGGGCATGAGCTTGGTGTACTCGTTCATGATGGCGTTGTCAGCCCAGATGGTGGAGAGATCGGTGCCCTCGGCGGAGTTGCGCACCGCGAAATAGCGGGCGGCCTTCACTGCGTCTACAGTGTGGGCGCTGTCGCACATGAACTTGATGAACTGCTTGGCGGCGTCAATGCGGGCCTGATCGCCGTTATCGAAGATGCCGAAGCCCCAAATGCCGCCCTGAAGCTTGGAATTGCCGTCCTGGGAGGGGAAGCTCATGAAGGCGATCTGCTCGCCGGTGACGGTCTTCTCCTCGCCGGTCTTGGCGCCGTTGGGATCCAGCTGCTGGGCAATGTTCCAGCAGAAGGCCATCTTCAGAGCGCCCTGGTAGAACTTGGCGATCTCGTCGCCGCCGGCCAGGGAGGCGTCAAACTCAATGCCGTTCATGCTCTTGAGCTGCTCCAGGGCCTGGATGTTCAGGGGATCGTCCCAAGTGTACTGGGTGTGCTCGGCGTTGGTGAAGGTTCCGCCGTATAGGTTGTTCACCAGAGCGCGGGTGCCCTGGTCGCCGCCCTGGCCGGCGCAGAAGACAGCGCCCACGGTGGCGTTGTACTTGCCGTAGAGGGCCTCAACGGCCTTGATGAAGTCGTCGGTGGTCCAGGTGTGGGTGTCCAGATTCAGGTACTGGTCAGCGCCGGCCTCCTTGAAGGCGTCCAGATTGACGGCCATGCAGTGGGCGGTCATGACCAAGGGGTACTCGTAGATGGCGCCGTTGGTGTGGGTGCAGGCGTTCATAACGCCCTCGTTGACGGCGTTGATCTCGGCCATGTCGGTGTCGTCAAACATGTCCTTCAGGTCAACCAGGTAGCCGTTGGCGCCCCAGTTGGCCACCAGACGCTCAGGACCCTCCATGATGAGGTCCGGGGTGCCCTTGGCGGTGATGGCGGTGTTGACCTTGTCGTCGCCGTCGGCGTAGGCCAGATACTCCACCTTCACGGCAATGCCGGTCTCGGCGGTGAAGGCGTCGGTCAGGGTCTTGACGGTGGCCTCAGTGCCCCAGTCGCCGATGGGGTAGGTCCACAGGGTGATCTCGCTGGCGCCGGCAGGGGCGGGAGCGGGCTCAGGATCAGCGGGCTTGGGATCCGCAGGCTGCTGGGTATCCGCCGGCGGGGTGGTGGGCTCGGTGGGCTTGGGGTCGCCTCCGCAGGCGACCAGGGCCATGACCATGGTCATGGCCAGAAGCAGTGCAAGAAACTTCTTCATAATATCCTCCTTCTCAATAGCAAAAAATAGCCCCGCAGAGCAGGACATTGCTGTTGAAATTGTACAAGAAATTCCGCCGCTTGTCAATAGTAATCAAAAGGTTTTCAGGATTTTTTCCAAATTTATGGGATTACACAAAAATTATTTCGATTTTTGGGCGATTTGATTCCCTGATTTCCCGGGGAATTCGATTCCCGGCCTTGACGATTCCATCAAAAACTGTTAGCCTACAGGGGATGAGAAACCGCCAACGCGGAAAGGAGTTGTTTTATCGTGAAAAAGCATATTTTGTGTCTGGGCGATTCCAACACCCACGGCTACTGCGCGGACCCCAGCGACTGCGCGGACAGCGTGGCCCGGTTCAACGAGGACGAGCGGTGGACGTGCCTGCTTCAGAAGGCCCTGGGGGAGGGATATCTGGTGACGGAGGAGGGCCTCTCGGGCCGGACCACCGTGTTTCCGGACCCCCTCCACGAGAGCATGGATGCGCTGAGCGTCATCTACTCCCTGCTCAAGAGCCACGAGATCATTGACCTGCTGATTATCATGCTGGGCACCAACGACACAAAGGAGCGGTTGGGGGTCAACGCTTCCTGCATCGGCATCGGCATGGAGCGGCTGGTGCGCAAGGCCCAGAGCGTGGACTGCTGGGGCGCGGGGAAGCCCAACATCCTCATCGTCTGCCCTCCGCCCATCCTGCCGGAGATGGAGAGCAGCGAGTGCGGCCTGCCCATGGGCCGGGGCTGCCTGGAGAAATCCCGGGAGCTGCCCGCCTTCTATCGGAAGACCGCGGAGCTGACCGGGGCCCACTTCCTGGACGCCGACGGGTGCGAGTTCAACCGCCTGGACGGCATGCACCTGACCCGCCGGGGCCACGCCCAGCTGGCCCAGCGTCTGGCGGAGGCCGTGCCGGGGCTGCTTGGCTAGAGGCGCAGGGGCGCAGCCAAGGGAGACCTTTTTCGATAAAATGTTTGACAGACTGACGGCGCGGCAGAATTGCCGCGCCGTTTCAATCTGTGCGTTTCTTTCTCCTCACCCCTCGGGGCAGCTGTTCTCCTCCAGCCGCCGCAGCAGGGTCTGGAGGGTCTGCCAGTCCTCATCGGATATGCCGGCGCTCAGCTTGGCGGAGAAGGCCTGATGGGCCTCCTCCAGCAGGGGGAGCATGTTCTGGCCCGCGTCGGTGAGGTAGAGCTGGTACTGCCGCCGGTTGTCCGGGTCCACCTCCCGGCGCAGGTGGCCCATGTCCTCCAGGCGGCGGGCGTCCCGGGCCACGCTGGTCTTGTCCACGGCGTAGAAGCAGGCCACGTCCTCCTGCCGGGCCCCGGGGTGGCGGCGAACGTAGAGCACGATCAGGTGCATCACCCCCAGATAGCCCCAGGGGGCCAGACGGCGGCGGAGGTCCAGGATTCGCTGGCGGTTGATGCGCACAAGGCTGGAGAGAACAGGATCCGTCATCTCTCACACCTCGCCGGACAGACCCGGCTGGCCCTCCCCGGCGGCCAGGGCCGCCCGGCTGATCTGGGCCTTGACGGAGCGGATAAGGGGCAGGGCCAGGGCGAGACTCAGAATGTCCGCCGCCGCCTGCACCGAGGCCGCGCCCACCGCCCCCCAGAGGTAGGTCATGGGGTAGACAATGGGCAGGAAGCAGGTGCCCTGGCGGGAGGTGGACAGCAGCAGGGCGCCCTTGGCGTTGCCCAGGCCCGCGCACAGCATGTTCACCACCGCCACCCAGCTGTGAACCGGCAGGGCCAGACATTGCAGGCGGATGCACAGGGCCCCGATCTCCCGCATGGAGGCGTCGTCTGTGGCAAAGAGGGTGATGAGCCCCCCGGCGAAGAGGGAGAGCAGGGCCCCCATGACAGAGGCGCCGATAATGGCTGTGCGGGCGGCGAAGCGGTAGCTGTCCATGACCCGGTCATAGCGCCGGGCTCCCCAGTTGAACCCCGCCACCGGCTGGAACCCGGTGCCAAAGCCCAGAATGATGCCAAAGGGGAACATCATGATCTTGTTGGACACGCCGATGCCCGCCAGCACGGAGTCGGAGATGCCGCCGGCGATGTTGTTGAGCACAATGGCCGACACCACGGCCAGCCCGGAGCGGAACATGGAGGAGGAGCCCACGGTGACGATCTGGTAGAGGATGCTGTCCCCGCAGCGGAAGGAGCGGGGGGAGATGCGCAGGGTGCTGCGGCGGGTGAGGTAGGGGAAGATGAGGATGGAGAAGCTGACCAGCTTGGAGATGGCTGTGGCCATGGAGGCCCCCGCCACCCCCAGATCCAGGGCAAAGATGAAGATGGGGTCCAGCACGCAGTTGAGCACGCCGCCGAAGCCCATGCCGATCATGGACAGCATGGCGCTGCCCTCCGCCCGCAGGCACTGGTTCATCACAAAGCTGGCGGCCATGAAAGGGGCCACCAGCACCACGTAGGTGGCGTAATCGACGGCGTACTGCTCACAGGTCTCCGTGGCCCCCAGCAGGCGGACCATTGGGGTCATGAAGGCGGTGCCGATCAGGGTCACCAGCAGCCCGAAGCCCACGGCGATGATGAAGGCCGTGGACAGGACGCTGTTGGCCTTGTCCTCCCGCCGGGCCCCCAGGAGCCGGGCGATGTAGCTGGCCGCGCCCACAGCCAGCATGGACCCGGCCATCATGATGATCTGGTCCAGGGAGGCGTTGACGCTGACGGCGGCGGTGGCGTTGGTGCCCAGGGAGCTGACGAAGTAGGTGTCCGCCAGACTGTAGATGGACGTGATGAGAAAGGAGATGATGGACGGCACCGCCATCCGGGTGATGACCTTGGGCAGGGGGTCCGCGAGCATCATGTCCTGCCTGCGGTCCTGCCTGGACTGTCCGGCTTCTGCCATGGGCGTATCCTCCGTATCGTTGAATTGTCGCATATGGAACTGTTGCATACGATACGTATTCTACCCGTAAACCCGGGGCTTGTCAAGCTTTGACAAAAAAGAGCCGCCGCTTCCTCCGGTTCGGAGCGCCAGCCAGGGAGCGGAACAGAGGGGATTGTTCTGTGTTTTTCAATAATTGACAAAATTCAACAGAGCGGATATAATAAAAAATGCCCCCGGCTGGGGGCCGGAAGGGCAATGCTGTAATTTACGGTCGGCGGTTTGGCTACATCCTCCGGAGGGAGGTGAGGCTGATGCGGATTACGTTCCATATCGGAGCCTATACGGTAACGATTGTCGTAAAACGTAGAAACCGCCACCCGGCACGGTGACGGTTTCCTCGGAAACTCAAACACTAGACCTGGGCTGAACCGCTGATTGACAGCTTGCCCTTCCGTTCATTATTATAAGCCAATCAGAGCCCGCTGTCAAGGCGGCGGATACAAAAGAAAAGAGGAACGAGCCATGCCGTCAGAGACCACCCCCATGATGCAGCAGTATCTCCAGATGAAGGAGCAGAACAAGGACGCCATCCTCTTCTTCCGTCTGGGCGACTTCTACGAGATGTTCAACGAGGACGCCCTGCTGGCCAGCCGGGAGCTGGATCTCACCCTGACCACCCGGGACAGGGGCAAGAGCGAGGAGGAGCGGACCCCCATGTGCGGTGTGCCCTACCACTCCTGCGACGGCTACATCTCCCGGCTCATCGCCAAGGGCTACAAGGTGGCCATCTGCGAGCAGACCGAGGACCCCGCCGCCGCCAAGGGACTGGTGAAGCGGGACATCATCCGGGTGGTCACCCCGGGCACGGTGGACGCGTCCATGCTGGAGGGGAGCCAGTCCAACTACATCTGCGGCGTCTACCTGGACCAGGAGCGGGCGGGGCTGTGCTTCTGCGACATCACCACCGGCAAGACCCACGTGACCGCCTTCACCGGCCCAGAGCGCGTGGAGCACGTGATGAACGAGCTGGGCCGCTTCAGCCCGGTGGAGGCGGTGCTCAGCGAGTGCGCCTGGGGAGAGCGGGCCCTGGTGGAGACGCTGCGGGAGAAGTTCCGCTGCCGGGCGGAGAACCGGGGGGACCGGCCCTTCCGCCTGGAGGAGGCGGAGCGGATGGCGGAAAAGCAGTACGGCCGGGAGGCGGCCGCCCGGCTGCCCAAGGCCAATCCCGCCGCCGTGATGGCCCTGGGGGGGCTCCTCAGCTACCTCTACGAGACCCAGAAGACCGATTTAAGCCACATCAGCGACCTGGAGTACTACGAGCAGGGCCGGTTCATGGAGCTGGATCTGAACGCCCGGCGGAACCTGGAGCTCACCGCCACCATGCGGGGCAAGGAGAAGCGGG
>OFHN01001619.1_pt1 | contig 15235 bp, 20 predicted proteins | sample 1521321 | NCBI WGS metagenome assembly OFHN01 (sample SAMEA3504130, study PRJEB24116) | mouse gut metagenome | biome: mouse gut; feature: mouse-associated habitat; material: faeces | place: Denmark | collected 2011
GAGCAACTGCCTTTTAAGCAGTGGGTCCGGGGTTCGAATCCCCGACGGGTCACCAGCGAAAAACCTCTGTAGCCATTGTGATGCAATGGTTACAGAGGTTTTATCTCTTTCTGCTTATTCCATGCAAGCGCGGGAAAACCGGCACAAATTCAGCATGATTTCCGCAGGGGACAGGTCAAAATACAAGTCAGTACTGGCGCTGCTCAGTGAGACAAATTCGTAGGTGCTTGCGGATTTGGGAGAGCAGGAACGGAACCACACTTCCGCGACAAGCCCCGGCTCGTTCCCCAATACCGGCGGCCCTTCTGCCGCTGATCCATAGGTTGTGCCATCAGACCGGCGGCAAAGCTGGCCAGCTGCTGTGTGTCTACCGGCACCACAGAGGTCTCGCCCATGAACCAGCTATCCGCGATTTCCCGGCAGATCTCGGAGGGAAGATCCGTAACAAGCTGGTAGGCAGCTATCCGGGCATCAGAGGGGGTGTACTCTGTCATCACCACGTAGCGGATCGGCTTGCCCACCGAGGACCTCGCCTGGCCCATAAATGTCCTGTATTGCCGATCAGCAACAGCAAGAGGGACTGTCTGACCAGGAGCATAACGGAGGGTCAGGAGCTGGGCGCAGTCAAAGCTGCTGGTGAGCACAGCCTTCAGGCGGCGGAGGGAGTGCTGCCGGTACTGTTCGGCCCGTCGATCTGTCAAGGTGTTACCTCCTGTCTCTTTTTGGTACGCTCCCCACGCGCGGCACCGCGCGGACGCGAAATTTCTGGAAAGTCCTGGACCCAGCCGATTAGGCTATGGGCTTGACTTTTTGTTTTTTTCGAGGGGGGGCCTCTGCAAATAGTCTACCACACTGCCGCTCTTGTCGCAACGGCAACTTCCTTTTTTCGCTAGTTATTCGACTACATTCCAAGTTTGTAATACATATTAAAAATGTTGTCAAACGCAATTCTGCGGAGCTTAACAAAGAGGTCCGCCAACATGAAGTTTTGCTGGCGAACCTCTTTGTTACTTCTCAGCGGACTCTATCGACTGGTAATAAATCCCATTCTTCTTGTTATCCAGGACGAAGGCGTCATAGCAAACACGGCCTTCCACCAGATTTCCGCTCAGGCCCGGCGGGTCAATATGAATCTTGTACTCCTCCAGCTTGACCGGAGCGACCGTTGCCGAGGGATGGGCAATCATAAAGCCGAAGTCTTCCGGGACGCGGTTCGCCGGGACCTTGATGACGCTGCACCCATCCAACATGCCGATCACACCAAGCTGCCGCTGCTCCTGACCGATGTCGGTCTCCATAGTGATATCGGGGTTACGCTTCATCAGCTTGTAGACGGCAGGCGTAACCATGAGGACGCGGTTGGTCTCTGAGACCTCGGCATCATCCAGCGCGGAGTTACCCGCAAGGATGGAATCATAGATGTTATCAGAGGTCAGCACCATAGCGGCGGGCTTTGTCCCTGCCCCTGCACACATTACGCCATATGTGTATGTATCGACTTCCGGGATGACAACCTCCTTTATCTGGCGGGCCAGTGCTACCGCCGCGTTTAGCACATCGCCGGTTTCATCCTCGTCCATCTTATCAATGGCGAAGGTGAAGGACCGATCCTTTTTCAAAGTCAGCTCCTCGGTGGTTGCATCCAGTCCGGCAACAGGGCCATACCGGGACCACTTGCCATCCGTCAGCGTAGAGCCGTCCCTGTCATAGTCGTGCATTGCAGAGGTGGTAACCTTGTAGACCCGAACAGTATGTGCGCCGGTCCAATCAATATCATCATTGGTCAGCAGATTGAGTTTGCTCTCCGCCTTGAATTGCTCGTCCACATAGGGAGAGAATTTTGCAACAAGGTCAACAGACATTTTATCGCCCTCCAGTTCTAAAAATTTCGCTCACGATATTAAACTCCTCCTTAGGTTCCTGCTTCTGGGCCTTCTCTTCATAATCACTTCGGCAACGGGAATAGCCGGTTTTATAGCCCTGCTCTTCCGAAAATTCGATAAGAGCGAAAACTGCATCAACCGCCGCAGTGAAACTTCCCAAATTTGTGGCATCCAAAAATCCATAGAGTTTTTCTGCGTTGTCCTCCGCATATTCACCGATCAGATTAATTTCGGTGGGTTTGGATAACCCCTTGCGGCCAAAGCGATTTACATATTTCCTGATTTTTTGTTCTAAGTAGGACTTTTCCTCACGGATCAGTTCGGTCGTCTGCTGGGTCTCCTGGACCGGCAGAGACTGAAACCGTAGCAGATGTTCCCGGATGATCTCCTCAACTTCCGCCTGACTGTAGGTGCGCTCCTCTTCCGGGCTATCCTCGTTATTATCTGGCTCAGCCTCAACCACCTGGAGCTCTTCCTCCGCAATCTGGCCCTGCTCTGCCTGCAAATCCATTTCCAAGATATTTTCCTCCTCCCATTTTACTCAAATCCGACAGCGCTGTCGGATTTCAGGGGGCTCGCGGGCTAATGGCAGCATATCCATAACAGTCTCACATCCTTATCGGTATCGGATCACCAAGGTTGCCGCCGCGGATACTCGGTGCGGTCCCCAGCTGCTCCGGGAAACTGTCTGGGTCCCGCTGCCACAGGAGCCGCCCATCCGCGTCCCAGGAGGCAAATATCACGCCAAAAATGCGTTGCGCCTCCATTGAACAGTTCATCCGGTGTTTACCCTTCGACATGTCGTAACGGGTCCCCACCATCTGCCATGGACCTAATACGCCTATATACGCTTTCACCATGACAGCAGGGCGACGCTGGCCGGGGTAGACCGCATAGCACATGCACAGGTCCTCGCTTCCGTCTCCGCCTTCGCTCCGGTACCGCGGCAGCGCGGGGAAACGGGTGAAATCTACAGCTACCCAGCCGCGGTCTACCACGCCAGCCCTCTCCATGCAGTCCCCGGATACAGGGAATATGGCGTGGGTGCTTTGCTTCATAACGGTCTCTACCATGTCAATGGTGAGGTGCTTTGCGACGATCTCCTGCCGGGGCTCCAGAATTTGCGGTATTCCGCTGCATTCAAAAATTCTATTCATTGTTCAATCGCTCCTCTTTGGGTTGATGTGCGGGGAGGGTGAAATTTGGTTCCTTCCCCCACACCCCCTTCTTCCTGTTTGTTGGTTCTATGAAGAATCTATCTGCTAACCTAGACTAATCTATACTAACCTAACCTGGGTATACCGTTGGTTGACCAATGGTATACCAGCGGTCAACCGTCCGTGAGCCTAGGGCTTGTTTGATAATTGGCGATATGCCCAACAGCAAGGGATTTTTTTGTCAGACAAGGCAAATCTTCGCAGGCATCCTGACGGATGGCAAGAAAATTTAACGCCGTATGGCAGAAAAAGGCCTGCTGTTTGGGCGTGTTGACAATTTTCAAACAAGCCCTAACCCGGCAAAGCAGCTCATTGTAGACACTGGGGCGGTATCTGTCACTGCGGATGAAGTTGTTTCGATGCCAATCGGTGATGAGTGTCACAAGATCATCGTTCAGGATGGTGACAAAGCCCTTCGAGGCCAGCACCCGCAGATCGTCATCCGTTGCCCCGGTGGTCCGCATCACGGAAAACGCCTCGACAACTCCGTCATCATCTGCCGCCATGCCCAGATCGTAATACAGCAGTCTCGATGTGGCAGGCATCCGGAGAAATCGCGCTGAACCCACAGTGGCCTTTGCAAACATCCGACGTTCTGCCATCACTCTGCCTCCCGATAGATATAGATATACTTCACGAACCGATAAATTCGGTTGAGCAGCTTTTCGTCTGTGATCTTGCATAACATGTCGACAATCAGACTGAGGGATTGCCCTTGACAGCTGGGCATGAAATCTGCTACACTAGGGGAGAACTCGCTCTCCCCCGCATGTCCGCTTTGGGTGCTGGTAACGCCCAGAGCGGTATTTTTTTCGCTAATTCTCAATGCATTTCACCTCTTCAAACAAAGAATTTATGTACTTTTCCAGGTCATCCCGGCGGAAAATCCAGGCTTGTCCCTGTTTTGCCCCAGGCAGGATGCCGTTTTTTGCCATCCGGGCGACTACTTCTGGATTGACCCGCAGCAGCAGTCCGGCCTCGGCGCAGTTGCAGAGTACCGGCAGCTCATCAACGGAGTGAATCACCCGGCGGGGTTTGTTTGGCCTTCTCTGGTACATGGTGTGCTTCCTTTCTGTGTTACACTTTAGAGCCCCATTTTTGGGGGTCCGAATATACTTTTACATCTTTTGAATTTTTGCGGTTTGTAAGCCTTGCGCCGCAACGGTTTTAAGTGCTCTAAAGCGTAACATCAACCGCGATATTTTCTCATTCGTTCCGCTGTCTGCCGGTTCTTTACTTTCTTTGAGCATTTAGCACAGTATTTTGCCCGGTTGGAAATTGCCCTGAAAGGCTGACCGCAGACCGCACAGGACTTCAAATGGTCATCGCCCATGATCTCCGCCTTAAGTGCCCTGCCGTCCCGATCTTCCAGAAGGACATCCCGGAAGAACCGGCAGACCAGTGATTGCGTAATCATCTGGGGACACTGCACAATTTCCCCACGGTCCAGCAGCAGGCAGCCACCTGTAGAACGGTCATAATTGCTACATAAGTTCCGGATCAGGGCACACGCGCTTCGGTGTTGCTTATCGCTCATCAGAATCACCCCCTCACTCCTCCTTGATAATCTCAGTCGGGTCCACGCCAAGTGCAGCTGCAATACCACCGACTGTCTTAGGTTTAACAGCCTCGCCACGTCTAACTTTTGTCAGGGTTTGTGGAGATATCCCTGAGCTTCTCAGATCAATCAAGGACTTCTGCTGTCGTGCCAACCAAAGGTCAAGCTTCACATTATCAATTCGCATTTCGCCCTCCTGTTCGTTCCGTATTCGCTCCGCACAGTTATAATAGCACCAGTTTCGTTCCAAGTCAATAGCTTTTTTCATTTTCCTGTTCCATTTTCGCTCCGAATGTGTTATACTAGGCAAGGGGGTGATTACCATTGATACGAATACAGTAGGAATGTGTATGCGGAAATTTCGCAAAACCCGTGGAATGACACAAGAGGAACTAGCGAAAAATTCAAATTTATCCACTATGAGTATTCGGCGATATGAACGTGGGGAGCGAATTGTAACCGATGAGGCCCTACAGCGCATTGCAAATGCTCTTGAAATCTCCATCTATGAGTTAAAAGGGTTATCTGATGTGGAGGCATTTAAGGCAGAACTTAATGACAGCATTGATATGACCCTTTTAGAGATGAGAATTCATAAAAAATTTGGTATTCCGCTCGATGTAGCCAAAAAAATAGCAGAAGAAATTGCATACTTGCTGCAAAATAATCTTAGAAGTGATGTAGAAGCTGTCTATCATCAACTATTGAACAGACTGACGGATGAGGGCCAGCAAAAAGGAAAGGAATATCTGGAGGATTTATCCGGAAATCCCAAATATAAGCGGTCTACCTCCACTGCAGAAGCATCAGACTCGCTCCCGTTGGCCCCTAACGAATAAAGGGGTGGCAATCCGCCACCCCCAGCATGGAATATAGAACATACCTAAGCCGTCGAAATGACGGGTCAGCATTAGCAGCAAGAAGGGGGTCCAGTTTGGACCCCCTTCGGGTAACTGATCGTTACCCCATCAGAATAAAAGAATACCTGGGGATCGCATTTCACGTCCACCTGGTACAAACATTTCAAATTCGTCAGCGCTGACGAATTTGGGTGTCACCATCAGGCAACCAAAAATTATCCATTATCGCAGCGCAGACCAGAAAGGAGCACATCATGGAATACACGATCAAACTCACCTGGGACCCGGAGGCAGGGGTGTGGATTGCCACCAGCGGCGATATTCCCGGCCTTGTGCTGGAATCGGGCTCTTTTGACGCCCTCTTGGAGCGGGTCCGCTTCGCCGTGCCGGAACTGCTGGCACTGGACGACACAAAATCCCCCCTCTCGCTGAATTTCCTGTCGGAACGTCATGAAAGGCTGGCGTTATAATGGCAGAATATGAAAAGCGGGTGCGTGAAATCCTGGCCCGAAGCAGCTGCACCTTTGTGCGGCGTGGAAAGGGTGACCACGATATCTGGTACAGCCCGATCACGCAGCGCCACGTAACGGTAGACACAAAGATTAAATCCCGTCACACTGCAAACGCAATTCTCAAACAAAGCGGGATCAGCTACCGTTTCCGTTAAATCGGCATACCGTTTTAGGACATAGGGAGGTGACTGCACATGGCGCGAGCAAAGAAGCGGGCTGACGGGCGGTATTGCGCCCAAATCTACCTTGGCCGGGACGCAGACGGCAAGAAGCAGTATAAAAGCGTCTATGCCAAGTCCCCGGCAGAGCTGAAGGAGAAGGAGGCCGCTGTCCGGCTTCAGCTGGGGCGGGGCCTGGACGTGCTCTCCCAGCGGGACAGCTTCGCAACATGGGCGGATGACTGGCTGAAGCTGAAGGAGCGGGAAAACATCACCTACCGCCAGATGGACAACTACCGCCGGGCGGTAAAGCTCTGGGAGGAGGAGCTGCGGGATTACGAGATCGGGCAAGTCCGGGCTGACGACATTGAGCGCGTTCTGATTGGCCTATCGGATAAAGGCCTGTCACAACGGACAATCAACTTGTATCGGTCTACCATCCGCCAGATCATGCGCCGGGCTGTGGGCAGGGTCATCGCCACCAATCCCGCCAATCAGGTGGAGCTTGCCGCCGTAGGGCGCAGAGAAGAGCAGCGGCGGGCACTGACGGCAGAGGAACAGCAGTGGATATGGGACACGCCCCACCGGGCGCAGCCTGTGGCGGTTATTATGATGCTCTCGGGGCTGCGGCGCGGGGAGCTGGCCGCGCTGACCTGGAATGACGTAGACCTGGAGGCCCGGACCATCACCGTTAACAAGGTGATTGAGTATGACAGCAACGGCGTTCCCAGCCTCCGGCATGTCACTAAATCTGCCGCGGGTATGCGGACGGTGGATATTCCCCAGCGGCTGGCGGATTACATGCGAGGAATGCCAAAGGACAACTTCCTGGTCATCCATAGCGCCCATGGCGGAGTGATGACAGAATCGGCCTGGGCAAAGATGTGGAGGTCCTACATGCGGGAGCTGAACCGCAAGTATGGTACCAGGACCCCGGCAGACCTGGAGCTGCTACGGTCCGGCAGGCCTGGGCCCAAGGCGCTGGACATGACCATTCCCAACATCACCATGCATTGGCTGCGGCATACCTTCTGCACGCTGCTTTATCTGGCCGGCGTGGATGTTATTCAGGCCTGTGCCCAGATGGGCCATGCGGATGTATCTACAACGCTGCGGATTTACACGCACATGGATGCCATCCACAAGCGGAAATCAGTTGACAAGCTGGACGCTTATCTGTCTGGACGCTCAAAGGCTGAAAATGAGTAGTGGACAAGTCAAAGACAGGTCAAAAACGGTGGCAATTCTTGCTAGATCATACTCTCACCGTGCCTTTTAAGCAGTGGGTCCGGGGTTCGAATCCCCGACGGGTCACCAGAAAAAGAGGTCAAAAAAGATTTTTGGTGAAAAAACCGAGAGATTTCAAGACCTCAGAGGCCCTTGGATAGTGAAAATCCAAGGGCCTCAAAATTTAGATTTTTCCCCACCTCCTATTCACTCAGGCAGGACTTAAACCTGCGGCAAAACAGTTTCAAATAGGGCGCTACGATTTTGAGCGTCTGTATTGAGCGTCGATCCGTCAGTTCTAAAGGAATTGACAGACCGGCGCTTTTTGTTTTTCCAGGAAAACACAATACTCCCAGCGCCTGTTTTCAAAACAGGCAAAATCAAAAAGGGCCCCAGACTTTTCAGCGCAAAAAGTTGCCATTATATTAGAAAGCAAGGAGGATCAAAATGAACGCAGAAGAAAAAAACAGATACTTCCAAGAACTAACCCTCAACCTCCAGCGTGAGGGCTTCGCCGTAAAACCGGAAACAGAGGAGGGCCTCCTGCCGGTGGAGCTGGACGGTCAGCGCCTCTGTCTTGCTCGGGCCTCCGGCGCGGTGAGGTATCGGAGGGAAGATGCGGCTGATGAGCACAGAAGCGCCGCCCTGGACAGTGTGATCTCCATCGCCAAAACTACCACCGAATATATGAGCCAGATGGAGGCAGCGCCCCAACTGACGGCCAGCGGCTTGACGGGGGACTACAGACTGCTGGCGGATTTCAATGGCGTAGTCCTTGCGGGCCATCCGACCCAGTTCGGTGTTCAATTCATCACCTGGGCGTGGGTACGGGAGCGCACTGGCCTGAACGCGGGGAACTGCTACGGGCCTCCCGGCGGCGTGGACAGTTACACTGCGGCCAAGCGCGACTTCGCTACCCGCTCCGGCCTCATTCCCCACAGCGCCCTTTTTGCCCCGGAGCAGTTGACGGAGATATATCGCTGTATCCATGAAACTCTGAACAGCAGCTATCCTATCACGGAGGAACGGCAGAAGTGTCTGGAATCGGTGGTAGAGCAGATCGAAGCTGCTGTCCCGGATCTGAACGAGCGGGTGATACTCTCCAACGACAAGGAACTGGAGTTTGCAGACATGAAGTTTTCCCAAGATAGCGGGATTCAGTTCAGCTAAAAGCCAATATTTGTTTTAATTAAGGCCGTTTCCCCGAAAAAGGGGCAGCGCCTTTTTTCATTTTGTCCTTTTTTCGGGAACTGCACATATCAAGAACGAGGAGGACAAAAAGAATATGGCAAGATATTTCATGGGTGATACCCGTCTGGCAGGATTGGAGCGGATGATGATGGACCCGTCCAGATCGCCGTCTACCCGCATTGACACCCGGAAAAAGAGGCCCCAGAAGAAGCTGCCCTGCAACCGGCCCACCAAGCCGAGGCAGCGTGAGTGGGAGATGAAAGAGGGCTTTGAGGAGGGCGGCGGCGTATGAGTTATGTGATCCAAGCGGTTTTGAGCAACCCCCGACGTCCGGAATGCGATCAGATCACGATCCCCTTCCCCATTCCCGTTGACCAGTACGATAAGACCATTGAGATGCTCCAGGCAATTGACCTGGGCTTTTCCGTCAACCGGGACTGCACTGTGGATGAAGTAAACAGCCGGTACAGCGTGCTGAACACCCTGGTGGGTACGCTGGTCAATATCGATCAGCTGGACTACCTGGCGAAACGGCTGGACGGCTTCTGCGCCGGCGAGGTCAGTCAGTTCCAGGCTATGGCTCACAAGCTGGGGCTGTCCGAAATCAAGGACTTTATTAACCTGACGTACTGTTGTCAACAGACAACGGTTATCACGGATTTCTCTGATTTGGAGCAGATCGGGAAAGACCACACAATGACACTGAACGGCGGCGCAATGCCGATAGACCAATACCAGGCAGTGAATGGCAAAGAAGCCGCCCTCCAGCTGATTAACGGCGGTAGAGGAGTCATCACCCCTTACGGTGTGGCCTACGACAACGGCATGGAGCTGGAACCGGTCTACAACGGACATCAGTTCCCCTCATATCTATACGATCACAGCCTGCTGGTGTTGGAGATCACGCCAAAACGGGGTCTTGTGGAGGGGAGCAATCCGGAATATCTGTACCTTCCCGCTTCGGAACACCAGATCGAGCGGACGCTGCTCCGTGTCGGCGTCACCACACTGCACGATGCTAAGATGCGCATCGACTGGGACGAGTTGCCGGAAAAAGTTGTGAATGCGCTGGAACTGGACCACCTGAGCGGCAGCGATCTCCCGGCCCTAAACCGGATGTGCCAGGCTATCGAGCCGCTGAAGGAGGCGGATATGGAAAAGCTGAATGCGGTAGTGCTGTTTGCGGAGGCTGGAGACATGATGGCCGTCCGACAGCTGGCGGAAAACCTGGACCTGTTTGACTTTGTCCCCGGCCTCCAAACCCCGGAGGAATACGGCAGGCACATGATCCGGGAGTCCGGTCATTTCGACTACGACGAAAACCTGGAGGGCTTCTACGACTACCGCCGCTACGGTGAACAGCAGCTCCGGCAGGAAGGCGGGCAGTTCAACGAATGCGGCTATGTGGTGTACCAGGGCACAATGCCGCTGGAGGAGCTGATGATGGAGGACCCCGCAGAGAAGCATCAGCGGGAACAGGGACTCCAGATGGGAGGGCTGACGCAATGATTCTTTACCTGGAGTGCCGGAGTTACGGTATTGCGCTCGATATCCCCACTACCCGTGATGAGGCGGCAAGCACGATCTTTAGCCTGATCGCAGGCTTTGAGGATGAGCCTGCGGAAATCAGCATCAGCGGTGTGAACAGCCCCATCCCCAACCTCTATCCGTATGTCCAGCACGCCGATCTGGAGAGCGGGGCTGACATTGAGAAGCTGAACACCCTGGACGCCAGAATCAACGGTATGACCCAGGAGGAACAACACCTCTTTTCCGGGGCGCTGGAACTGGAATGTACCGGCGATCTGGACTTTGCGGTTCATGTCGCAACCAGCCTGGACCGTTATGAGATATTCCCTAAAATTAAGACAGACGAGGATCTGGGCCGCTTTCTGGTGGACACGGCGTTCATGACCGGAAAATTCTCCTTCCCCGATGAGGCCCGGCCTTACCTGGATTACAGCAAGATCGGCGCGGAGCAGCGGGATGCCCTTGGAGGGATATACACGCCCCATGGCCTTGTCAAACGCCGTGAGGAAGCGCCGGTGCAGGAGGAGACGCCAAAAGCCATGCTTCTGACACTCACAGCCTCAGAACAGAGTTATCCCCTTGTCCTCCCCGCCTCCGAGAAGCAGATGGAACACGCAAAGAAGTCCCTTGGAATTGAGGACTTCGCTCAAGCGGTGATCGCCAACGCCGAATATACGGCGCCCTATTTGAACCGGCTGATCCCTATGGACAGTATCACTGTAGAGGACGCCAATGAGATGGCTCTCTGTCTCCAGCGCCTTAAAAAAGACGGCGAGATCATGAAATACTGCGCCGCTCTGGAGGTGGAAGAACCGTCCACCTTCACCGAGGCCCTTGATATGGCCATCGACATCGACGACTATGAGCTGATCTCCGACAGCGAACGGGAGTATGGCCGTCAGGCCCTGCGCCGCATGGGTGCAAACGACGAAGTTCTGGAGGCCATAGAAGGCTGCACTGATTTTGACCGGCTGGGCAGTGAGATGATGGATGAGGACGGCGTTCGGCAAACCGGGTTCGGTCTGGTGCGCCGGCTGAGTAAGCCCTTTCCTCCTGCGCAAGAGCCGGACCAGCAGATGGGAGGTCTATCATGTTAAAGCTGAATATATCCGGCGGCAGGGTACTTGAACAGTTGAAACTGCCGGTGCCGCTGGATGAATTCAAACGGAAAGTTGATGAAATTCGTGCGGCGGGCCAACCCAATATCGCACCCACGGTATTGAACGCTGACAGTTCCGTCCCCGCACTCAACTGGCATCTCCAGCAAACCAGGCTGGACAGCGATTCCACGCTCCAGAAGCTGAACCAGCTGGCGGAGACGATAGACGGGATGAACGCGGCGGAACACTACCATCTGTCCAAGTCTCTGGACCCGGAGTCTCAACAGAGTCTGGACGATGTGCTTCGGATCGCCGCCCATATCAAACCGGCCAGCCTGGCTTGCTACGAGGTCATTCCAGGTGTGACCTCCCACCAGGAGCTGGGCAGATGGCTGGTGGAGCATGACCGTCTGGAGGATAAGGTACCGGAGACTCTGCGGCCCTACCTGGACTATCGCTCCATCGGCATCGACTACTGCAACAGCCATGAGGGAGAGTTCCTGGCCGACAGCTACACCGGGATTCAGTCAGGCGCTATGGAGCAGGTCTTGGAAGAGCAGGGCGTCCTCCGCCTGACGCTTTCCACAGCAAAGGGTACATTTCCCCTCAGCTTTCCCGCCTCGGACGAGCGGCTGGAGCAGGCAAAAAGGGCGCTGGACGTGGAGGACTTCGCCCAGGCCGGAATCACCGCCGTCAAGTTCTCCTCCCCGTATCTGGACGGCCTTCTCCCGCTGGATACAATCACTGTGGAAGACGCCAATACGCTGGCGCTGTGCCTTCAGGAGATGGAGCAGGAGGACGGGGAACTGATGAAGTTCTGCGCTGTTCTGGAGGTGGAACAGCCGGATACCTTCACAGAAGCTGTCAGCATTGCCATGGACCGGGATGACTACGAGCGGGTCCCGGAGAATATGGATGAGTACGGGAAGCAGGTACTCCGCCGCACTGGGGCTGACGATGAAGTCATTGATACCATCGACGGGTATATGGATTTTTCCCGTCTGGGCGAGGACTCCATGGCAGAGGACGGCGTCCGGCGGACGGAGTTCGGTCTGGCGCGCCGCCTGAGCAAGCCTTTCCCTCCCGCACCGGAGATTGGGCAGGCGATGATGTAAAAAGTTTTTGTAGACTTTCGCCGGGAGTTGTGGTATCTATTGTTGCTGACCAAAAACGAAAGGGAGTGAAACCGTTGCAAATCAACATTTACAAGGACAAAATGCTGGGGGCTCGCCTGTTCGGGGCCTCGGTGCTGTACAGTGCCGCGCCCATCCCCTGTGAGGATGTGCCCCAGAGCTGGTACTGCTACGACCTGCGGGGTACTGCCCGCCATCCGGACGAACCCCACGCACTGGTGGATCTGGCGGAGGAAAACCATACCGGTTCGATCCTCTCCTGTCTGCCGCTGAAAAAGGGTGGCTCTCAGTTCCGGCTGGTCAAGGATATGTTCCAGATGACCGGTACAAATCCCAGCTTGGCGGAGTTCTGTGCTGAGGAAAAGATCCGCTGCCCTGAAACGCCTGTCCGCCATCTGCTGTGCCCCGCATCCCCCGAGGATGCGGGGCTTTTTTATGCTCAGACGCCGGAGAAGGATGAGGAGCTGGGGGCCATCGGCCATGTCCGCATCGACTTCGGACACGAGGGACGCGAGGGTTTCTACCATACCTGGTGGCCCAGAGGCCCCGAAGAGCTGAACACCCAGGAGTTCCGGGATGAGCTGGACAAGGTGGTGAACGATCTTCGCAAGGGCGTCCTGAAAGACCTCCCCTCCATGCGGCGGTACTGCTATGGCAGTAAGGGCGCCATTGCCGGCGGCTCCTGCTGCCAGAACTACGGCTTCACGCTGGAGACGGGACGGTATCTCTACCGCCTGCGTTGCAATCCCATAGAGGGCGACTATCAGTGTTATCTCAGCTGCTTCGACAAACAGGCCCAGCAGATGGGGCTGACGGAAAAAGGGCTCCAGGCGATCAGAAATGCCGCCGATCCCACGCTCCCCCACAGCTATGACTGGTATGTGATCGAGCACATCAACACGCCTGAGCGGCAGGTAACGGACCAGCTCCCGCTGGAGGAGGCCATGCAGTTATATACCAGCCTCGACTGCGCGGACAAGCGGCTGGGCGTTAGCAAGGACGGCGTTGCCGCTGTGGATCTGGCCATCCACCAGGAAGGCCGTGAGTGGCTGTCTATGGATCGGCTGAAGCTGGACAGCTTCAAGGATGACCCGGTGGTGGCGGACGCTGCCGGTCAGATCCAGAAGTTGCTGGACAGAAGCCCGGCTGTCGGGCGGGTCACCTTCGCCAGCGGTGAGCGTTGGAACTACACCGATCCGCAGAAGTACCTCCAGACTGTCCGTGAGGAACTGCCCTGCCAGGCCACCACTGGCTTCCGTTGTGAGACGCTGACCGATGACCCCGTAGTCAGGAAGGCTGTAGATGATATGATTTACGATCTATATGGAGAGGAAAATCCCCGCCAAATTGAAGATTACGGCGGGTTAAATATGACGATGGGAGGCTTTGTACAATGAGTAAGCTGAGAAAACCGACCGTAATAGCGGTGATAGAAAATGGAGAAACCAGATGCGGCCTGACAACCGCTATCAGGGGCTTGGGCGGGATACCGTACCGGCTCCACAAAAGGGCTGTTGGTGGGGATGGCCGGCCTCTGCCCCTGTTTGAGAATATGAAGCTCCAGTCGGAAATCAGTGCGGAAGAATACCGAGGCTATCTGGATCATCCGGAAAACGCGGATGACTTCAACGCCCTGATTGAGATCGATGTAGATCATAATATGATCCGTGTCGACGAGGATATGGGCGAAGAACGGGAATATCACGAATTTCCAATTGATTTTCTCATGGAAAAGACAGAGCATTTTAAATGGCGCTTTTCAATGCCCGGACCCAATGCGATCTCAAGGCGGGATATCTATGAATTACTAAGGGACTACTCTCCGGAACCGTTGGACAGGGGTATGACGATGGGGGATATGAGCCGATGAAAGACCTTGTTCAATGTACGGTTTCCCGCAATGATTTTCAGCGGTGGCTGGACTGGGGAAACGCGCCTTTGACAATCTGTACGGATGAGAAAGCCGTCACGATGCTCCTCAAAATCGAAAAAAAGCCGGTTGATTATCTGTACCAGACTGCCGTGGAAGCAGATGGCTGTATCTCCTGGAAAAACGGCCTGACGTTTTGCGGTGTACACGACATCGGAAAAAAGACACTGTATCTGACGAAGGGCCTGTCAACTATTCTTACAGACGGGCAGGCCCCGTTTGCGGCCAGGGCCATCCCCTCTATGGTGGATGAAATATGCGCCAAAATCAATCAGCGCGTGGAGGAAGCCATCGCCAATAGCCGGGACAACCTTTCTGTTCAGGAAATCACCGGCTGGAATGCGGCATGGGAGCTGAAAGACTATGTGGCTGACGGCGCACACAGAGAGGCCCTTGAACGGTTCTTTGGCGGCAATGAGCCGGATGGACAGTTCCACAGCGGCTACGCCCTGGACCAGCTGCCGGAGGCCGCTTTTTTGGCCTGGCTTCAAAACCCGGAGGGCTTCATTGAGACAGAGGCAGAGCAATATATCAAAACAAACCAGGAGAAATTTCTCCTGCAATTCCTGAAAAATGACGCCTTACTGGCGGAATATCAGGCACTGATCCAAGATCCCAACAACCCCCTCCACCGGGTCAAGGCGATCTCAGAGGCCATTAAAACCAGCGGTGCCAAGACGGTAACCGTCACTGTTCAGAAAAATGGAGAGGAACTGTCCTTCAGGACAGGGACTACTCCGCTGCGGGGACGTTACAACTCCTACAACACCAGTCATATCGCCGCCGCCGACCGGAAGGAGTTCGAGCGGCTGTTTGGCCGCAGCGCCAATTACAGTGCGGAGGACATCATCCGAATCACCTACGGAAAAAAGACGCTCTATGAGGCTCCGCCTATCCAGGCTGAGGATATGGCGGAACGTATTGAAATGGGAGGAA
>OFHN01001622.1_pt1 | contig 15217 bp, 6 predicted proteins | sample 1521321 | NCBI WGS metagenome assembly OFHN01 (sample SAMEA3504130, study PRJEB24116) | mouse gut metagenome | biome: mouse gut; feature: mouse-associated habitat; material: faeces | place: Denmark | collected 2011
TGGATTGGTATCCTTTCAATGGCGAAAATTGGTATACTTTATCTTACCATTTACACTTACAGTAGAGGCATTCAATAATTTCCTGCTGGAAGGTGATAATGCAGTTAATTCCATGAATGTATACGCATCTACGCCAACGCAGATGGAAAATGTTCTGGTGAAGCTCTTTGCCAGCCTTTTGACAGGTATTAAAAGTGCGTTGGGGTTATGGAAGATAGATGACTTAATTTACAATACTGGATTAAGAGGCTCATCTGCCTATGTACATGGAGTCTTTCCAACCTCATGGGAGCCTGTCATTTGGATGTTTTTTGTCTTAACGGAACTTTTAGCCATACTCAGCTTGCTCTATTCGATTGTAAGCAATGTATTAAAAAGAGCACTATCGACTATGAATTACATGGGGCGCCTGCATGCTTGGGAACAGGTAAAGGATATTATGGTGGTTGCCTTGACCCTGGCCTTACTACCGGTTGCGCTGCAGGTTCTACTAAGTCTTTCCTATAATTTGACTGGCATTTTTGAAGCTGCACTGCAGGGGGAGAGCATTGTAAATTTGCGAAATGTGGCATCTGCCGGGTCTGGAACTCTGGCGGGGATAGTAGTGCAAGTGCTCTTTTTCGGCATGGACATCTATTACAATTTCTTCTATCTACTTCGCTCTTTGACAGTTGCAGTCCTGATTGTTATCGCTCCTATCTGTGTAGTATCAGCCACATTTGATAATAAGCATAAATCTATGCTGACGAGCTGGTCAAAAGAGCTGCTTGCCAATATCTTTATTCAACCAATTCATGCACTTATTTTTTCCATCATTTTGCTTTTCCCTGTTGGTACGCATGCGTTTGACAACATCATGCTATTTTATGCGACGATTCCATTTACAAGCGCTATTCGAGGCTTGATTTTTGGCAGTGCGGGCAGTTGGGGCGAGCAGGTTGCAGGCCGTGCAAAGAGTTTTGCAACGGGGGTTGCGTCCGGTGTTGCCGGCGGCGCCCTTGCTGTGGCTGGCGGAGCGGCAGGTCAAGCGGTGTCTGGTCATTTGGGGGTAAAAGGCAGCGGTGCTACGCAGGAGTCTGGGAGTCAGAGCCAAGGAGCTGTTTCTGGTGGGGCGGCAGGCGAGGTTAATTTGTCTGGAGCCGGAGGACGTGTCCAGGCAGACTTTTCGCTTGGACCGGAAGATTCGCAGGAGACACGATATTTAGGGGCTGGGCCAATTGCCAATGAGGAAGGTAAGGCAGGCCTGATTGGCGGCAGTGTCATGCGGCAGGGGATTGCTAGTCCTGCGTCACAGCAAGTGGCAAATTCCTTAAATGATGCAGTAAGACGTGATTCCGCTATGCAGATGGGGGGCAAGATGTCAATGCCCCAAACAGGGGCAGTGCAAGCCGGCAGAACTGGTGTTGTGCTGAGAAAAGCAGCCACTATTGGGGGAGGCATCGCATTAGGGGCCATTGGTGGTGGGTTTTCAGCAGCAACCGGCTGGAGTGTCGGCAGAGATTTGCAAAAAGGCGGAAAAATGCTGTGTGGATATGGAATTGGTAGTGCGCCACAGTGCGAAGATGAAGATGAGGCGACTGAGGAACAGTTTCGCCAGTCAAGCAGTGTGGATGATTTCTCTCAGCTATTTTCAGAGGAGTATAAGGGACCTTCTGAGATGGAATCGAATCCGCTATATCAAAATGGCGAGTCGGCCTATGATGCGAGTAGAGATACAACCGATTCTGTTCTTGATGTGCAGGGGCAGCAAGAGGCAGGCATTGCAAATCTCATAGACCAAAAGGAACGGATGCAGTTTGATGTTAATGGAGATACCCCCTACGGCCAAGAAATCCAAGCATATTCTCAGGTACTTGATACTTTGCCAGAAGAGGAGCGACAGGCAGTTATCGCACAAACGGGAGTTGCTGTTTCGCCGGTAATGAAGTCCGGGCAGGCGACGGGAAGTTATCGCGTCAATATTAATAAAGATACATTTGAGCAAGCTACAGGCAGCAGCATAGGAGTAGCAGGGAAATCTATACGAGTCTCCAGTCGAGGGAGACAATCGGCATCCATAGTGCCTTCCTTCAGTGTGATGCAAAGCACTTCAACAGTAACAGCACCAGGCTCGCCAGGCTATGAGAGATTGAGCTATCGAATTGTGGAACCGCCTCAAAAAGATGGAAGTGGGACTGAAACGGTGACTAGGGCAAAAGACGGTGCACTAGTTCAGGAGCGGGTTCGTTCCGTAACTGTTACACCCAAACAGGCAGTCAAGGTTCTTAATGCGCAGGCAAGTGGAGATAATTTGGTTCGCGCTGGTGAACAGTCTATTGCGTATGGAAACATTGCGCCTGTAACATTAAGGAACCGGCAGTCAATTGAAGATACGGGTCGGCCAATGCAAAGTATCATCATGCCGACAGCCGTGACGTCGATGTCTGAACCTGATTCTATGGCTGTAACAGAAGGGGGACAGAAGAATAGTTCACGACTAAATCCAACCGTAAATTCTTCCAGTACGGCGGTCAGACCGGAGTCGATTGTAGTGAAAGAAGAGATGGAAGGTCCTGATGCGGCTGAAATAAGTTATGAAGATGATGTCCGAGAACTGGCTGAGGATATTGAGGAATCGGCCAGTCAATTTGATTGGGACTAAGGCGTTGAATATAGCTGTTGCAAAAGACGAAGGTGGCAATTGTTCGGATTGCCACCTTCATTTTTGTATTTTCAAAGCATGAACGGAAGTCTTACATACCCGTAAAATTTTGGGTCTAGATGTCAAATATGCAGGAGATTCATGAAAGCCTGCTGCTTATCTGTGTGTGTTACAAGCAGGCGTTTTTTTGCTCTTGTGGAGCCGTCCCTCCTCATGGGAATATCGGAAGCCTCTCATTGACAAAAGCACAGTATCCCACTCAAGCCCCTTTGCGGAGTGGACGGTAATGAGAGAGACACAGTCGGCCTCTTCTCGGGAAGAAGAGATAGTCTCCTTCGTATTGTATAAGCGGTACCTTGTGCAGTAGCGGAGATAATCGTTCAGGGTATGAAATCCCTTTTTACACATGTTGTCGATGAAGCTGTCAGCAACATAGTCCTTCTTACAGTGGTCAATAAGTTGGAGGAAGTAGGCAATCTTCGCTGGTTCTGTTGAGTATAGGGTGAGGCCATCCATAACAGCTTTTGCGCTTGCTTGTAAAGCGTTAATATCAAAGGGGTCTTCTCCTAACGATTTTGCATAGAGGGCGAAGTCCCGCATATTATGAGAATCTTTAAGAAAATTTGCCAAAGAAATGGTGGCTTTTACATAGGGTTCATCGCCAATGATTTTGGGGACACGCAAGACTGTAGGGATGCCTGCTTTATCAAACTCCTCCTGAAATTTGATAAGTTCGGAACGAGTCTTGGTTAAAACTGCGATATCAGATGGAGGCATGCCATCCTTTGTGATGAGCTTTTGGATTTGCTTGGTAAAAAGCTTTTGTTCGTCTGAGACATTTTGAACGGCGATAATGGCGGGAGGCAGCCCCACAGCAGAGTTGTGACTTTGAATCACCTTTGGGATACGTGCAGTTTGGCTGATAATATGGTTGGCCAGAGCGATGATAGGAGTCTCGCTGCGAAAGTTGTCGGCGAGCGGAATATCCTCCATGTTTGGGAAATACTGGCCAAATTCCACTAAATTTTCTGGTGTTGCATTTCTAAATCCATAGATGGCCTGCAGTTCATCGCCGACCACAACCAAACTTCGGATGGTTTTACAATTTTGGACTAGCTGAACGATGATATCGATTTGGTTTTTGTTGCTGTCCTGAAATTCATCAACAACGATATGTTCATAGGGCAGAGTGAAGAAGAGCCCGAGGGATTTGAGTTGGAGCAGCAATCTCAGCTGGTCCTCATAATCCAGCATGTTGAGGGAGACCAGTGCCGCATTGTATGCCTGATATATATCAAGCAATTCGGAAGCATATGACGAGTAGCGTGGTAACGCAGCGGCTACATCACTAATGGATTCGACATGGTTGGCCTTAAGCGTGTCGATAATGGAAACCATCGTGGTGACAGCACCCTGGGCACTTCTTGTGCTCATAAAAGGGTTCCGATAGTCCAGCGGCAGGTTTGTGTGTGCTTCCAAGAGCTGCACGATGATATCTTTTTTGATGACATCATCAACCAGGACTGGAGAGGCAGTGAAGCCCAGCTTGTCATAGTACTGCTCAATGATTTTTTGTCCCCAGGAATTGAAGGTTTCAATGTTTACCTTGGCCACAGGAAGTTTTTCAGCCTTTAAAGCGTCCCCTTCCGCATAGGCCTTCAGACGTTGCTTCATCTCATTTTTTGCTTTATCGGTGAATGTGACCATAAGGATTTTTTCCGGGTCAGCCCCCTCCTCGATAAGTGCAATGGTCCGCAAAGTGACAACTGTGGTTTTGCCGGAGCCAGCAACCGCATTTACACGCAAAATACCATCATCGAAATCAACAAATTCCTGTTGGCTTGCAGTCAAATTGATATCATGTATCCTTTTTAATTCGACATCCGGAGCTTCCTCCAGCTTATGGGGGATAAACTCGGTGTGGCACAGGTCATTACATACACAATCCTGGCAGGCCTTTTCATCGCAGGGTAAGATTGATGGTCCGGCTTGTTTGCTGGTGAACTCATTGGTCAGTTTCATCTGTTCAGAAGGGGAGAAGGAGTACGAGATGATATTTGTCCCGGAAGTGTCATCAAACTCAAGCTGCAGTTGTTGCGCCTTGTCCTTTTTCCCCTTCATATGATAGAAAGAGGCAAAGATGGGCTTGTTCCTGGGATTGCACTTGAGCGATAGGACGGCCTGTTCTCCTGCAAGCTGAAGAAGAAGCAGCTCCGGATTCTCCGAAGGTTTAGTAAGTTGGGTGCGTCCATTGTATTTCATTTTCGGAGCGCTATAGCGGAATCGGATAATTTCAATACAGTCATGTCTATCGACAAGAGCGTCGATTTTGACGTGATGGTCTTTCCCGGCAAACGATACCTTCTCGGTAATATCCGAAGCGAGTAAGACCCAGTTCTTGTTATATTTCTCCCACTCAGCCCAGCGTTCAATCAGGAACGCCATCCGGCTGCGCTCGGAATCCGTTTCAAAAGGAAGCATCTTTTGAGCCTTTGCATTAAAAGCATTTTGACAGGCAGCTTGGATGTCTGCCTTTGATGCAGTTATCGGGTCAAAGTTCATTAGATGGATTGCCTCCAACATGGCCCGATGAAGTGATGATGCTTTTGTAATTGCGGGGAGTGACTCTTGGGCAAATGCCTTTCGGCCACACTCTCGTACAGTTTCCAACGACATAATATTTTCCTCCTAAAAAATGCTTTGCTTGTATTATGCATATAGGAGGGGAGATATTTAGAATAGTATTCGAGGATTTCTAGATACTGGGTAGGCTGTGGAATGTGGATGAAGCAAGTGCTCTTTTCAACCGCAAAGAGAGATTTGAATTTCTTTCTATAGTCATATCCTTGTGTATGCCCTCAGCAAGCGCTGTTTTGCTGCCAATTAAAACTATCATTTGCCTAGCTCTGGTGATAGCGGTATATAGGATGTTGCGATTCAATGCGGTACTCAGGGTCTCATGTATTGGCATGATTACAACGGGAAATTCCGAGCCTTGTGCCCGATGTACTGAGGTGGCGTAGGCCAGTTCCAGCTGTTCCAGGTCCTTGATTCCATACCAGACATCCCGGTATGGGAATGCGACCTCGACAGTTTTATCGGCCTGGTACGCAATAGACTTGACAGTCCCAGTTTCTCCATTGAATACAGAGAGTTCATAATTGTTCACGATATGGATAACTCTATCTCCAATCCGAAACTCTCTATCCTGAAATGAAACAGACTGAGTGTTGGGATTGAATCGTTCACGCAGAAGTACGTTTAGTGTGTCAACACCGAGGACAGGTTTTCGGAGTGGAGAGAGCACTTGAATATCGTCAATTGTATACGCGCCAGTTTGCAGTAGCCGCTTAATAGAGCATAAAATGGCCTTCTGTATTAGTTGGGTATTTGTTGCTTCGATGAAGTAGAAGTCACCATTGGGATGTTTAGCGCATTTGAGGGATTGGCACGTGCATGCGGATGTACTGCTAATAATTCGTTGTGCGTTTTCCACGATGCGACTCTTTTTTGCTTGGCGGAATATTATATTTAGGCGTGTGTAGGGGATGCAGTTGGAATTGATGAAATCGCGCAGCACCAAGCCAGGGCCGACTGAGGGAAGCTGGTCAAAGTCGCCTACAAAAAGAATTTGGGCTTTTGTTGAGGCAGACAAGAGCAGACGGCAGGTCAGATAGGCATCGGCCATGGAAAATTCATCAATAACAAGAAAATCACAATCCAATTGCCCCGGTTGGACTGACTTGGTCTGGAACGAGCCAAGGCCTATCATTCGATGGATGGTGCAGGCATCTGTTTGTGTTAATTCCGCCATCCGATTAGCGGCTTTCCCCGTTGGAGCAGCAAGTTTGATTTTAGCAGAGGGAGCTAGAGCGTGGATAGCAGAAATAATAGCGTTGATAGTTTGTGTTTTTCCCGTTCCTGGGCCGCCGGTCAGGATGCTGACTGTATTTGTCAGAGCCATAACAACTGCTGCTCTTTGCTCAGAGGCTAGGGAGAGGCCGGTTTTTTGCTCATAGTCGGACAAAAAGTTCTGAATATCTGGAAACGCAAAAGCAAACTGCTTTTCACCTGTCAGAATACCTTGAAGATATTTTACAATGTTAATTTCGTTTGCATGGTTATAATAAAGATATATTGGAGGGTCTTTGATGTCGATGGTTATATCGGCGCAAATCAACTCCCGTCTCGCCAAATAGGTAAGTGCCGCTTCGTATTCTGCTTCCGTGAAGGGACGGCTGTCTCTATACTGTGTCTTCTGATGTGCCAAGAAATCCTCGCATCTCGCAGGGAGACAGTTCCTGCTTAGATATAAATTGCCGACTCGGTCAGAATCAAATCGTAGGGTGGCGTATACTGTCATTGCTACCCGCATATCAGTGTTAAAGGAGTGTCCCATAGCCTGATTTAGCCGGTCCGCAGTCCTGAAATCAAGAATACCGTCTAAGTAGGGGGTATAGGGATTTGTCTGCAAACATGTGAGCGTCTCCTCGTGGTATTTATTGAAAAGAGGCATCGCATATCTATGGTCCAACCCACACGCTTGAAGCAGGACAAGCGTATCCTCAAATGTGCGGCTTTCTATAATTTCTCTGCGCAGAGCCTCGGCATAGGATTGAGGGATTGGCAGACCGTCAAATGCATGTGGGTCGTGCTCAATGGCAAAGAGCGTATCAAGCCCATGCCGTTCAAGGAGCTGGTCAACTCGTTTTGGACCAACTCTCATTTTTCGTGACAACAGAAAAGCTCTCAGTTCATCCAGCGTGCCGGGGTAAATTCGATGATAGGTGATGACCTGATACTGCTCACCATAGTATGGGTTTTCAATTTTGTAGCTTTGAACTTCAAAAATGTCATTGATACAGATTGAAGTAAAGTTGCCAAGAAACATTTGAGTTTCGCCAGTTCTCTTATAGCCGAGATTACGCTTTTGCTTCTTAAGAACTTGCCCAAGAAATATGGTATAGCCATCCTTTTTTTCTTGGTAGTTGATTTTCTTTACTCTGACGGTGGAGGAATAGGTGGGCGAAGAATCATATACTGTGCTTCCATTTGACCCGAGCATAGCGATACCTCCCCGTCACATCATCTTATATCATAGTGATACGGCCCTGTGCCGGAAAATATAAATGGCGGATTTATAAGCCCCCTCAATCTGGCATATAACTGGCGCAAGAAGACGCTAGGTTTTCCAGAATGAGGGGGTAATTATGACTTGAGGGGACTCTTGATTGCAGAAAAGCCGTCCGTGATGCGTGCAATCCAGGCTGTATATAATCAAATGCAGGGCTATCCTGACACGCTGGAGTTTGCTGCATTCCACGGACATCTGCTAGGCCTAAAGGAGCCGCAAGAAATAGATGCTGATTGGGGCTCGCCATGGTCAGCCGAACAGTTACCAATGTTCCCGGGCGTATTTGAATATAAGGTGGTAGATAGGGCATCGGCGGAACGACTATATAAGCAAATTAAAGGTGGCAGCTATGACTTCCTGATAAATGCCTGTGATGCAGGCAGAGAGGGCGAACTTATTTTCTGGTCATTTTACGAGACGTTCCAATTGCAACTCCCAGTCAAACGTTACTGGGCAAACAGTAATGTCAACCGGGCGATTACTTCAGCACTTCAAGGGTTGCTTCCGTCAAATCGATTTGCCGGACTGCGTCGAGCGGCAAATCTAAGGGCGCAGATTGATTGGCTGGTAGGGATGAATTTCTCACGGGCGGCAAGTCTTTCCACAGAGATAACAACGGCCATTGGAAGAGTGCAGACTCCGACCCTAAAGATGGTGGTAGACCGGGAACTGGAGATTCGCAATTTCAAGGTGGAAGATTTTTGGGAACTCAAAGTACAATTTGAGACACAGAAGGGAGAGTTACTGGATACTGTAAATCTAATTGCACCGGAATTTAAAGAGAGCAAATATAAACAGCGGAAGGTTGTTGAGACTGTCCAGAATCTGCTAAAGCCAACTGGAAAAATCGTGAGAGTAAAGAAGGAACAGCGGGAGGCGATTGCTCCAACACTTTTTTCTCTTGCCGAGTTGCAGAAGTCAGCAAACCTGGCATATAAAATGACTCCAGAACGGACGCTGGATATGGCGCAGAAGCTATACGAAAGTGGGTATATTACATATCCACGAACAGATTCGCGATACCTTCCATTGGACATAGTCCCTGAACTTCTCAAGCATTTGAAAGCGTTATATGACATCCCCGACATTGGCCCATACGCCCAGGCGGTTACGCAGTCGGATGTTGCAAGAGCGACGACCGGGAAGGTATATGTTGATGATGGAAAGATTGAGGACCATCATGCGATTATCCCGACAGAAGAGGCTGTGCCGTGGGAAACCTTGTCAGATGATGAAAAAAAGGTGTATCTTTTGATTGCGAAGCAGTTTGTTGCGATTTTTATGGGACCGTATAAGGCAGATACTACAGCGGTTCTTGTGCGTGTGGGGAACAACTTGTTTCGATGCGACGGCATCGTTGTGACAGATAAAGGGTATGTGCAGCTATATAAAACGAAGCGGGAGAATGTTGTTTTGCCAGATGTGGAAGAGGGGGATATCGTTAACCTGAAGGAGACGACTATTTCTGTTGGCCAAACCAGGCCGCCGGCAAGATATACACCTCGCACCTTGATTGCTGCAATGCAAAATGCCGGAAGAGCGGTATCGGAAGTAAATCAGCGGAGCATCTTGAAGGAGAAGGCTGGGCTTGGCACGTCCGCAACAAGAGCAAAGATATTGAGTGATATGATAGACAGGGGCTATTTGAGCCTGTTTGGCAATCAATATACGCCATCTGATTATGCGATACAATTGATAGGACTGTTCGGCAAACATGATTTTTGTTCACCGGTTTTAACTGCAATATGGGAGGAAAAGTTAAAAAAAGTAGAGGACAATACTTATCTAGGCAATATTGAGACTGAGATTGCGGACTACATCAGTGCGGAGACAGCTGCGTTGCTTGCGAATCGAACCAGTCTAAAGGGATATCGCTACATTCAGGTAGGTACTTGCCCTCTGTGCGGAGGTCGGGTCTTGCAGAAAAAATCTTATTACGTATGTGACTGCTACAAAGCGGAAACAGACCCCTGCGAATTTATCATACCTCAGGAAATTATGGGGTGCAGGTTGAGTAAAGAAGACATCGCTCTTTTGCTGGCGGGAAAGCCAACTAGAAATAAAAAACTAAAGAAGAAGGATGGAACGATAATAGAGCATCAGCTGGTATTGGATGAGCAAAAGCGACTATCTTTCTATCATCCTGCAGAAAGAACAAAAGGATTGGGAAAATGTCCTTTATGTGAGGGCATTGTTCAAGAAGGGAGAGAATTCTATGTATGTTCGAGACGCAGCTGTGGCTGTTCGTTTGTGCAGAAAAAGACAATTATGGGCGCCAAGCTGGAGCCAAAGGATATGCAAGCATTGCTGGAGGGGAAAGTGACTAGAGACATGAAATTTACCTGGCGTTCAGGAGGGCAAGGATTTGCAGCGCTTAAATTACGTCCAGATGGGAAAATGGAATGGATTTTTAAAAACTAGTACGAATTCGTTGTTATACGAATGAACATGGAATCAAATCATTATGGAACTGTGGGGATTTGCTGTGTCAGTGAATCCCCACAGCGCTATTTAATAAAGAGGTCTGCGAATGCATATTATGCGCTAAACCCTTTTGGAGGAAAATACTTAATAGATATATGAGGAGGAAAATATGGATTTAGGAAACCTTTGCGGGCCTGGTATCTCCACAGCCGTAGCGGACTTGGGGAAATATACCGCCAGTTCGGTTATAACTGTCACTGCGCATATCGGCAGAAATCATGCAACTGTACCTATGCCGGCTAAGCAGCTGGGTATGAAAGCGGAATCTCTCTCAGAGAAAGGAAAGGGTTTCTATACTGAGCATTTGGGGGCTGGCCGACTCTCTCTCATTCCTCGGGCCGATGAGGCGAAGTTTTCCTGCCTGGAAGGTAGACTGCGTCGAACCATCAAGCAGGCGGAAATCTACGACGGAATCATTCCAATAGCAGCATATGGCACACTCAAAGAGCGCTTTTTTGGAATAGAAGAGGAGTACAAGCAGGCACGTGATGAAGTAGTAGCCAAGTGGGACACGCTGGTCGATGACTTTAAAGTGGGCGCTGCAGACATGCTGAAAGGGATTCGGATGCCCCAGCGGGTAAGAAATCAGCTCTTTTCAGAAATTATTAGCGGCTTGCCCAGTAAGGAGGCGTATCAGGCTAGCTTCTACATGAGACTCAAAGTGACTGCTTTTCCCAGTTTTGCTGCACCGGCGGGGATTGCGCCGTCTATTGCGGCAGACTTGGAGAAAAGCTGGCAGGACAGTGTCGTATCCACAGCGCTTGCTGCGATTGAAACGACGATTGGCAAAGGATTCTCTCTGCTTGGGAAGGCAGCTAAAACTTACGAAGCCCAAGAAAAAGTGATGGGAAAGACCTTGGAAGCCATGGCGAGATTCAGCAGCGATTTGGCCTGGAAAAATGTATTCCAAAATCCGATGCTGACCAGCTTGGCCAAGAAAATGAAAGTGATTGTGGATACGGATAAGACGGGAGACAAAGCCACCTTGGTAGAAGAGGCGCTGGTAGATATTTGGGCCTATAGTAAGGAGCAAAACATTGCGTTAGATGCATCGGCAACTCCTTATGGTGAGGACGGTTTGGATATTATGCTTCATGCAAGAGAGCTTGCTCAGGCGAATCAGACGGCCATCCTCATGTAATGGGAAGAGCTATGTCATCGTGAAATACAAGGAGGTTTATCCGAGTGGGAGGTAAATATATGGCATCCGTTTTAGGGTGCCTTGGTGCGAAGCAGTATGCAGCGTTAGAGAAGGGGGCTGTCGTGGAGCTGGTAGCAGAGCCAGACAACCCAACTGATGAAAAAGCTGTTGCGGTATATTTGGAGAAGGATAAGGTAGGGTACTTAGCAAACAGCAAGGAGACTGTGCTGCCTGAGACAATGTCCGCCACAAGACTGCAGCCGTTAATTTCGAATGATAAGAAGGTATGTAAAGTGACAGCGCTTCTGGGGGAGCCTGTTCCATATACGGCGAAGTCTGGAACCAAACAGAAACGATTCTATGCAGAGGTCTTTTTTGTTCCCAAAAGAGCGGCGCGGAAAAAACAAAAAGTGGAGGAAGGCGATTACCGGGTTGCTGGGAGCACGACACGCTGTCCACGTAGAAATGCCGTATTGAAGATGATTACAGAGGGCATTGACAAGAAAAAGCCCACAATCCTGGACTTAACTGTGAAACGCGAAGGGGCCAAGGGTATGTCTAAGTATCTGGTGTATGAGCTGGGCCAAGATAAGAATTGCGGAGAAATAGATGTCCCCAAGGGTGATATCATGGAGAAGTGGTTTGACCAGAACCCTGAGCTTACTGTAAAAACGACAGGCGTTGTTGAACAGGCTTCTTCTGGATATGGACAGAGCTTTCCGGTACATGCGGTGTTCTCGTCTTCCAAGACAGTTATCTATGATACAGATATTGATGCCGCAATTGCTCGTGGAGCGGGACAGGAGCCTGAACTTCAAGAAAAAGTAAAGTTTTTGAGTTCAGCAAAAGTGACGCCAGAGGTAATTCAGCTGCTCTTAAAGAGCATGCGTGCCAAGGTTGATATGGAAAAGGTGCCCCCTCAGCCCTTGCGTCCATACAAAAGTAAGACCGATAATCTGAATGATGCATTGGCCTTTACCATACGCAGTAAGCCGCTCCGCTTTATCGGAAACAAGGGCTCAGGAAAAAACACGTTGATTGAGACGGTGTGCTGGTTGATGAATCAGCCGATGATTCGCGTCCAAGGTTCGTCGGAGCTTGATAAGATGGATATCCTCGGCTCACCTCAGCTGGACGAGGGAAATACTTCATTCCAATTGAGTCCGTTGATGGAGGCTCTTCGAGATGGGGCAACAGTCATCATTGATGAGGCGAACCTTGTTCGACCGGAAGTGCTTGGCATCCTACACAGTGCGACTGATACAGCCAGGTCCGTTCTTGTTCCTGGTTATGGTCTGGTCAAGCTTCATCCCAACAGCCAGATTATCTATACAATGAATGAGGGCTATACGGGGACAGCCGATATGAATGAAGCAACAGTGGACCGCTGTCCCACGTTTGAATTGGAACCTGAGGTAAATCTGACAGAAATTCTAGCCGGCTTCCCTGCCAATAAGGTAGGAGTAGCGCAGAAAGTATCGGACGACATCCGAAAAGCAGTCGAGGAGGGAACGCTGAGTCCCGATGCAATTACCATAAGAGGGTACATCGATGCACTGGAGATGTCTGACCTGGTGCCGCTTAAAAGGGCACTGATTAAGTGCGTTGCAGGAAAGGTGCAGGAAAAGTCTACCCGAGACGCAATTGTTGGTATCATAGGACTTTACTGTAAGTAAAGGAGGGGGCCATAATGGCCCCCTCTCACTAAAAAGGAGCGTAAGTATAATGGATGAAAATGAACTGAATAAGAGACGCAAGGCACTGCGTAGCTATATTGGGAAGAATCGGATGGGCCAGGTACTCAAGGGCTTGCTCAGTGCGTTGCTGACCGGCAGTTCCAGAATAGTGGGGCTGGTAGTGGACGACAGTTTGCAGCCGCGCACTGATGGTAAGACAATCTGGGTGAGTCTACTTCCTGCTCTGCTGGATAAAAGGTGGGAGAAACACTGGGGTGTGCTGCTGAGACCGATTACTGCTCATGAGGCACAGCACATGAACTCGTCTAATTTCGACCACATGGAGGAAATTAGGACTTGGTTTGCGAATGAAATAAAGAATATGGGTTTTGATGAAAAGATAGGTGCCAACGTTGCGACGGACTATCTCAATGCCCTTGAAGATGGCCGGATTGAGCAAATTTCTGCCAACCGGCATCCTGGGCTTGTAGTCCCATATCAATTTCTCAATGACTGTATCCGAGAAGGTTGTACAATAGCAGAAAAGGCTGATAAGCCAGAGAAGGAATTTAATGATTTCTTTGGGCAGGTCCTATCTTACGCTAAGACCGGACTTTACGCCCCTGGCATTGAAGTGTATGCGGGGACAGAGTTAGAGGAAAATTTCCTGGCTATTCGGGGCTGTATCGATAATGCTGTGCAGGCTGAGGATTCGAAAGGGTGCCTTGAGTGGACCAAGGCAATGTTATCCGACTTGCTACCCTATTTGGCAAATCTTATTAAGGATTCCCCTGAACTGCAGGAGCGGCTCAAGGGAAAGGAGACAGTTGATGAATACAAAGGGGCAGAGGAGACACAGTTTAATACTGGAGGTACCGCAGAAAATGGGCTGAGAGCTGACAGTCCGACCTTTGGCAATGTTGGGATTGGTGATGGAGCTGGAGAGAGCCAGATGACAGAGGAACAGGGTACCAATTATGGCTTTTCAAATGCCCAGCCTACTCAGAAGGGATATTCAGACCAGGATATTCAAGAGATGGAGAGTGCGTTTCAGGCCAGTGTCGGTTTGGCAAAAAAGCAGGAGCAGGCAGGCGGGCAGGAGGAAGCTAAGGATGGCCTTGATGCGAAAGCAATTGAGCAGCTAATAAAAGATGCTTACGGATATTCCTGCGGGAGCTTTCGTGAGGAGTGGCGAAAATACCCCAATGTAATGCTCCCAACAGATATTAGGACAGAGGCGAGCAGGCTGCGAAAAGAGCTGACTAAGTTTTTACAAATGAGTAAAGCCACCTCTTTAGGCCAGAAGTCCGGGTTGCTGGATGTAAAATCACTCTGGAAAGTTGGAGCGGGAGAAAGGAATGTTTTTTATCGCCCTGGAAGAAAGGATACTGGCTCATGTGCATTTTATATGTTGATTGATAACTCCGGTTCTATGTCAGGAATGGTTTATAAGGATGTCAGCAAATCCTTTGCGGCCCGTAGGGCGGCGGCTATCATAGAGGAGGCATTAAGAGGTTTGGTGCCAATGAAGGTGGCACTTTTTGAAGAAACGGGAGGGGCAAGACACATCAGCCTAAAAACCTTTGATTCGAAAAGCCATATTAATGCCTGCTACAGCAGCTTATCCTCCATTGAACCGGGTGGCTGTAATGCGGATTCCGTCCATATCCGTGTGGCTGCGAAAGAACTGGCCAATCGCCGTGAGCGGAGGAAAGTACTGTTTATTCTCTCAGATGGATTACCCAGCGCATATGGCAGTAAGCAAAACGGGATAGATGAAGTCAGAGCCGCTGTTGATGATGCGACGAGGAAGGGAATTATTGTGATTCCAATTCTTTTCGGGGACGAGGAGTTTCGGAAAGGAAACTTGGCGGACTTCCAGAAAATGTATCCCAAAAACATCATTAGCTGCGACCCAAAGGACATTTCTAACCGGTTACCGCAGCTCTTCCGAAGGATAATTGTGCAGTCTTGACCTTAGGATATGGGGGTTCATTTCGAAATCCGCCAAAATTCGACGCAGGAGTGCTATATAATGGTTCCAGGGGGCCTGGAACCATTTTTTGCATCTTTTGGAGCAGGCTATTACTTCTAGGAACATGGATTCAGGGAGCCGCTCGAAACTGCGGTTTTAAGCATTA
>OFHN01001632.1_pt1 | contig 15129 bp, 12 predicted proteins | sample 1521321 | NCBI WGS metagenome assembly OFHN01 (sample SAMEA3504130, study PRJEB24116) | mouse gut metagenome | biome: mouse gut; feature: mouse-associated habitat; material: faeces | place: Denmark | collected 2011
ATTCAGTTGTCAATCTTCGGTTGGAATCTCATTCATTGAGATTCCGAGAAGTTATGAGCCCTTCGACAGAAGGCACACTCTTCTTCCAGCTGGCTTAATATACTTTCTATCTCCTTTTTTTCCTTTTCCAGCCTCCGAAGATCCCCATCTTCCACAGAGACATTTTCTTCCCCGTCTTCAAATGTAATCTCCAGTTTTGTAAAAACATCATCCAGCCTGATATCTACTTTCCTATCAAATACTGCCAGAAATTCATCATCAAATAGTTTCTTGAGAATCTTTTCAAGGAGAAGCCCGATGTGTCCGTTAATTCTGTCTTCCGTCTCTCTGGCAACTCTTTTCATGTCATCCAAAAGCATTCCGATACATCTCTTTAACTTGTCGTCATTCAGGTCACTTATGGTGCGAAATGTGTCATTGATAACATACAGAAAACGCTTATCTGCCATCTCCTTCTTTTTATCCTGCTCCAGTGCATCCGCAAACGAACTCAGATTGTCCTGTAAGTTCCGCACAACTCCGTTATAGAATTTCCTCTGATTATTGCAGGCATTTTCAATCCGCCGATCAAGTTCTTCCAGCCGGCTTTCAGCCTGTATCCTGTCAGCATTGTCGTCCCCTGAGACCTTTTCCTGCATCACATCCAGAAGCAGATTCATCTTATTTCGGATGTCTTTCTCCAGGTTCGCATTCCGGTTATCCTTCTGGAAGAACTTATATAATTCCCGCCGGAACGAATCAAACCGGGATCTGTCACGGTAATCTGCCTGGCTCAAAAGCTTTCCCTTCACCGCCTCATCCCTGGTATATTTTTCCTTATCATAAAGCTGGTCATTACATCCCCACAAATATTCCTTACTGTCCACAGGATATATCCTGATTCCACTGATACCATTCTGTTCCAGGGTATTCTCTGCATCCTTTACCAGTCTCTCCACTTCTCTTTGGGATGCGTCCGCTGTCCTGTCATCATGCACTTCCCCAATATGTGTCATAACTACAAATATATTTTCTGTCCGCATCTCCCCAAGAAGCTCATGCTGCCCGGTGATTACCTTTAATGCAGGCTCTGTAAATCCCTCTTTTTTAATTAAAAACAGCACTGCATTGGCCTGCTCCAGCACCCTTTTTGTTAGTTCAAGCTGTCCTCTGCTCATTTCTTCAATACCCGGCGTATCAAAGAAAATGACATCTTTGTCAACCCCCTCCATAGGATAAAAAATGTTGACATCCTCTGCACACCGTTCACTCCGTATATTGAGATAAAACTTCAGCCGCTCCCTGTCCTCATCATTCTCCAGACTGAACTCGTCTAACAGCACATTGTTCTTTCCATACACCTGGACATGGGCATGGATGTCGCTCTGAATGGTAGTGACCGCTCCTGTAGACTCATTGTTTGCATAGTATAGCAGCTCCTCTCCCAACAGGGCATTGATGAAAGTACTCTTTCCTGCAGAAAATTCACCGATTAGTGCGATTTTGAACTTGTTACTGTAAACCATATCCTCAAGGCTTGTTATCACCTCTGAAAAAGGATGGTTTTCCATCATAGCGTCAATTTCAGAAATCCTTTCCAAATATGTAAGCAGTTCTTCCTTCTTCATCTCTCTTTCTCTCCCTCTTTTCAGCTTGAGGCTGTTTCCTCTATCTCTATTTTGCAGGGTTGAACCACTTCCCACCGCCTAAACCAAGTATAGCACAAGCCTTACAGTTTGCATAGAAAAACAACTCTTTATTGCAGTATCATATAGGTAATCACTTTACCGTCTATGCACTATTTTCCGTTCTCAGTCAAACAATATCTCCTCCACCGTCACAAAGGTGTATCCCTCCTCCAGCAGCTCGTCAATGGCCTTCAGCGCCGCGGTCACGGAGGTATCGTAATAGTCGTGCATCAGGATGATGTCATTCTCCCCGGTCTTGCTGACAATCTTCTCCGTGATCCGTCCCACGTTCCGGGAACTCCAGTCCAGGGGATCCACAGTCCAGAGTACCGGGAACATGTTCAGCTCCTTCTCGAAGCTTTTGTCCCAGGAACCGTAGGGAGGCCGCACATACTGCACTTCCTCCCCTGTGATTTCCTTCAATATTTCATTTGTCTTAATCAGCTCATCCCGGAATTTGTCCCGGTTGCTCTTGGTCAGCTGGATGTGGCTGTATGTATGGTTGCCGATTAAATGTCCCTCGTTAAACATTCTTTCGATAATATCCGGATGTAATTCCGCATGCTCCCCCGTCACAAAAAACGTGGCCTGAATCCCCCTCTCCTTCAGCCCGTCCAGGAGCTGAGCCGTGTAACTGGGATGAGGGCCGTCGTCAAAGGTTATGGCAATCTTCTTAACCTCCTCCATCTCCAGGTCTTTATCGCCCTCAATCCGCACAATCCCGCTGTCCGCTGCCACCGCCGTATCCTGCAGGCCTTTTATAGACAAAAAAAGCAATCCTGCCATAAAATCAAACAGTAGGATTGCCTTTATCATTCTCTTCATATCATATCCCGCCTCTTACGCCCTTCTTTATGCAATATATGCACACTACAACGTTTGAATTCCCGATTTCCAGCGAATGAAATGGCAGAACATAATAACCGGAGAAAACGTTAAAATGCCTACACAGGCACTGCAAACCGCTAGAAGGCGATGCCTGGATAGACAATGCAAACGGACTGCCGCAATCCGGTCTCTCTACCGGATACGACAGTCCGCCATGTTTATATCGCTATAGCAGTATTTATTTCTTCTTAAGCACCAGATGCTGAGGAAGCCCGTTTACCATAAACGGCTGGTAATCGCCCAGAATCAAAGGCTCCACATAATTGATGAACTCATCCGTCACATAGTTTCCTTCTTTATTCATCCAGGAACGGGGAACCAGCTTCTCGTTGTTGGCAATACGATGAACATCGTAAATGCCGGCAGCACTCATGTAGGGATCGTCCGCAACACGGTCGATAACAACCATCTTGCCGCTGTCTCCCTCGTCTGCAGCCTTAACTGCCGCACCGCCTACCATAAAGGCCTCGTCTACGTCTACACGGGAAGCCATATGGGAAGCGCTTCTCTGCAGTGTGGAAAACTCAATGCTGCGGGTCTTGCAGCCGGTCTCTGCCCTCAGGAAATTAGCCAGGTACGCAGCAGTTCCCTGCAGCTGCTTGTGGCCGAAGGCATCTACATAGTCTGCGCCACCGGACAGTTCACTCACATACCTGCCGTCAGCCAGCTTAATACCCTCGGAAACCGCAATCACCACGGACTCTTTCTTCTTCAGCAGCTCTGTAGCATGCTTCAGGAATTTATCAATGTCAAAAACAACCTCAGGCAGGTAAATCAGATCAGGCCCTTCACACTCCTCTGTCCTGGCAAGGGCGGTAGCACCTGTAAGCCATCCTGCATTACGTCCCATAACCTCCAGGATAGTGATTGCTTCCTTATCATTATAAGTCAGCCCCAGTGCGTCTCTGATGATTTCCTTGGTGGAAGCGGCGATATACTTGGCCGCGCTGCCGAAACCGGGCGTATGGTCAGTAAGCGCCAAGTCGTTGTCAATGGTCTTGGGTACGCCCAGGAACTTCTGGGTATGTCCCTTGATGATTGCATAGTCGGACAGCTTCTTGATGGTATCCATGGAATCGTTTCCGCCGATATAGATAAATGCCTCAATCTGCAGCTTGTCCAGAATCTGGAAAATCTTCTCGTAAATCTCGGAATTTTCGTGAATTTCCGGCAGCTTATAACGGCAGGATCCAAGGAATGCGGAAGGTGTCCTCTTCAGCAGCTCAATATCCATGTCGGAATGAATCTGGGTAGCCAGATCCACGTACTGCTCATCCAGAAAGCCCTGAATCCCGTGCAGCATTCCATATACCTTATGGAAGCCTCTCTCCTTGGCAGTCTTGTATACGCCTGCCAGGCTGGAATTGATGACGGCAGTAGGTCCGCCGGACTGTCCTACAATAATGTTGCGTTTCTTTGCCATTTTGCGTTCCTCCAAAATTGTACTGATATACTAGCTCGAAAATCTCCTATCTGCTAAATCATACCAAATATAGAGAGAAATTACAATATGCAAATTACTGAAAAATGGTCTGATACCTGTACTTCTGCCTATATAAAACGGTTTTGTTCACCGTCATAGTGATACCCTGCGGCAGCAAGCTTCTCCGTAAGTTCCTGTTTGTCCGCATCCATCTCTTCGCAGAACGCATCCAGGCTGCCGTAAAAATCCCGAAGTTTCATATTGACAAAGCTTAACAGCATAATCGGATCCTTGGGCAACATATTCCCCGCCTCCTCATGTAATAGACTTGTTTTTATGGTTTCTGACTTTTACCTTCTATCGTTTGAAAAAAGCTTTCCGGTCATCTGGCCGGAAATAAGCATGGCAACAAGGGCATGCACCGGCCGCAGCACGCAGGCGTACTTGAAAGGCAGCCCTACTTCATCAAATAAGGTGATGTGTCTTCCGCAATCTGCCTGCTGTATTCCTTCACGTTCTCCGTAACGGAATATCCCTCATCGTCGAATAAAAACTGATGCAGCCATACCACATTGGCTTCCAGATCCAGAGGGATGACACAGCTTTTCTTTGAGCCAAGATTACCGGTTGTGCGAAGTTCTTTCTTCGGAAAACCGCCCTCCTCTACAATGCTGTATTTTCCGATATCAGCCAGGAGCGCAAGAATATCACCGGAATCAAGGCTGGTATAAATATCGCCGATACAGTCATTGAATACCTTTGTCAATGTGACCAGATCTGTTTTCTTTGCCTGGGCCTCGATTGCCTTCAGCACCTCTCTCTGACGTGCGGTACGTTTGAAATCATCTCCTGCGGTGGCACGGATACGGCAGTATGCAGTAGCCTGCAGGCCGTTCAGCAACTGATACCCTGTCTCTTCCACCGGCGTATAATCGCATTTCAGCACGGCAGAGACACCGATCTGGTAGTTATTGAGATGCTTCCGCTCCTCCTCGTCCACATCAATGTAGATTCCGCCCAATCCGTCAATTACGCCCCTCAGCCCTTTGTAGCCCACTGCCGCAAAATCGGTGATGTCCATATCCAGATTCCTGTTCAGCATTTTCACCGCCTGCTCTGCCCCGCCGTAAAAATAGGCCTGAGTCGCCTTCCAGTACTTCCAGTGTTCATCGTCTTCTTCGCCGCCAAGGTTCAGATATGTATCCCGATACACACTGACCAGTTTGATATCCCCGGTATCCAGATTGATGCTGGCAATCATAATGCTGTCGCTGTGGCTGCTCCCGAAGAGCTGATTATCCGTCTCCGCATCCAGGCCGAAAAGCGCAATGTTCCGATACCCAAGCATGGTACCGCCCTCTTCTTTCAGCTGGCGGACCTCCTCGTGAATCTCCAGCACCTGGGGATCCAGCTCCACCATCCTGGGACCTTCTGACGGACGGCTCATCACCAGATACAGTACGACCAGCATCCCCAAAATAACTGCAACTTCCACGCCAAACAGGATCCATTTGGCTTTCCTTTTTACACCGCGCCTTGCTTCCATAAGATTCTCTCCTTCCTTCACCGGTTCAGTCCGGCATCAATCGTTTTAACTGATGACAGGAAGCAGGTGCGGCTTCCCGTCATCATGTATTATACGGAAAAAATCTTAGGAATTTATGATGATGTTTTTACACCTTTCTTAACAGCTTCTTAGAAAAACTTTAACCTCATATCATCGACTCTTTACGGATGCCGTCAGCACGCCGTCCTTCAGAAGGATCAGCACGGTGTCCCCCGATTCCACGCTGTCGGAAAGAATCAGCTTTGCCGTCAGCGTCTCCACATGCTTTTGGATATATCGCTTCAGGGGACGTGCGCCGTAAACCGGGTCATATGCATTCTCCACAATAAAATGCATGGCTTCCTCCGTCAGTTCCAGATTCAGCTCCCTGTCTGCCAGCCGCCCGTTCAAATCAGCAATAATCAGGCTCACAATACCTCCGATATTTTCCCTGGTCAGCGGTTTGAATAAAATCGTCTCATCCAGCCTGTTGAGGAACTCGGGCCTGAAATGACCCCGCAGTTCATTCATTACCCGCTTTTCCGCTTCCGGCTCAATCTCCCCGTCCGGGCGGATACCGTCCAGCAGATATGCCGCTCCGATATTGGAGGTCATAATCAGGATTGTATTTTTGAAATCCACGGTCCTTCCCTGGGAATCCGTAATCCGCCCGTCATCCAGCACCTGCAGAAGCACATTGAACACATCGGGATGCGCTTTCTCAATCTCGTCAAAAAGCACCACGCTGTACGGCTTTCTCCTGACGGCCTCCGTCAACTGACCGCCCTCTTCATAGCCCACATATCCGGGAGGCGCCCCGATCAGCCTGGATACGGAATATTTCTCCATATACTCGCTCATGTCAATGCGGACCATATTGTTCTCATCGTCAAAGAGCGCCGCCGCCAGTGCTTTCGCCAGTTCTGTTTTACCGACACCGGTAGGTCCCAGAAACAGAAAGGAACCGATAGGCTTGGCAGGATCCTTGATCCCTGCCTTGGATCGAATGATGGCTTCCGTCACCTTGGTAACCCCTTCATCCTGGCCGATTACCCTCCGGTGCAGTTCCTCATCCAGATGCAGCGTCTTGTTGCGTTCACTTTCCGTCAACTTGGCCACGGGAATTCCCGTCCAGCGGGAAATAATCCTGGCAATCTCCTCGTCGGAAACTTTTTCATGCACAAGGGACAGGTCCGTAGCCCCCGCCTGCTCCTCCTGCTCCAGCTGCTTTTTCAGTGAAGGCAGCGTGCCATAGCTCAGTTCCGCAGCCTTTTCCAGGTTTCCCTCCATCTGGGCGACCTGGATTTCACTGTTCACGGCGTCAATCTGTTCACGCAGCTTTGACAGCTTATCCACGGAAGCCTTCTCGTTGTCCCACTGGGCTTTTCTGGACGCAAAGGCATCCTTCTGCTCTGCCAGTTCCTTCTGCAGGCTTTCCAGCCTCTCAAGGCTCAGACGGTCGTCCTCCTTTTTCAGTGCGGCCTCTTCTATCTCCATCTGCATAATTCTGCGCTGCAGCTCGTCCAGTTCCGTAGGCATGCTGTCCAGCTCCGTCTTAATCAGTGCGCAGGCCTCATCCACCAGGTCTATGGCCTTATCCGGCAGAAACCTGTCCGATATATACCGATTGGAAAGCACCGCCGCACTAACAAGGGCATTGTCCATAATCTTCACGCCATGGTACACTTCATAGCGTTCCTTAATGCCCCTCAGGATGGATATGGTATCTTCCACCGTAGGTTCCTCCACCATCACCGGCTGGAACCTTCTCTCCAGTGCGGCATCTTTTTCAATATACTGCCTGTATTCGTCCAGGGTAGTGGCACCGATACAGTGCAGCTCCCCCCTGGCCAGCATGGGCTTGAGCATGTTTCCGGCATCCAGCGCGCCGTCTGTCTTGCCTGCTCCCACGATGGTATGCAGTTCGTCTATAAAGAGAATAATCTGGCCTTCGCTGTTCTTCACATCCTCCAGCACCGCCTTCAGGCGCTCTTCGAACTCCCCGCGGTATTTTGCGCCGGCCACCAGCGCTCCCATATCCAGCGCAAATATCTTCTTGTCCTTCAGCCCCTGCGGCACGTCCCCTCTGACGATTCTCTGGGCAAGGCCCTCCACTACCGCCGTCTTGCCGACACCCGGCTCGCCGATAAGGACCGGGTTATTTTTCGTCTTTCTGGAGAGGATGCGGATCACATTCCGAATCTCCGTATCCCTGCCGATGACAGGATCCAGTTTCTGATTTCTGGCCTTCTCAACCAACTCCTGGCCGTATTTCTCAAGCGTATCATAGGTTGCCTCGGGATTGTCGCTGGTCACTCTCTGGTTGCCTCTCACCGTAGACAGCGCCTGAAGAAAGCGCTCCCTGCTGATACCGTATTCCTTCCATATCTGTGCAATCTCCCTGTTGGGATTTTTCAGCATGGACAGGAACAGATGCTCTACCGATACATACTCGTCTCCCAGCTGCTTTGCCTCATCCTCTGCGCTGATCAGCACCTTGTTCAGGTCGGCTCCTACATAAACCTTTCCTCCCTTTACCTTGGTGCGTTTGGCCAGGGCCTGCTCCACACGGCTTACAAAATGTTCCTTCTGAATCTCCATCTTCTCTATCAGCTTCAGAATCAGGCTGTCCTCCACCGTGAGCAGGCTGTAGAGAAGATGTTCCTGCTCAATCTCCTGGTTGCCGTATTCATAGGCAAGCTTTTCACTGCCTTCCACGGCCTGCATGGATTTCTGTGTAAATTTCTGTATGTTCATAGGATACCTCCTTGTTATGCTTCCCTACATGTTCTATATTCAATATAACACATCGAACACGAAAATCAATAAAAATACCATAAACATTTTATCAAAGAAGCATGAAATACAAATTCCCAACGGCAAATTTCCTTACCGCTCCGGCAATGCGGTATACCTGTCGGCAGCGTCTGTCTGCCCCCTGTAAAAAGGCCGAAACAGCAAGGATTTCTGAGCCGAATCCCACTGTCATCGTCCCAGAAATCCCGGTTCCGCCTATCTTTTACCCCATTCCCGGCTGCGCCGGAACTGCCTGCATGCTATTGGTTCAGCACCTGAGATATTTTCTCAATCATCTCGTCTTCTTTCAGACGGAATTTGATCTCCACACGTCTGGAAGCGGCCATATCGATTTCATCCGTAAAACTTCCCAAATCATCCTTCACGTAAATCGGATTGCTGTAGGAACGGCCGTTAACGGTAAGCAGGCCCCGCAGCTGCTCTATTTTGTCCTCTGTCAGCCCGTTTCGGGAGTCCAGGCAGAATTTTGCCACAGAATAGGCTCTCCCGTGGGACAATTCCATATTCATCTCATAGCTGCCGTCAGTATCGGTATGGCCTTCTATAATAATCTCCGCAATGTAATCCCGGAAATTATCCTGAAGGAGTACATCCAGATACATGGGAATAATTTCCCGCAGCGTACTCTGGCTGGCAGCGGACAGGGCCGAACTGCCGTAGGGAAAAAGCACGTCCGAGGAAAATGTGATGGATCCCGTCTGGGCATCCACGCTCATGGAGGAATTGTTAAACGCACTCTGCAGGGCGCCGATAATATCGGTACGAATACCCACGATATTCTCCAGTTCCTGTTTGGTAGATGTCAGTTCATTTCTGGCATTCTCAATCTCCAGATACGCCTTGTTCAGTTCGTCCTGAGTCAGCGCGGCATTTGCATAGGCCTGCTGCAGCTCCGCCAGGGAGCTTTCCAATTCGCGGTTGGACTCTTCGATAGCAGCCCTGTATTCCTCCAGATCCGCCCTGGCGTCTTCCAGGTCTTTCCTGGCATCATCCAGCTCCTGCCTGGCCACTCCCAGGCTGTTCTGGGACTGCTCCAGGTCCACTGTCTTCTGCTTATAAATGGCAAGGGTAATGGCAATGATCAGCACAAAAATCAGCAGCAGCGCCGCCATCATATCCGAATAAGACTGCCAGTAGCTGTGTTCTCCAAAAGCCTCCCGGTTCCTTCTTCTAGTTCTTGTTCTCATAGATACCCCTCATCTGCTCAAAGGTATGGAGCTGAGTACTCACGTCGCGGCTGATCTCCGTGCAGGCTGAAACCAGTTCCTGACGTTGGTTTTTTAACTCTTCCGCGAATATTTCCTGACGTTCCATCATATGGCTCATGGACTCCTGCAAGTTCCGGGCGGATTCGGCCAGTGTATTTACCGCCTCCAGCATAACCCTGTTGCTCTCGGCATTGGCTGCCTGTGACTGCGCCGCCAGCTTAAGCGTAGCGCCAAGATCCTTAAATTCCGTATTCATAGCCGACTGCAGCTGCTGCAGGAAAACTCCTGACATATGCTCCAGGCTCTTCGCCTGCTCCCTGGACTCCCCTTTTGCCAGCTCCAGAATCTGTTTCAGATAATCCGCCTGATTCGCCTGATACACCAGCATGGCCGCCGTATTGGCATCGCTGGTCCCCGCTGGAGGCATGGCACACTGCCGGAACACGCTGAGAAAGTAGTCCAGCTTCCCGTAGGCATCGTCCATAATGCTGCGGTAAACAAAATTAAAAATAAGAGAAAATATAATACCGTATACAGAAGTATGGAACGCCACCTTCATACCTGACAATAACGGTCCCACATTATCTGATATCGTATAGATGTCATCTCCGCTGAAGGAACCCAGCCCCAACGAAAGCCCGATAAAGGTACCCAGAATCCCAAGCCCCGTCATGGTTCCGGAAATACCGGAATTGAAGTAATTGCTCCCTACCCTTTCCAGAAGCTCCTCATTGATATAATCTTCGATGTCGCAGGGATTTTTTCCCTTCACCCGCCCCCGGAACTTGGCAAAAGCTTCCTTCAGGTTCTTCTCCTCGAAAAAACCCTTATGCTCCTGAAGGGACGGCCAGACATTCTTGTTTCCGGCTTCCTTGTATCCCGCCAGCAAATCCCCCGCCGCGTCTTCCAGTTCATCCGTGAGACGGTTCAGCCGCAGGAAGCTGGCGATGGAAATCAAAAACAATACGCCTATAATCGCCAGAAACACGCCGTTGATCATCAGATTGCTGACAGACGCCACCTCCCCGGTGAACACACCGTTGACATAAAGCACAAACGCCACCATGACAAAATAGGCAGCCAATAAAATATAATATAATCTGCTTTTCATTCGTTCCTCTCATTTCTTCCTGAATCCGGATACCTGTACCGGCCAGCCGGCCCGCATATCATTCCGTGAAAGTGTATTCCTCTATTTCACCGTGATATCCGTTACCTCATAGCCCGCTTCCGCAACAGCCGCCGTCAATACCGCGTCCGCAACTTCCGTCCCCATATCCACCGCAGCCGTCTTCTCCTCCAGGCTCATGACAACACCGCTTACACCTTCCACAGCCTCCAGTGCCTTCTGAACCCTGCCCGTACAATGCCCGCACATCATTCCCTCAATTTTCATAATCTTTGTCATATTATCCTTCCTTCCCGCAGGCGCCTCCGCCCTGCCCTTCCCGTTTTCCGAAATACCCGCTTCCTCCGCGGTGTCCGTATCAAAACCACTCTTAAACCTTTTCAGCCGCAGCGCATTGCCCACCACGAAAATACTGCTCAGGCTCATGGCCGCAGCGCCGAACATGGGATTTAATTTTATGCCAAATATAGGATACCACACTCCGGCCGCTAATGGAATACCTATTACATTATAAAAAAATGCCCAGAACAAATTTTGTTTAATATTGCGGATAACCATACGGCTCAGCCGGACTGCGGTGACAGCATCCCGGAGGTCACTCTTCATCAGTATGACATCCGCGCTTTCCATAGCCACATCCGTCCCTGCGCCGATGGCCATGCCCACATCGGCTGCCGCAAGGGCAGGCGCGTCGTTAATACCGTCGCCTATCATGGCAACCCTGTGCCCTTCCGCCTGCAGCCGGCTGATCTTTTTCTCCTTATCCTGCGGCAGAACCTCCGCCACCACCTCTTCGATATCCAGCCGCTTTCTCACGGCTTCGGCAGTCCTCCTGTTATCCCCGGTGAGCATCACCACATGGATCCCCGTCTTCCGGAAGCTGCGGATGGCTTCCCTGGAGGTGGGCTTTATCTCATCCGCCACGCCGATAATGCCCAGAAAACGCCCTTCCTCCGCCATCAGAAGCGGCGTCATTCCCTCATCCGCCAGCGCCGCTATTCCCTGCTGCACCATGGGTTCAATGCGTATCCCCTGTTCTTCCATATAGGCCTGGTTGCCCACAAAATACCTGGTTCCCGCCTTTGCGCCCGCGTCTCTCGGTCCGTTTCCCGTGCAGGTCCCACCCGCGGAAGGCCGCGTCGCGGACACCGGTCCCGCATCCTCAGGAACCATAAGCCCGGGCGCAATGTCTTCCGCCAGCACGCCCTCCACCCCTCTTCCGAACACTGCCCTGAAGTCCCTGACCTCCGGCACCGACAGTTTCATGGACCCGGCATGTTCCAGTACGGCCTCAGCCAGGGGATGCTCGCTTTTCTTCTCCAGCGCCGCCGCAATCCGCACAAAGGTACCCACGGACATATCCTGCACGTAAACGTTTATCTCCATACATTTCAGCCTGCCTGCAGTGATGGTTCCGGTTTTGTCCATGACCACGGTGTCGATATCACGGGCCTGCTGCAGCGCCTCGCCGGATTTAATCAGTATGCCATGTCCCGCCCCCACGCCGGTGCCTACCATGATTGCCACGGGGGTAGCCAGCCCCAGCGCGCAGGGACAGGAGATCACCAGCACCGCAATGGCGGTGGAAACGGCAAATTCCGCACCGGCTCCCGCCAGAAGCCATACCAGAAGCGTGACCAGCGAAATACAGATGACTACAGGCACGAATACACCTGCTACTCTGTCCGCAAGCCGGGCAATGGGTGCCTTGCTTGCACTTGCTTCCTCCCCCAGCCGGATAATCTGGGACAGGGTGGTATCCTCTCCTACCCTGTCCGCCCTGCATTTTAAAAAGCCGGCCTTATTCACGGTTGCGGACACCACCTTGTCGCCCTCCTGTTTCTCCACGGGCACGCTCTCTCCCGTTATAGCGGACTCATCCACGCTGGAAGCCCCCTCTATTACGGTTCCGTCCGCAGGCACCAGGCTTCCCGGTTTTACCAGGAAAACATCCCCGGCCCGAAGTTCCTCCGTTGGAATCTCACTCTCCCGGCCGTCCTCGCCCAGCAATATGGCAGTCTTCGGCGACAAATCCATCAGCTTTGTGATGGCCTCGCTGGTTTTGCCCCTGGAACGGCTCTCCAGGTATTTCCCCACTGTAATCAGTGTCAGTATCATGCCCGCTGACTCAAAATACAAGTCGTGGGTATACTGCTCCACAACCACCATTTCCCCATGCCCCAGGCCGAAGCCGATGCGGTACATGGCAAAAACACCGTACACAATCGCCGCAGAGGCCCCCAGCGCGATCAGGCTGTCCATATTGGGGGCAAGATGGCGCAATGTCCGGAATCCCACCGAAAAGAACTTCCTGTTCACGTATACAATGGGCAGCAGCAGCATAAACTGCGTCAATGCAAAATTCATTGCGTTCTCATTGCCGTGAAAATACCGATGTACAAACCCTGGTATGGGAATGCCGAACCATTCGTTGTACATATGATACATTGCCACATACATCAGCGGCAGAAGAAAGGTAATGGATATGCCCAGCCTCCGCTTCATGGCTCCCGCTTCCTCCTGCGCCTTCTTCTGCACGCTGCCCCTGCCTGAATCGGTGCCGTCAACCCCTGTCCGGCGGCCCTCCTGCCTGTTGCTGCCTTCGCCTTGGGCACCGCCGATTATCAGCGCCGCCCCGTAACCGGCCTTCTCCACAGCCGATATAATTTCCTCCGTACCTGTCCTGTTTTCATCATAGCCTACTTCCATAGTCTCTGTCAGTAAGTTTACGGAAACCGTCTCTACCGCTTCCAGTTTCCCCACCGCCTTCTCTACATGGGAGGAACAGGCGGAACAGGTCATACCTGATACATGATAACGATTCTTCATATTATATAGCATCCTTTCCCGTTTTTCACTGTTCTTTTATTTCAGTTTTTTCACCAGTTCCACGGTTTCTTCGATCACTGACAGATTTCCCTTCGCAATCTCTTCCCTCACACAGCTCTCCATATGTTCCTGCAGAACCCGGTAGGCAAAGGACTGCAGAGCGCTCTGGGCCGCCGCTACCTGCACCAGGATATCCCCGCAGTAACGGTTTTCATCCAGCATTTTTCCAATGCCGTTGAGCTGCCCCGTAATACGGTTCAGGCGGTTCTTCAGCAGCTTCAGTTCCTCCTCCCCGCGGGGCGTGGTTTTCTGATGACAGCAGCAGGATGGTTCCGCTTCCGTCTCTCCGGATTTTTTTATTGTATTATTTCCACCCATGTCGTTTCTATCCTTTCCATATTTTCCTTACCATTTTCCGGTCCGTGCAATGTGATGTCCCGTTGCGGGACTGCAGCTTTCCGCTTTTCCCGAATTCGTCGTCCCTTGAGCAAAAATACCCTGCAGGGGTATCCTGCACATTTACAGAATATACCCCCACAGGGTATTTGTCAAGATATTTTTTCAAATCACAGCCTCACACGGTTGTCACTGCCGCCTGGCCGGAAGGCTCCAGTACCTGCAGAAGCTCCTCTCCCGCCTTCACGTAGTCTCCGGCAGTGACCCGGACTTCCCCGCCGTAAAATGCAGATTCCACACAGACTGACACTTCCGCTGATATCCCTTCCGCCTCCAGCCCGCTCCTGTCAAATTCCAGCAACAATTTTCCTTTCTCCACCACCTCATTGCGGATTATCCTGGGACGGTAATAACGCGACAGCAGGTCGTCATCCGCTCCCCCGGCCTGAATATACAGCTCTGCCCCGAATTCCGTAGTAAAGCAAAAGGAATTCCCCATGGGGAACAATCTGCTGATTTTCCCGCTGACAGGCGCATACAGCTTGTCCGTATCCGGGTAGATGACCACTGTGGGATGTTCCCCTTCCTCCCTGGCAACCACTTCCCCGGATACCGGGCTGCCGACAGTCCAGGCCGTCCTGTCCGCCTCCTGGCAATGCCCCTTCCTCCGCCATATCCTGACATGCCTGTCCGGCTCCGCATTTCTCTCCTCCTTCTCTTCCTCCTCCCCTTCCCAAATCCCATACATGGATATCCGTCCCGCCATAAACCCTGCCACCAGCGCTGTCATCATCCACATTACAGTCAACAACATCAGAAATTACCTCCTTTATTTTCATTCTGTCCCTACCAGTTTTTCCCTTTACAGAAAATCATATACATATTTTTGAAAAATAGGGGTTGACATATCTCACACATAAGTGTTATACTGCAACCGTATTCTAAATGAAAGTCATTGAACTCACATGTTTTTGTAAGTCACAGTTACTTTTAATGTTGGTTTACAGGAATGTGTATTTTTTTGCCCGTGATTTAGAATCCTATTAACCTTACAAATTATATAAAGGAGGTACCAAAATGAACAACGGTACAGTAAAATGGTTTAATGCACAGAAGGGTTACGGTTTCATCACCAACGATGCAACAGGGGAGGAAGTTTTTGTACATTTCTCTGCCATCAACGCAGATGGTTTCAAGTCTCTTGAGGAAGGCCAGAAGGTTACCTT
>OFHN01001639.1_pt1 | contig 15085 bp, 20 predicted proteins | sample 1521321 | NCBI WGS metagenome assembly OFHN01 (sample SAMEA3504130, study PRJEB24116) | mouse gut metagenome | biome: mouse gut; feature: mouse-associated habitat; material: faeces | place: Denmark | collected 2011
CATCATGGGAATCAAGCAGGACGGCGTGTTGAAGCTGATGCCGGATTTGAACTATGCGTTTCGGGAAGGGGAGCATTTGATGGTGATGGGCACGGAAGAAGACATCTTGAAGGTGGCAAAGGAATGAGGACGATTCGGAAATTTGAGCGGGAAAAGAAGCGCTTTTTGCCGCTTTTGCTGTTGGGAGATGAACAGGAGGACATGATAGACCGCTATCTGGAATGCGGGACACTGTATGTGATGGAGATAGACAGGGTTGCTGCCGCGGTGGCTGTTGTCACGCGGGAAACTCCGGAGGTTTATGAACTGAAAAACATTGCTGTCGCGCCAAAATTCCAGAGAACTGGGCTGGGCAGGGCGATGATTGCGCATGTCTGGGCGGACTGCGGAGGGGAAGGAAAGAGCCTGCTTGCAGGGACGGGAGAAGCACCCCGGACGATGGCGTTTTATGAAAACTGTGGATTTGCGCTTTCGCATCGTGTGGAAAACTTTTTCACAGAGCATTATGATCACCCAATCGTGGAGGAAGGTGTGACACTGCGGGATATGGTCTATTGGGTGAAACGGTGATAACATCAGAAGTGATCAAATAGAACAGGCATGGCTGAAATTCATTGCGGGAAAACAGCCATGCCTGATATTTTTGCATTTATCTGTGCTGGAATCTATGGGAAATTAAAAGGGCAAGAATTTATTCAGGAAGGAGAGCCCCAGCTTTTTGCGTATGGTGTCTGCATTCTGATAGCCCAGCCGTTCCGCCTCTTTCAACAGTTTTGCGGCCTTCTTTTTATCTCCGCCCTGACCGACTGCAAGGGCGTAATTGCCGAGGGTTATGGCATAATCCACATCATTCGGGGAGATAAGGGAAAGCCCCTTTTCGTAGTATTCACAGGCAGTCTGGAACTGCCCGCGGATAAGATAAACCGCGCCGATATTGCCATAGGCTACGCCATCGGAAGGGTTGAGGGAAAGAGCCTTTTCATAGCAGGAAAGAGCTTTTTCATGTGCGCCCAGGCTGCGGTATGCCCTGCCAAGCCGCACCCAGATATCCGGTATATTTTCGTTTGTCTGCAAAGCGTTCAAAAGAGCCTGTATTTCCAGAGAAGTTTGCCCCTGTTGATGGTATTCGCCTGATTTGGCGATATAGGAAAACGCCAGTGCTTCCGCTTCAGGGCCGCTTAATATCTGCTCGTTTTCTTCCCGCGTATATTTCCTGCCGCAGAAGGAACAGACCAGTGCGCCCTGTTCTGTGACCAAGTCGCTGGAGCCGCAGGCCTGACATTTTAATATTTGCATAGAATAACACCTCGTTTCAAGCAGTTTCCGCTTTTTGTGCCATGACATTTCGGGATTTAGAACTTTTCCTGTATGCGTAATATTGTAGCATATCTGGAAAATCCTTACAAGTATCGGAATGAGGAGGATTCGCTGCAAATACGGAAAAACGCGGAGTACTCGCCCAAGCGGGCAATCAGGTCTGCTTGTCCGTTTGGGGGAATACTCCGCGTTTTTTCAGAGAGAGATTTTATTCAGGAAGAACCGCAGAAGCGGTCGTGTTATCCAGAGGGGTGTCCTGCGCCTGCAGCTGTTCCATCGCGGGGGCTTCATGGTTAGCCACATAGAGGGACATTCCTGTGACAAAAGAAAGCGTGAAAGTGACCATTGCGATACTGAATAATTTCATAAGTTGTTTTTCCATAAACGTCTCCTCCTTTGGCGTTTTTGTCTGTACCAGTTATACTGAAATTTTGTTTCTTTTTTGTTTCTGATAAGAGTATAGCACAGAATGGCGCGGCGTAGGTTACAGCAGGTTAACATTACCGTTACAATGTGGTTTCACTTTTATTACGGGAATGTATCAGAAAAAATACAGAATTATGACAAAATACGACAAACACTTCTGTGGAGGGACTGGTCCGATCTGCCGGATTGTGAAACAGGAAAATATCCCTTTCAGGTTATTCGTGGTGGTGGAGGATGGAGGGTCACGAGGAGATACTTAAATTTTTCTTAAGATTCTTTTTCGCCAGCAACCCTTGAAATTCAAAGGCTTTATGGGGGTTTTAGAAAAAAGAAATAGCATTTTGCCACCGCTTTGCCACCGGAAATATTACTGCGGTGGCAAATTACTGTTTACGACCATTTCAAATTGGGTGACGGCTTCCTGTGCCATGCTGTCCGTATGGTGGACGTATGACATAAGAGTGGTCGAAATCTGCTTATGACCAAGGCGTTTTTGGACAGCCGTTGCATTAACTCCGGTTTCTACCAATTTTGTGGCGTGCGTATGGCGCAGGCAGTGATAATCGAATGGGATACCCATAAGCCTGCTGATTCGACGTGCGCAATGCCGGAATGTGCTTTCTGAAGTCATTTTCCCGTTTTCGTCTACGCAGAGAAGCGGAAACCTTGATACATGGGCGGCAGAGGATTTCAGAGTCTGCTCAACGTATGTAATGTACTTCTGGCTTTCGTTGACATATTCGCTCAGATACTGTATGGTGTAATGCTGTCCGTACAGCAGTTCGTTTTCTATCTGACGCTTCTTCTCTGCCTTCAAAGCTCTGTACATCATTTCTCCGAACGGAATCACCCGCTTTGAATTATACTTGGGGTCTTTTACTGCCCAAAGAAAGCGTTTCGGGGTGGGGTTTCTGGAAAGCTGGCGGCTGACAGTGATTGTCTTTGCATTGAAGTCCACATCGTCCCATGTCAGGCCAAAACATTCGTTAATCCGCAGCCCGCAGTTCCAGCCCAGCAGAAGCGGGATATGAAACCGGCTTCCGAAAGGGTAAAGCGCGAGAATTTTACTGAATTGCTCACAAGTCAGAACGGTACGCGTTCTGGGCGGCTTTGGAACCGAGCCAATTCTTGCGTAGCGGCAGGGGTTTTCCTTGATGTAGCGCATGGGTTCCACTGCATAATCCAAAGAGGAACTCAGGATTGCAAGCATCACTTGAATGGTAGATTTGGAATAGCCGTCTTTTTTCATCTTGTTTATGTAAGACTGAATAGGCGCAGCGTGTAACGTTTTCAGGTAATACGCGCCAAACTGCGGCTTTAAGTGATTCCTGATAATGTTTTCGTAGGTCGCTGCTGTTTTGTCAGAACAGTTCATTTTGCAGTCTTCTTCAAACCAGAAATCCAGATAATCACTGACGCTGATTTCTGCAGGAGCGAATATGCTGCCAGAAGCGTCATATTCCGCCATGGCTTTTGCCAAAGCTGATTCAGCTTCTTTCTTTGTGCGGAAACCGCCTTTTTCTATTTTTTTGCGCTTGCCGCCAATGGGAGCAGCATCAAAATAATAAGACCAGGTTTTACCACGTTTCCTTGTACCGCCTTTCATAAAAATACCTCCTTTTGTAAAAATAAGTATGGCAAACAAGGCGGTTTTGTGGTATAATCCTCTTACTCAAGGAGGGTGGTTCACAAGACCGCCTTTATAGAATCCTCTTTCCTGTTGGCGCAGGGAGGGGGATTTTTTATGTATTCATCTGGCTTTCCCGAGCCGATCCAGCTCTTTGGAGTGGGTGGTAACGACTTTTTTCACAATATCAACATTGAATTTTACAATCTCCATATCTTCGGCAAGGGCATTCACTTTCTCCGCTAATGGGAGATAGCCTTCTGCAAGGAGCCGAACGTTCTTGTTGGTTTCATTTTCCAGCATCATAGCAGTTTTGGTGGCAAGCTGCTTTGTTTCGGAAAGCTCTTGCTTTGTTTTGGCGAGCTCTTTTTCCACACCATCTAACCGATGTTCTACGCCATCCAGCCGACGCTCCACTCCATCTAAGCGATGGTTGACACCTGAAATGTCTTGCTTCAAGTCCAGAAACATTTCCTGTACTGCGCCGATGATTTCTTTCGTTTCGTTTGTCATGGCAATTCCCCCTTCTGTTCTGCGATGATATAAAAACCGCAGTCATTAAAAACAATGGTCTTTTTGTCGGAAGTGTAACTGTACCCATAGCGGCGTTTGAATACCTCGATGGATTCCAATAGGAAACCCTCCGTGACTTCCAGATATTCCGCTACTTCATAGAGCGTGCTGCAACAAGCGTTTGCGGCACGGAATAAATCCTCTATATCCAATAATCTATCGACAGCCAATTTGCGGGCAGAAGTTTCTTGCTTGCGGTTATTTGGGTTGCCTTGGTCTAAGATATTGCCGACGGTAGTCTGGCAATGGGCAATTTCCTCCGCCAAGACACAGGCTTTTTCCGCTGCGGACATGTCCTTCCTGATACCAATCTTATTCCCCTTGCAAAGCCCCTTTGCATCGGATTCAAAATTTACCTCTGTAACATCAATGCCCATCGTTTTTGCGTCGTTTAAGAGATTCTCATAAGTACACATAGAATCGCCCCCTCTTATGACATCAAAATTTGTCCAAGTCCTTCCGCATGAGCTCCTGCTGGCCTTCATCCGGGTTGTCATTATGGGCTGCCACGGGCATCAGGTGTGCAGGCTCTTCGGGCTCAATATCAAGGAGCTTGTCGATAACGTGCTGCATTTCCGTGCGTTCCCGGTAAGCATCTAATACCTTGGTTTCGTGTTCTGTGCAATACGTGTTGGGAGCGGGGACTGATAACGATTCTTTCATCCCATCTTCAAATTCGGCTTGTTTGAAATAGAAATAATCTTCAGGGGACATCCCTGTTTTTTGATACTCGCTGGGGAAATAAAATTCTGGATCCTTATCGAGATCGTAAGGGAAGTCCGTCCAGCCCATGAGATATGCAGGCGTGGTGTTTAAAGCGTCTGCGAGAGCTTTTATTTTATCTCTTTTCAGGTTTGAAATTGCACCTGTTTCGTATCTCATTATGGTAGAAGCCGACACACCAACTTTTTCGGCTAGCTCACTCATGGTTAACCTGCTTTCTTCCCGTAGGTTTTTAATTTTTTCATTTAATTCCATGGCCACACCTCCTAATATAAAAGATAATAGCACAGATGTTGCGTTTATGCAATGTGATTTTTGCCTAAATGCAATACATGGAGTATTATTAAGATTTGTCTACTTTGCGAAAATGTAAAAAATTGCGTGCACGCGTTGACATTCACTCTGTCAAGAGATAGAATAATATTGCGTATACGCAAAAGGAGGTGAGGTAGTAATGTTTGATGCTGATAAATTTAAGAAAGTCGTCCGCGAAAAGGGCTTGACCCTTCAGGAAGTAGCGGACTATCTTAAAATTGATAAATCGACACTATATCGAAAGATGAACGGCGGGAGTGATTTCTATCGGTCAGAGATGCAATTGTTATGTAATCTATTAAGCCTTAAAGATCCAACGGAAATTTTTTTTGCCTAGCATTTTGCGTGTGCGCAAAAAGTAAAGGAGCTATTAACAGCAAACAAGGAGGTGGATTCTATGAATAGCCTTGTAACAATGGCGGGCAACGATGTATTTACAGATAGTTTGGTGGTTGCAGAAGGTACTGGTAACAAACATCATGCGGTCAAGGCTCTTATAAAGAGGTACGAAAATGACATGAAGTCTTTTGGCACTTTCGGCATTTCAAATGCCGAAAGTACAGGTGGCAGACCAGAAACATACTATCAGCTGAACGAAGAACAGGCAGCTTTTTTAATGACACTGCTGCGGAACAGCCCGCAAGTCGTTGCCTTCAAAAAAGAGCTTGTCCGGCAGTTCTACATCATGCGGCGGCTCATCATGGAGCGGCAGACCAGCGAATGGCAGGAAACGAGGAGGATCGGGAAGCTGTCCCGGAAAGCGGAAACCGACACGCTCAAACAGCTGGTAGAGTATGCGGCACTGCAAGGGAGCGAGCACCCGGACAAGCTGTACCTCGTCTATTCAAAGCTGGCAAACAAGATGATAGGCATCTCGAAGCGGGACGCTGCGACCGTATCCCAGCTGAACAACCTGAGCCTTGCAGAAAATATCATCCTGCATTGCGTAGAGGCTGGCATGGCAGCGGGAAAACATTACAAGGAAATCTATCAGGATAGCAAGGCAAGGCTGGAAATGTTCAAGGACATCGCTTTCTTGGAAGGATAGAAAGGAGCGGTTTTATGGAAAAAATGCTTTATACCGTGGCAGAGGCGGCGGAAGTGCTCATGTGCAACCCGGGGACCGTGTATAAGCTGAGGAACGCAGGACTTTTGCCCTTCCTGAAGCTGGGGCGGCTGAAATGCCGCAAAGAGGCTTTGGAGGAATTTCTGAAAAAGTATGAGGGCTATGACATCACTGACCCGCAGAACATCAAGCCGCTGACGGAGGACGCTGACTACGAGGAGGGCAGCACATGAAAAACACATTGCAGGATTTGAACAACCACCTTTTTGAACAGCTGGAACGGCTGAATGATGAGGAGATGACGGACGAACAGCTTGACAGGGAGCTGAGGCGTGCTGACGGCATGACAAAGATTGCCACCCAGATTATCGAGAACGGCGAGCTTGCTTTCAAGACTATGGTACATATGGATGAATACGGTTACAACTGTGAACACCGGAGCGTCCCTGTCATGCTGCGGGAGGAGGCGGGCAAATGAGGAAGTATCCGGAGGAAGTGGCTGCCTTTATTCGAGCACATGCGCATGAAGGGAGTATTCAGAACACAACGGAGCGCGTCAACAAGCAGTTCGGGACGGACTATACCTATACCCAGATAAAAACGTATTTTTCTAACCATAGAATCCATGCGGCCCCGAAAAAAGGCAGGACGTATCCGGAAAGGAGAATCACATCGCCGGAGATTGATGCCTTTATTTTCCGGCACTATAAAGGGACTGGGCCTCTCGAAATGACTGAAAAAGTAAACGCGCGCTTCGGGACAGGCTACACACGGGAACAGATGAAAGCATATTACAGCAGAAACCATCTGGACAGCGGTTTGACAGGGTACTTTACAAAAGGACGTAAGCCCTTTAACAAGGGAAAGTTATGGAATGATTTTATGAGCCAGGAAGCTCAGGCAAACAGCCGGAAAACAACATTTCAGCAGGGAAATATCCCGCACAATGGCGGCGCACCAGTCGGCACGCTGCGGCTCCGTAAGCCACGGAAAAACCGCCCACACAGTAAGCCGTATTATTGGGAGAAAATTGCCGAGCCCAATGTCTGGAGAATGAAGCACACTCTTGAGTGGGAGAAACACAACGGGGCTGTGCCTGAAGGCTGCATTGTAACGTTTGCGAATGGAGATACCCTTGACTGGTCTGTCGGCAATCTTGTTTTGACAACCAGAGCACAGCATGCCGTAAGGAACCGTTTGGGGATACACAGCTATAACCTTGAAACGGCAAAAGCGGCCAATAAGATAGCAGATATTAAAATGGCTGTAAACAGGGTGAAGAAAAGGCAGAAGGGAGAGAGAAAGCGTGAGTAAGCACAGAATACCAGCTGCGGCTGTCTCTGCCCTGCCTGCACAAGGAAACGGAGGAAACAGCGTGGTAGTCAGAAACAAGATGATTATAGAGCGGGACGAAAGGCGTACAGTGGAATGGCTCCGGAAAGAAGCGGCGGCCAGAGGGCTGAAAGCCGGCCGGAAGGTCAGGATTGAGCAGTTTGAGAAATATGAAAACGGGAAAACAAAAAGGTTTTTCCGGAGCGGGCGCGTCACAGAGCTGCACCCTTACATATTCGTCTGCGAGGTCGGCGGGGTTCGGGAATGTTTCCGCTACAATGAATTTTTAGGGAGCGAAACGGGAAGGAGGGTACTGCTGAATGAATAAGGAAAAGCTAAAAGAAATTTTGGATAAACATAAAATATGGCTGATGCTTAAAGATGGCGGAGTATGTGCCGACCTGGACGGAGCCGACCTGATCGGAGCTGACCTGCGCGGAGCCGACCTGAGCGGAGCTGACCTGCACGGAGCCGACCTGATCGGAGCTGACCTGCACGGAGCCGACCTGAACGAAGCTGACCTGCGCGGAGCCAGCCTACGCGGAGCCGACCTGAGCGGAGCCGACCTGCGCGGAGCCAACCTGCGCGGAGCTGACCTGAGCGGAGCCGACCTGTGTGAAGTCAGAATAAATGAACGTACAGTTTTTTATGCCTTACAATGTCCTGAAAAAGGGGCATACATGGCATTCAAGAAAGCGGGCGATTATATTGTGGAATTGGAGATACCAGAAGATGCACTCCGCTCATCTGCGACAACGCGAAAATGCAGGGCGAGTAAAGCAAAGGTTATCAGCATAACCAGTGTTGACGGAGAGAAAAGCGTGGAAGGCATAGCCAGCGACTATGACAGCGAGTTTATTTACAGGATCGGAGAGATTACAGAGGTTCCGGATTTTGATACAGACCGTTGGAATGAATGTGCTGCGGGTATTCACCACTTTATCACACGGGCGGAGGCGGAGCAATATTAAGGAAGGAGGGTGCTGCTGAATGGTTAGTATGTTCTGGGTCCATTACAAGCGCAAGGCGGACGGGCAGGAATTTCACGAACGGCTGGCAACCGGCGGCGTGATGAAGCTGCTGGCACAGGGCGGGATTGTGCTCTGCGGGGTAGAACGGGCTGGGTACGGCGATATGCCGGAACGGACAGGCAGGAAGGAGGCGGAAACATGAGGATAGGGCAGGGGCGCGGATGCCTGACGGAATGCATTATCCGGCGCATAGACAGGGAAAACAGGGCTGCATGGTTCCGGCGTATGGAAAAGCGGATGCGGTGCGTTATCCGGCGGGCTATGAGGGAAACACTGCGGTTTCTGGCGCTCATGGCGGGGACAAGCCTGTTCACATTTGCAGTCGTTCCCGCGATGGAACTCCGGCCGGAGCGGACGCTCATTATTGCGGAGATGCTGGCTGTGCTGGCGTTCGGGATGTGGCTGGGCGGGAGGATTTATGAGCCGAAAAATAGGAAATAAAAAATCCCCCTGTATCGTCCGCCTTGCGGACTGTGAAGCGTTGGCGCGCTTTACGGGGGATTTGCAACAAAACCTATTATCACATTACCAGAAACGAAGATATTTTGCAATGAAAAAATATAAGAAGGAGGACGAAGGAATGAACATTGTACTTCAAATTACGGAGAAAGATATGCAAAAAGGAACATGGGTGCTGGACGAGGTCGGGCGTCTTGCGGGACTGCTTTCAGGGGCATTGCCAGAAAAACCAGTATCAGAAAACAAAGAGACGGCAGGAAATGCAGAACGGGAAACGATAACTCCGGAACAGCCCAACGTGCCGGCGGTGGATGAAAACTACCGTGTGGAAGTGCGGAAAACATTGGCGGAACTGAATAAGAAAGCAGGGAAGAATATCGCAAGTGAGCTCATCAAGGGCTTTGGAGCAGAAAAGCTGACAGAAGTTACGCTTACTGATTTGCCTGCTTTAATGGAAAAAGCAAAGGAGGCGTTGAGCAATGCCGGTTAAACATGCAAGGCTGTCAGCGTCCAGCGCGTTTCGCTGGATAAACTGTCCTGGCTCTGTTGCCCTTGCAGAACAGTTTCCGCCTCCCCCTGAAAGCCCATATGCGGCAGAGGGAACTACTGCCCATTCCCTTGCGGAGCTGAAGCTCAGGATGCACTGTTGTGAAATCGAAGCAGTCGCATATGAAAACGAATTGGCGAAAATTAAAGCAGAGGCGCATTATAGCGGGGAGATGGAAGAAGCCGTCGACTTCTACATAGACACAGTGATGGAGCATCTGGCGGCGGCAGGTCCAAATGCGGAACTCTTGACAGAACAACAGCTCAGCCTGACGGACTGGGTGCCGGAAGGCTTCGGCACTGCGGATGCCGTTATTATCGGCGACGGCGCGATTGAAGTTATTGACCTGAAATATGGCAAAGGCGTCAGGGTGGAGGCTCGGGGTAATCCGCAGCTGCGGCTTTACGGATTGGGCGCGTCCTCTCTTTTCAGCGGTTTATATGATTTCAACACTGTCCGCACCACAATCATCCAGCCCCGTCTCGACCATATAGGCAGTGACGAGATTTCTCTGGAAGAACTTAGGCTCTGGGCGGAAAAAGTAATTGTCCCTCAGGCAAGAATGGCGATGGACAATACAGGCTACACCGCCTGCGGAGAATGGTGCCGCTTCTGTCCGGCGAAATCACTCTGCCGGAAACGTGCTGAATACAACTTGGAGATGGCGAAACATACATTCAAAAACCCTCCGCTTCTGAGCGATGAGGAAATCGGCGAAATCCTGACGCGCGCGGACGACCTTCAAAGATGGGCGGGTGATGTCCAGGAATACGCCTTGCAGCAAGCTCTTGCCGGAAAACATTACGAGGGCTGGAAGCTTGTGGAGGGGCGGAGCGTCCGGAAATATTCCGATGAGATTAAAGTCGCAGAAACACTGAAAGCTGCCGGATTTGACGAGGCGTTACTTTACGAACGGAAGCTTTACGGCATTACGGCAATGGAAAAACTTGTCGGGAAAAAGAGGTTTGCAGAAACGCTGGGCGGCCTGATTGTGAAACCGGCGGGAAAACCTGTCCTTGTTCCCGAGAGCGACAAGCGCGAAGCAATTCATTCGGCGGAAGCTGCAAAGGCTGATTTTGATGATGATATTATTCCACAATTTTAAGGAGGTACAAAACATGAGTACAAAAGTAGTTACAGGAAAAGTACGTTTTTCTTATGTCAATATTTTCAGGAGCCGCGCCTTCCAGACGGGACAGGACGCAAAATACAGCATCTGCCTGCTGATTCCAAAAGACGCCAAGGGGACGCTTGATATGATACACAGCGCGATAAACAAGGCAGTTCAGGAGGGCATCTCTACGAAATGGAATGGCAAAAAGCCCTCTAGCTTGAAGCTGCCGTTGCGCGATGGTGATGACGAACGTGCCGCTGAAGCACCGGAATACATGGGCATGTATTTCCTGAATGCAAACAGCAACGAAAAACCCGGTATTGTAGACAGGGACAGGAATGAGATACTCGACCCTGACGAGGTATACAGCGGCTGCTGGGGGCGTGCATCTATCAATTTCTACCCATTCAGCGTAAATGGAAACAAAGGCATTGCCGTTGGCCTGAACCATATTCAAAAGTTGCAGGATGGTGAGCGTCTGGGCACAGCGCGTACAGCCGCAGAGGACGACTTTAATGATGATTATGAAGACAATACAGACGAAATGTCTTTCTGAGAAAGGGGCATGCAGATGCACAGGGTCATGGGAATTGATATAGAAACTTACAGCCCAGTGGATCTTGCCAAAGCGGGTGTCTATGCATATGCGGAGGCACCCGCTTTCGATATCCTGCTGATTGGCTATAAATTCGATGATGAAACCGATGTCCATGTTATCGACACACTGGCGGCTGATATGGCCTCGGACGAGGAGCTCAGGACGTTCTGCGCCGCGCTCACAGACCCTGCCGTTGTCAAGACAGCATTTAACGCAAACTTTGAGCGGGTGTGCCTTGCGAAGTGGACGGGTGTACCCATGCCGCCAGAGCAATGGCAATGCACCATGGTAAAAGCCCTTGCAATGGGTTTGCCGGGCAGCCTGGCAAGCGTTGGCGCGGCGATGGGACTGCCGGAGGAGAAGCTAAAGGACCCTCAGGGCAAAGCCCTGATACAGTATTTCTGCAAGCCTTGCAAGCCGAGCCTAGCAAACGGACGGAGAACACGCAACCTTCCTGCGCACGACCCGGATAAATGGAGGCTTTTTATGGAATATAACCGGCAGGACGTTGTGACTGAACAGGAAATATTGAAACGGTTGGATACTTATTCTATGCCGGAATCAGAGCGGCGGCTTTGGGTGTTAGACCAGCATATCAATGATAACGGCGTTAGGCTGGATATGGAGATGGTAGAAAAAATTGTCAGTTATGATACGCAGAGACGGCAGGAGCTGCTGGACGAGGCGCGCTTCATAACGGGGCTGGAAAACCCGAACAGCCTGCCGCAGCTAAAAAAATGGCTCAGCAGTCAGGGCGTCAAAATGGAAAACATTACAAAGGACACCATTGCCGCCATACTTCAGACTGATATTCCCAGTAAAGTCCGCCGAATGCTGGAGATACGGAAAGCTTTGGGAAAAACGTCTGTTGCAAAGTACAGCACAATGATGGCGGCAGTCTGTCGAGACGGGCGGGTGCGGGGCGTGTTTCGTTTCTATGGGGCAAGCCGCACAGGACGCTGGGCAAGCCACCTTGTACAGGTGCATAACCTTGCGAGAAACAAGCTGCCAGACCTTGAACTCGCACGGGAGTTTGCCGCTGCAGGGGATTTTAGCACGCTGGCGACCCTTTTTGGGGAAACAGCATTCACGTTTTCAGAATTGGTGCGGACGATGTTCATCCCTTCAGAAGGCTGCCGCTTTATCGTGAGCGATTTTGCCGCCATCGAGGCTCGCGTTCTCAGCTGGCTCAGCGGGGAAGACTGGCGGCTGGAAGCTTTCAGGGAAGGCAAGGATATTTACTGCGAAACGGCGTCCCGTATGTACCATGTGACGGTTGAGAAGCATGGGAAAAACGCACATCTGCGGCAGAAGGGAAAGGTCGCGGAACTTGCCTGCGGTTATCAGGGCGGCGTCGGTGCAATGAAGCGCATGGATACGGAAGGCGCAATACCAGAGACAGAATTACAGGGCATTGTAGACCAATGGCGCGAAGCAAACCCGAAGATTGTAAAGCTCTGGAAAACTTACGAACGGGCCGCAAAGGCAGCGATAGAGGAACACAGGACTGTCCGGCTGGCGCATGGCATTGCATTCCGCTATGCCAGCAGGGCTCTTTTTGTCAGCCTGCCCAGTGGGAGAAGCCTCTGCTATTGGGGCACACGGTTGAAACAGGACAGCATAACAGGGAAGATTTCCATTTGCTACGCAGGTATAAACCAGAAAACACGGCAATGGGAGGATACGGAAACATACGGCGGTAAACTGACGGAAAATATTGTGCAGGCTGTCGCGAGGGACTGTCTGGCGGCGGCAATGGAGAGGGTCAGTGCGATAGGATACCGCATTGTGATGCATGTCCACGATGAAATGGTCGTTGACGTGCCAGCGATGGATACAGATGCGCCTGACAGAATAAACGCCATTATGGCTGAAACGCCAGACTGGGCGGAAGGGCTGCCGCTGAAAGGGGATACTTATGAAACACCATTTTACAAGAAAGATTAGGAGGTGGGGGCTACGAGTATACAGCATGAAGGCACTCTTTTGATTTCTACGGGAGAAAGCCGCTTTGAAACGGCATGGAAAAACAAAAAAATATGTTGGTCAGAACTGCTGAAAAAACTTTCTCAGTCTGCGAAAACGCCGGAGAGCCACGCCGAATATATGAAACTGCCAAAGGCGCAGCAGGACAGAATTAAAGATATCGGTGGATTTGTCGGCGGGCACCTGGCGGAAGGCAGAAGGAAGAACGACAGCGTGACAGCGCGGCAGATTCTCACGCTGGACCTGGATTTCCCTCCGGCTGACTTCTGGAATGTCCTCATGGACAATCTGGACATTGACAGCGCGCTTGCTGTCTACTCTACGCACAAACACTCGCCCGGCTCGGCGCGTTACCGGCTGGTGATGCCGCTTGACCGCACAGTTACGTCAGATGAATATGAAGCGATTGCCAGAAAAATAGCGGAAAAAATCGGCATGGATTTTTTTGACGATTCCACATTCCAGCCGGCGCGGCTGATGTTCTGGCCAAGCCACAGCAGAGATATCGAGCCGTTTTTCCAGTACTATGATGCGCCGTTTCTTTCTGCCGACGCTGTTCTTGCAGAGTATCCGGACTGGGCAGATACATCTTTTTGGCCGGAATCCTCCCGTCTGGCCGGAATACGCAGGCGGCAGGCGGATAAGCAGGGCGACCCGCTGGAAAAGAAGGGCATTGTCGGCGCGTTCTGCCGGACATATACAGTATCAGGGGCAATCAGCAAATTTCTGCCGGATATCTATGTGCCGACAATGAAGCCTGACCGGTATACCTATGCAGCTGGTTCTGCGGCGGCAGGGCTGGTGGTATACGACGGGGACGCGTTCGCCTATTCCAACCACAGCACAGACCCGGCGGGCGGCAGGCTTTGCAATGCCTTTGATCTTGTGCGCATCCATAAATTTGGCCATCTGGACGACGGCGCGGAGGAAAAAAGCGGCAGGGAATGCCCCAGCTATGCGGCGATGGTGCAGTTCCTGTTGGATGGGGACAAGGAAACGCGGCTGACGCTGGCAAGGGACAGGAAGGCGCAGGCCGTCCTTGATTTCAGTGAGGATATGACGGAGCCTGATGAGGACTGGGAGGCGCGCCTGGAACGGACGGAAAACGGCGGGATACGCCCTTGCATCACGAACGCTGTACTGATATTGAAGCGCCACCCGGAACTCCGGGGCATCCGCTTCAATGAGCTTTCCGGGGCGGTGGAGGTAACAGGTGAACTGCCTTGGAGTCGGCCGAACAAATACTGGCGTGACGCGGACGACGCCCAGCTCTATGGCTGGATTGCCGACCAGTACGGCGTGCAGTTTGCGGAGAACAAATTTACAAAGGCACTTGCCATCGTGACAGATCAGCGGCGCTTCAACCCGCTGCGGGACTATATCAACGGCCTGCCGGAGTGGGACGGCGTGCCACGAGCGGACACACTGCTTATCGACTACCTTGGCGCGGAGGATACGCCGTATATCCGTGCCGTTACGAGAAAGACACTCATTGGGGCTGTGCGGCGTGTGCTGACGCCCGGGTGCAAGTTTGACAACGTACTTGTGCTGGACGGGAAGCCTGGCATCGGCAAGAGCACGTTTTTTCGCAAGTTGGGCGGCGAATGGTTCAGCGACAGCCTGAGCCTTGCGGACACGCGGGACAAGACGGCGGCAGAAAAGCTGCAGGGCGTCTGGATCATGGAGATCAGCGAGATGCAGGGCACGCGGAAAGCGGACGTCGAGGTCATGAAGGGTTTCCTCAGCAGGCAGGTGGACGAATACAGGGCGGCATACGGACGGGTCGTCGAGCGGCACCCGCGCACTGCCATCATCTGCGGCACGACGAACAGCACGACGGGCTTCCTGCGGGACACGACGGGCAACCGTCGCTTCTGGCCCGTAACGGTCACAGGCGGGCGACTGAGCGTCTGGGACATGACGGAGGACACACGGGCGCAGATATGGGCGGAGGTGCTTGCCTGTGTATCC
>OFHN01001643.1_pt1 | contig 15076 bp, 14 predicted proteins | sample 1521321 | NCBI WGS metagenome assembly OFHN01 (sample SAMEA3504130, study PRJEB24116) | mouse gut metagenome | biome: mouse gut; feature: mouse-associated habitat; material: faeces | place: Denmark | collected 2011
CGCCACGTTGCCGGTCTCCTCGTCGATGTCCAGGGCGGTGCAGTCGGCGGTCAGGCCGGTGTGCAGGCGGCAGGAGACGCGGGGGCCCAGGTCACGTCCGTTGTTGGTGGCGCCGATCAGCATGCTGGTGGGGCCGTACTTCTCCACCAGGGTGCACAGCGCGATGGCGTAGGCGTCGGTGCTGTAGTGCTTGTACTCCGGGCCGTCCACCACGATAACTTTATCAGCGCCGTGCTCGGAGGCGGCCTTGACGGCCTCGTCCGCGCCGCAGCCGATGACCACGGCCACCAGAGCGCCGCCCTGCTTGCCCGCCATCATCTTGCCGGGGGTCAGCAGCTCGATGCCCACGTTCTTCGCGGTGCCGTCCTCGTTGGTCTCAACAAATACCCACAGGTCTTTGGTCTTGGCTTCCATTGTGCTTCCCCTCCCTTAAATGATGCTGGCCGCGGTGAGCAGCTCGAACAGCTTCTTGGCGGACGCGGCGCTGTCCTCTTCCTTGATCTTCACGCCGCCCGTCTTCTTCTGGGGCACGAAGGTCTTCTTCACGTTGGTGGGGGAGCCCTTCAGGCCGATGCGGGTGGTGTCGATGTCGGGGAAGGCGTCGTCGCCCAGAACGGGGATCTCCGCCTTGTTGGCGGCCATCTTCCGCTTGATGGTGGGGTAGCGGGGGTCCCAGGCGGGCTTGGTGTAGGTGATCAGGCAGGGGAACTTCACGCCGACGACCTCGACGCCTTCCTCGACCTCTTTCTTCACCTTCAGCATATCGCCGTCCACCTCGGCCTCCAGGCCGTAGGTGACCTGGGGGTAGCCCAGGTGCTCGGCCAGCTCGGGGCCCACCTGGGCGGTGTCGCCGTCGATGGCCTGCTTGCCGCAGAAGATGGCGTCGAACTTGGCGCCCTCCAGCTCCTCCACCTTCTTCACGGCGTTATACAGGATGTAGCTGGTGGCCAGGGTGTCGGAGCCGCCGAAGGTCCGGCCGGACACTAAGTACGCCTTGTCGGCGGCGATGGCCAGGCACTCCTTCAGGGCCGCGGTGGCCTGCGGGGGGCCCATGGACAGCACCACGATCTTGGTATCGGGGTTCTTGTCCTTGATGCGGGCGGCCGCCTCCAGGGCGTAGCCGTCGAAGGGGTTGACGATGCTGGGAACGCCGTCACGGATGAGGGTGTTCTTCACCGGATCAATCTTGATCTCGGTGGTGTCAGGCACCTGCTTCACACAGACTAAAATATTCATTGCCACGCCTCCTCACATTTTATGACAGCACAGGCCCTCCACATCATGGGCCGCCTCCATGATGACCTCGCTGACGGTGGGGTGGGCATGGATGGTGTCGGCGATGTCTTTAACACCCAGGCTGCTGGCGATGGCAAGGGTGGCCTCGCCGATCATCTCCGTGGCGTGGGGGGCCAGAATGTGGCAGCCCAGCACCTTGCCGGTGTCCGCGTCGGTGACCAGCTTGGCGAAGCCGTCCGGGCAGGCGATGGCCAGGCTGCGGCCATTGCCCGACACGTTGAAGCGCCCTGTTTTGACCTTATGCCCTGCGGCTACGGCCTTTTCCTCAGTCAGACCCACACAGGCGATCTCCGGGGTAGTATAAATGCAGCCAGGCACTGCCTCATACCGCATGGTCCGATGCTCCCCAGCGGCGTTGTGGGCGGCGATAACCCCTTGAGCAGTGGCAACGTGAGCCAGCTGCTGCTTGCCGGTCAAATCGCCGATGGCATAGATGTGGGGGATGTTGGTGCGCATCTCGTCATCCACCTGGACAAAGCCTCGCTCCATCTGCACACCGGCGGCTTCCAGGCCCAGCGCTTTGGAGTCGGGCTTCCGTCCGGCCGCCATGATCACCGCCGCACCCTCGGCAGTCAACGTCTCTCCGTTTTGTTCGAAGGTGCACACCAGGCCCTCTTGGATGGACAGAAGCTTGGCCCCGGTGTAGATCTTCACGCCTCGATCGGTGAGCAGCTCCGTCATGGTCTTGCAGATGTCCGGGTCGTTGCCGTGGAGGATGCTGGGCAGCATTTCGATGATCGCGACCTGCTTGCCCAGGCTGTTGAACAGGGTGGCGAACTCCACGCCGATGACGCCGCCGCCGATGATGACCACAGAGTCGGGGCATTCCTCCAGGGAGAGGACCCCGTCGGAGTTCATCACACCGGGCAGGTCCGCGCCGGGCACCGGGATGGAGGCGGGGACAGAACCGGCAGCCAAGATGATCTGGTCGGCCTCTACCAGCTCTTCGCCCACCTGGATGGTATGCAGGCCGGTGAGGACGCCTTCACCCCGAATGATTTCGGCGCCGTGGCCGCCCACCAGGTTCTCCACACCGCTGCGAAGCTGCTTGACCACCTTATCCTTACGCTTGGCCATCTTCTTGTACTGGAAGGAGCACTCCCCCACGGTGATGCCCAGGGCCTTGGCGGAGCCCAGCTGATGGTAGACCTCCGCACTGTGGAGCAGGGCCTTGGTGGGGATGCACCCCCGGTTCAGGCAGGTGCCGCCCAGGTCGCGCTTTTCGATCAGAGCTGTTTTTTTGCCCAACTGGGCGGCACGAATGGCGGCGATATACCCACCGGGGCCTCCGCCGATGACTGCTACCTCAAAGTGTTTCAACATGATCACTCCTTAATTAGTTTGAAAAAGCCACGTTCTCTCGCCAGCTCCACCGTGCGGCGCACGTCCACCCGCATGGGGCCGCAGCGCGTTACCATACATTGGATCACGTCCCCTGGACGGAAGAAGATCTCCCGCTCACCGTCCAGCGCCAAGGTCCCCTGAGTCGTCATGACCCGGACGTAGGGCTCGTTCAACGCCAGACGGCGGGCGTCTGCGACATGAATGCCCCGAATAGCTCCCGCCCCTACAGAGGCCAGGGTATTGGGTTCACCCACTCCTAGTTCCGCCACAGCGCCCCAACTGTCCTCACGGTCCACCGTCAGGGCGCTTCCGGCCAAAGCGGAAAAGCCAATGGATGCCATGCTGCACTGGGTCACTACCACACCATCGATCTCCTCGTAGTTCCAAATGGCCTTGGAGCCTACAAAGGGATTCCGGCAGAACACCACGTCCACCAGGGCCAGATCTCTCGGTTCCCCGTTGATCGACACCTCGATACACTTTGCCGGACGGACACACTGCTCCAGGGGAACCGCTCCAGCGGCCAGCACTGCCGCCGCTATGCCTGCCACAGTGCCCTCCAGCATTTCGGGATAGACGTTGTTGGTTCCAGTGGACAGGGAGATCGTTGGCACCCTGCGCGTTCCCTTTGCCGCCGCCCGGCTTGTTCCGTCTCCGCCCATCACGATCAAAGCATCCGCACCCAATCGCTCCATTTCTGCGGCAAAACGGGTGGTGTCCAGTTGGGTCTCAGTGGTCTCCATCTCATAGACTGACAGCTGGGATAGATCCCCCTGATATCCCGGGGCCCGCCCCTTCTGGAGGAGCAGGCGGCCGTAGCCCAGCCGGTCCGGCATAAGATACACCTGCTGCTTTCCCACTGCGGCGGCAGAGAGCAGGATGCGTTCCAGGATATTGGTTTTTTCTGTGTCGTCAATGGTGGTGGCCGCAGTGAGCAGGCGGCGGATGTCCTTGCCTGACTGCGGATTGCATACAATTCCGATCAGTGCCATACCGGCCTCCTCTCCTGTTTCATGCCAAAAAGGCGGGGCCTCGCCGGTTGGCAAAGCCCCGCCTGTATGGGCTTACTCCACGTCGTTGGGGCGGGATTTCTTCAGCTCTGCGATGACATCCACTTCGGCGGAGCCTTGCTCCTCGGAAGTGAGCTCCTTACCCAGCGCGCCCTTGACGGCGCGGATCACGTCCATCTTGTCGGGAACGATCTGCCACTCCACCGTGCCCACCGGGATAAAGGTGTTGGGCGTTCCGATACGGGTGATGGGCGTCTTGAGTGCTCCCGCCTCACGCTCCAGGACCTGAGCGGCGATCTCGGCACCGAAGCCGCCACGGACGTTGGCCTCGTGAGCGATGATCAGATGGCCGGTCTTGCGGATAGAGGCCAGTACCGTCTCGATGTCGAAGGGGATCAAAGTGCGGGGATCGATGACCTCGCAGGAGATGCCCTGCTTCTCCAGGTCCTCAGCGGCGGCCAACGCGTCCGTCAGCAGCTTGTGCCAGGCCACGATGGTCACATCGGTGCCCTCCCGGCGGATGCGGGCCGACCCAAAGGGAATCAGGGCATTGTCCGCCTCCTCCGGTACATCGGCTTCCGTAGTGTAAATCGTGGTGCGGCAGTCCAGCCAGACCACCGGGTCATTGTCTCGGATGGCGTACTTCATCATGCCGTAGGCGTCGTCCGGGAAGGTGGGCACCGCAATTTTCAGCCCGGGGTAGTTCATCAGCCAGCCTTCGATGCACTCGGAATGATGAGCGCCGCACTGGGAACCGATGCCCTGACAGGACCGGATGACCATGGGGACGGAGCACTTCTGGTTGGACAGCCAGTACTGCTTGCAGGCGCCGTGGGCGATCTCATTCATGGCCAGCACGATGAAGTCCGGGTACATGAACTCCACGATGGGCCGCAGACCCATCCAGGCCATGCCCACCGCCACGCCGGTGAAGCCCTTCTCGTCCAGGGGCGTGTCGATGACCCGCTCCGGGAAGGTCTTGAAGAGGGAGTACATTTTGGAGATGGCCCCGCCAAAGACGCCCACGTCCTCGCCCATGTAGTAGACTTTGCCGTCCCGCTGCATCTCTTCAAAAACCGCGGCCTCCAGAGCCTGCGCGTAATTCAAATGCCTCATTACAGCTTCCCTCCTTCGGTGTTGGAGAAGACCTTGTCCGCGCCCTTGGTCATGGCGCCGGTGAGCTTGGGCTGCTGATAGGCCCACTCAAAAGCCTCAGCGATCTCGTTCTTGATCTCTTTGGCGTAACCCTTCAGCTCGTCGGCGGTGCACACGCCCATGTCCTGGAGCACCTGCTCGAACCGGACGATGGGATCGGGATACTTCTCGGTCATGCGGGCGTCACGCTCCTCGGTCTCGTAGTCCCGGGGATCGCCGAAATAGTGGCCGCACTTGCGGTAGGTCATGACCTCCACCAGGGCGGGCTCGCCCCGGCGGGCGCTGGCAATGGCGGCCTCCATGGCCTCGCGCACGGCGATGGGATCCTGGCCCCAGACGCTGACACCCTTGACATTAAAGCCAGCGGCCCGGCCGGAGATCTCAGCACACTTGCACTCCTTTTCAGTGGGAGTAGTCATTGCCACGCCGTTGTTCACCACCACAAACACAGCGGGGAGATCGAACAGGGAGGCGAAGTTCATGGCTTCGTACAGCGAGCCCATCTGCGCGCCGCCGTCGCCGTGGACGCCGATGACCACGCCGGGCTTTTTCTCCAGCTTCAGCGCCATGGCCACGCCCACATCGTACAGCCAGTCCGCGCCGATGAGGCCGTCGATGGGCAGCAGGTGCAGGTCTTTGATGTCCTGCTGGTGGTAGTCGCCGCCGATGCCCATGTTGTAGCCGGTGGTGCGCTCCATCATGCCCGCCACATAGAGCTTCATGTCGCACATGGACAGGCAGCCATGGTTGCGGTGGTAGGGCTTGATGTAATCGTCCGGGCCCACCAGGGGCATGAGACCGGCCTCCAGGGCCTCCTGGTTGGTGCCGAAGTGGAACATGCCCACCAGCTTGCCCTTTTTGCTCTCCGTGGAGATTTTCTTGTCAAAGAGGCGGCTCCTCTGCATGATCTTATACATCTCAACGAGCTGTTCTTTGCTGTAGGCCATAAACCCTTGACTCCTTTCTGCTTTGAGTGGGAGGCCTTAGTCCTCCTCGATGTAGCCGATGACCGCGCCCACGTTGTAGGTCTCGCCCACCTTGCCGATGATCTCGGTGATCACGCCGTCGTAGAGGGACTCCACCTGGGCGTTCATCTTCTCGGTCTTGATCTCGCACAGCTCCTGGTCCTCCTCCACGTGGTCGCCCACCTTGACGTGCCACTCCAGGATCTGGCCGGTCTTCATCTCGGAACCCAGCTTCGGAATATTGATCTCCTGTTTCATGACTCATAACTCCTTATTCATAATGTTTATTTTGGTCAAGCCCCATGGGGCTGTGTACCCTGTTTTACAGCTTGAGATAGACAGTGATGATGGCCACGGCTACAGTGAGGGTGTCACCCTTCCCCATATCGGGAACGTGGAGCCCCCGCTCCGCCGCCCCGCCTTGGGCGGGAACGATCTCCACGTCGTCATAGAAATGGACCGGCTCCCGCAGAGCATCCAGGTCCAACTCCTCCGGCTTGGGACAGCACACCTTGATACGCAGGGCGATGTCAGCGGGACCCTTGCCGTGGATCTCCCGAACTCCCGCCATACAACAGTGGCTCATGGCATTTTTGATGGCTTTCAGCGCCGCCCCGGTCATATTGCCGCCGTGCATATCCACGCCGGTGCCGATCTCGATGAGATAGCGCTTGCGTTCCACCGCTTATGCCTCCTCCGGCGCGGGGCGCTTGTGGTACAGCCAGGTCCAAGGGTCCTGGAGCACCTTGTCCAGGGAGGTGAAGAAATTGGTCACCTCCGACCCGTCACACAGGCCATGGTCGATGGTCAGAGCGAAATTGGTCAGGTTGGCAGGGACGATCTCATCGTTCTCGCCGAACACCGGCACCCGGCGGTTGCGGTTGATGCCCATGATAGCTCCCTGGGGCGGAGAGATGAAGGGCTGCTGGCTGTCAATGAGGGAGGCCCCCATGTTGGACACGGAGAAGGTGCCGCCCTCCAGCTTCACCCGCATGAGCTTGCCCTTTTTCAGGTGCTCATAGATCTTTTTCAGCTCGGCGGATACCTGCTCGATGTCCTTCTGGTCCACATGCTCCAGCACGGGCTGCATCAAAATGCCATTGAAGGAGGCCATCACGTTCAGGTTGATGTCGTCGTAGTAGATGATCTGGCCGTTCTGGCGGGAGGCGTTGAGGGCCATATTCTCCTCCAGGGCGCAGGCCGCCGCCTTCACATAGATGTCGCCGAAGGAGACCTTGATCCCCTTCTGCTCCAGCAGCTCCTTACGGAACTGGATGACCTTGCTGACCTCCAGATGGACCTGGCCGGTGCCCTGGGGATATTCGTGCTTACTGAACGTCATTCGCTCGGCGATGACCTTGCGCACTCCCTCCAGGGGAACGATCTCTCGGACCCGGCGTCCCTCGCTGTCGATTTGTGCCATGGTGTTCCCTCCTCGTGATCTTTTCGAATTTTATGGGGAAATACGGTTTCCCCTTTAGCCTGTGTATACTTTTGAAACACACTGTGGCTCATCCCGCCCGAGGGAAAAGCACTGAGATAGTTCTCCCTCGGGCAGGGGCAAAGCCTTACGGAATTCTCAGGCAGATGGTCAGAACAGCATCACACGCCGTCTGGCCAGACACCTCCGCTTTGGTGTGGAAGGTGTAGAACCCCTTTTTCTCAGAAATGAACTGGGCGTCCAGCGTCAGCTGATCTCCCGGCACCACCTTGAAGCGAAAACGAGCCGACTCGATCCCAGCAAAAATGGGCAGTGCACCATCGCTCTTTTGGCCGAGCCAGATGGAGCAGGTCTGGGCCAATGCCTCAATGATAAGAACGCCGGGGAAAATGGGAGCGCCGGGGAAATGCCCCTGGAAACAGGGCTCCGACTGCGAAATGTTTTTTAACGCAGTACAGCCGTCCTCCCTCAGATCCACCACTCGGTCCACCATAAGCATGGGCGGGCGGTGGGGCAGCAGGGCGGACACGTCGTGGAGCTGGGACATCAGCGCAGCAGCTGACCGGCGATGACCACCCGCTGGACCTGGTTGGTGCCCTCATAGATCTGGAGGATCTTGGAGTCGCGCAACAGCTTTTCCACCGGGTACTCCCGGCTGTAGCCGTAGCCGCCCAGCACCTGGACCGCGTCGCCCGCCACCTTGAACGCCATGTCGCCGGCGTAGCACTTGGCGATAGCGGCCTCCTTGCTGTAGGGCTTGTGGGCCTCGGCCAGCTGGAGGGTGTGGATGACCATTTGGCGGGCGGTCTCCACGCCGATCTCCATGTCGGCCAGCATGAACTGAATGGCCTGGAGCTTGGCGATGGGCTTGCCAAAGCAGATGCGCTCCTTGGCGTACTTGACGGCCTCGTCCACGGCCCGCTGGGCCACGCCCACGGCACTGGCGGCAACGAAGGGACGGGCCAGATCCAGGGTCTGCATGGCGTACTTGAAGCCTTCGCCCTCCTTGCCCAGCAGATGGTCGGCGGGGATGCGCACGTTATCAAAGACCAGGGAGGCCGTGTCGGAGGTGCGGATGCCCATCTTGTCCTCGTGCTTATCCACGGAGAAGCCGGGGCGGTCACGCTCCACAATGAAGGCGGACAGGCCCTTCACACCGGCCTCCCGGTTGGTGGAGGCGAACACCACGAAGATGTCGGCGTAGGTGCTGTTGGTGATGAAGCACTTGGTGCCGTTGATGACGTACTCGTCGCCGTCCCGGACGGCGGTGGTGCGGCAGGCGGCGGCGTCGGAGCCGGCCCCCGCCTCGGTCAGGGCGAAGGCGCCCAGGCCGCCGCCCACGATCACGCCGGCGTACATCTTCTTCTGCTCCGGGGTGCCGTGCATCAGGACCGGCTTCAGGCTCAGGGTGGTGCCCATCAGGGTGGTGGCATAGCCCAGGTCGTACTTGGCGAACTCCTCCATGACCGCCGCCACGGTGACGTAGTCGATGCCGCCCCCGCCGTACTCCTCGGGGATCTCCAGGCAGTGGTAGCCCACCTCCATGGCACGCTTGTAGGACTCCAGAGGGAAGACGCCGTCCCGGTCCCACTGGGCGGCGTTGGGCTTGATCTCCCGCTCGCAGAAATCGTGGGCCATGGCCACCAAGCTTTTCTGTTCCTCATTCAGAATGTAACCCATTGTTCAAGTCCTCCTTAAATTTTTTGATCTCTATTTGTTATTTTCGGCGCTGCCTTTTTATATAGCAATCTGCGTGCCAAAAACGAAGCAGATACTTCTTACAGCAGGCCGAGTTTTTTAGCTCCCTCTGCCAACTCGTCCCGGTAGTCGGGGTGGGCCAGACTGATCAGTGCCCTGGCCCGGTCATCCATGGTCAAAGCCTTCAGGTTGACGCAGCCGTATTCCGTCACCACATACTGTACGTCTGCCCGGGAAGTGGTGACCGCTGTACCTACCGGGAAGGTGGGGACGATACGGCTGCTCACGCCGTTTTTGTTGGTCACGGTGCTGGTCAGCGCAATGAACGATTTGCCGCCCTTGGACATCTGGGCTCCCCGCACATAGTCCACCTGACCGCCTATGGCACTTTGCTGTTTGCCGCCCAAACAGTCCGCCGCTACCTGCCCGTACAGATCCACCGCCATGGCGGTATTGACACTGATCATATTGTCGTTGCGGGCGATAGTATAAGGATCATTGACAAAAGAAAACGGGGCAAAGTAGAGACCACGGTTGTGATCCACGAAGTCATACAGCTCCCGGGTCCCAAAAGCGAAGGAGGTGACAGATTTACCCGGCATAAAATTCTTTTTCTTGTTGGTAATGACCCCCTGCTTAGTCAGCTCCATCATGGAGTCGGTGAACATCTCCGTATGGATGCCCAGATCGTTTTTCTCACGCAGCCCAAAGCCTACGGCGTTGGAGATGCCGCCTAGACCCAGTTGGATCACCGCCCCATCCGGGGTCAGGTCCACAATAAATTTGGACAGCGTATTCAGTTTTTCATCCAGGGGGAGATTCGGCACCATATCCGACTGGCTCTCCGCCTCCACCACGATGTCCGCCTGGGAGATGTGGAGCTTGTTCTTTCGCCCGTAGACATAGGGGGCGTTGGGGTTGACCTGGAGCACCACCGTGTCTGCCAACTCCCGGACGTAGTCGTGGAAAGAGGTGCCGTAGGCCCCGTAGCTCATAAAGCCCTTTTTATCCGGGGGAGATACCTCCAGGAAGGCCACGTTGGGGCGGGCCACCTCCCGGCACCAATATTCGATCTGGCTCAAATGGAAGGAGGTGAAGGTGGTTTGGCCGTTCTTGATGCCCAGCCGGTCCCCGGCCCCAGCGAAATAGGTGACGGTGGAGAAGTGCCCCTTGGCTTCCGGCGTGAAAATAGGGAGCTGCTGCCCCATCATCCCGTGGCACATGACCACATCCTCCAGCTCATCCTTCCGCCCGTACAGCGCCTCAATGAGACGGTAGGCAATACTGGACGAGGTGCCCGTATAGATATGGTCGCCGCTGCGGATCACCTTCACCGCTTCCTCCGGCGTGCGCAGCTTGCTCTTATACTCTTCTTTCCAACCCATAGACACACTTCCTTTCTCAGTGGAGGCTCTGCGCTCCTGCCTAAAATAAACAGCAAATCAGGTGCCAACTTTTTGCATTGGCACCTGATTTGCTGTTTACAAACGATATGACTTGAAAGGGGGCTGTTTACTTTATGAGCACACTGGAAGGAAAGGTGGCCATCGTCACCGGGGCCAGCCGGGGCATTGGCCGGGGGATCGCCCGAGCCCTGGCTGCGGAGGGGGCGGCACTGGTGCTCCATGCCACCCAGCGGAAACATCTGGAGCCCTGTTTGGGACAGCTAAAGGAGAAGTATGGGGGCCGCTATTTCTCTATGGATGGGGATATCGCCCGTCCCAATACCTCGGAGCAATTGGTGCAGGCCGCGCTGAACACCTTTGGCCATCTGGACATCGTGGTGGGCTGTGCGGGCATCAACCGGGACGGCATGGTCCACAAGCTCAGTGATGAAGCCTGGGAGCGGGTGCTGGCGGTGAACCTCAGCGGTGTGTTTTACCTTACCCGTGCCGCCGCCCGCACCATGCGCCAGCAAAAATCGGGACGCATCATCCATATCAGCTCCATAGCCCGCCATGGCAATCTGGGCCAGGCCAACTATGCAGCTTCAAAGGCGGGGGTAGCCGCCCTGACCCAGACCGCTGCTCTGGAGTTGGGCCCCTTGGGCATCACTTGCAATGCCATTTGTCCAGGCTTTATTGACACCGATATGACGCAGACCGTCCCGAACAACGCACGGGAGCGGATGATCTCCCGTATACCGGTTCGCCGAATTGGCACGCCGGAGGATATCGGGGCGGTTGCAGCATTTTTGGCCTCCGACCAGGCGAGTTATATCAACGGGCATATTTTGGATGTGAGCGGCGGGCTTACCTTATAATGTAAACCAGGGTGCGCCGGAAGAATTCGGCGCACCCTGCTCAATTCAGCTGATACTTCTCTAGTTTTTGATAAAAATTCCGTCGGGAGATACCCAGCAGCTCCATGGCTTGGGTCCGGTTGTTGCCGCACAGCCGCAACGCGTCCTCAATAGCTCTGCGCTCCGTTTCATCCAGCAGCTCCCGGAGTTTGCGCTGCCCAGAAGAATGCCCCAAGCCTCCGATAGCCTCCTCTCGCCGCAGCTTTGCGGGAAGCTGCTCCGCGCCGACAGTGTCTTCCATTGTGAGCACTGCTGCCCGTTCCATACAATTCTTTAATTCTCTCACATTGCCAGGCCAGTGATAGCGTTCCAACAGGTCCAACGCCTTTTCACTGATGCGGTAGGAACGGCCATACTGTCTCCCCAGCTCTTCTAAAAAATAACCGGCATACAGCCCTATATCCTCTCTTCTTTGCCGCAAAGGTGGAAGTGTGACCGGAATGACACTGATCCGATAGAACAGGTCCTCCCGAAAAGTTCCCTCTGCCGCCATAGCCTCCAGATCCCGGTTCGTGGCAGTGATGAGGCGAAAATCCAGCCTGATCGTCTTTGTGCCCCCAACCCGAGTGATCTCTCTCTCCTGAAGGGCCCGCAAAAGTTTTACCTGCATGGATAGGGGCATTTCTCCGATCTCGTCCAAAAAGAGCGTTCCACCCCTTGCCAGCTCGAATTTTCCCGGCTTTCCCCCAGACCTTGCTCCGGTGAAAGCACCTCCCTCGTAGCCAAACAACTCGCTTTCTAAAAGTGATTCGGGGATCGCGGCGCAGTTTATCTTGATAAGCGGGCCCTCAGCCCGGCCGCTGCTGTGGTGAACTGCTTCCGCCACTACCTCTTTTCCAGTGCCGCTCTCCCCGGTGATGCAGATGCTGGCCTCACTGGGCGCTGCCTTGGCGGCGATTTGAAGCGCGTCTACAAAGGCTTTACTGTGCCCCAGCACATTGCGAAAGCTGGGCGGGAGGCTGTCCTTGCTGTGGAGTTCGTCCTGAAGGTGACGGCTCAACGTCCGAAAATGCTCCAATTCCCGGTTTGCCTGGACCAGCTCCGTCATATTTTTCATCAATGCCAGAGCGCCAATAGTCCTGCCGTCTTGACATATGGGCACAATATCCGCACAAACATCCATTTGGGCGGAATGGATATGAGAAATATCGCCGGTGAGGGGGACACCTTTTTTCAGCACCTCATGGATACGGGCCAGCGGTTCAAATTTGACCAGGTGACGCCCGATGATCTTCTCCCGGCGGATGGAAAACATCTTCAAATAGCTGTCGTTGACATAGCACACCCGAGTCTCCGCATTGATGATCAGGATGCTCTCATGGATGCTGTTCAGGATCTCCAGCAGCACCCGACCCTCTGGCGTTCTCCAACCGGCGGCAAAAACAGCCTCGCTCAGCTGTTCAGAGACTCCCTGTTCCGTTGTCGGCATCGCGCTCCCCCCTATGGGCTATATTCTACCATGACTTTTTGGATTTGCAACGCCTCCTTCGATTTTTTCGACAAAATCCGATTCCAAAACGTATATTATTTATACCATTGCGGTATACTGTTTCCTTTTTTGCACACATCTTTCTACCTCCGTCCGGCAGAATGTGCCGCATTTTTGCACTGAGAGTCGTATATAGAGTTGGCACGGGATTTGCTAAACTTTATGAACAGAGCTTTCCCTTGCAGAGTCACGCATAAACGACCCAACATTATGAGGAGGTATCACGATGTCTACGATTCCCACCATCACCAAGCCGCTGGAGACGGCGGAAGATTATGTCCAGAGCCTGCGGGACATGAAGACCGAGATCTGGGCCATGGGCCAGAAGATCAACAACATCCCCGACCACCCCCTGTTCGTTCCCCATGTGAACGCCGTGGCCAAGACCTACGAGATGCCCTTCCCCGTGACGTCCCACCTGACGGGCCACACCATCAACCGCTTCAACCACATCCACCAGTCCGTGGACGACCTGGTGGCCAAGGTGAAGATGCTCCGGGCGCTGAACCAGCAGACCGGCTGCTGCATCCAGCGCTGCGCCGGCATGGACGCGCTGAACGCCACCTACATCGTCACCTATGAGATCGACCAGAAGTACGGCACCACCTACCACGAGCGGTTCAAGAAGTTCCTGACCTATCTCCAGGACTACAATCTGGTGACCATCGGCGGCATGACCGACCCCAAGGGCGACCGCAGCAAGAAGCCCAACCAGCAGCGGGATCCCGATCTGTTCGTTCATGTGGTAGAGGAGCGGAAGGACGGCATCGTGGTCCGGGGCGCCAAGGCCCACCTCACCGGCGTGTCCGGCGCCCACGAGCTGATGGTGTTCCCCACTGAGAACATGAAGGAGGACGCCAAGGACTATGCCGTGGTGTTCTCCTGCCCGGTGAACACCCCCGGTATCACCTACATCTTTGGCCGCCAGACCAACGACGACCGCAAGATGGACACCGACCATCCCATCGACCAGGGCAACTTCAAGTACGCCTGCGTGGGCGGCGAGTGCATCGCCGTCTTCGACAACGTCTTCATTCCCTGGGAGGACGTGTATATGTATAAGGAGTACGAGTTCGCCGGGATGTTCGTGGAGGCCTTTGCCACCGCCCACCGCCAGAATTACGGCGCCTGCAAGGGCGGCATCGCCGACGTGCTGCTGGGTGCAGTCTACGGCATCTGCAAGGTCAACGGCGTGGAGCACGTGGGCCACGTCAAGGACAAAATGGCCGATATGATCAACCTCACCGAGACCCTGTATGCCGGGTCCATCGCCTGCTCCTACGAGGGGCGGTCCACCCCCTCCGGCGCGTGGCGAGCCGACACCATGCTGGCCAACATCACCAAACACAACACTACCAAGTTCGTCTATGAGATCGACCGCCTGGCCCACGACCTGGTGGGCGGCCTGCTGGCCACCCTGCCTTCTGAGGCCGACCTGCGTAACCCGGAGATCGGGCCCCTCATCGAGCGCTATCTGGCGGGCAGCGAGGCCATGAGCACCGAGGACAAGATGCGCCTGTACCGCCTGGTGGAGACCCTCAGCGGCGGCACCGCCGTGGTGGAGTCCATGCACGGCGCAGGCTCTCCCCAGTCCCAGAAGATCATGATGCTGCGGGATGCCAAGCTGGAGGATAAACTGAAGCTGGCCCAGAAGCTGGTGGACTGCGCCGGGGCCTGCGAGTGCTGCTCTGGCTGCGGCAAGTAAAGGGGGCATCTGTAATGTCTTATAATTCCATCATTCTCACCAAGGAGGACGGTGTGGCCGTCATCCAGATGAACAATCCCAAAGCCATGAATGCTCTGGAGGATGAGCTGTCCGCTGAACTGCTGTCCGCCTATCAGGATGTGGCCGCCGACGAGACCATCGGCGCGGTCATCCTCACTGGTGCGGAGAAGGCGTTCTGCGCCGGCGGCGACCTGAAAAAGCTGAGCAAGGGCTTCCCCAGCGCCGAGGCGGGCTACGACTACATGAAGTCCTTCCGCACCATGGTCACCACCTTTATGAATATGCCAAAGCCCACCATCGCCGCCGTCAACGGCTTCGCTGTGGGCGCCGGGTTCTGCATCGCCATGCAGGCCGACCTTGTGCTGGCCTCCGACAAGGCCAAGTTCGGCATGGCGTTTGCCAACGTGGGCCTGATCCCCGACCTGGCGGGGCTGTATACTCTGCCCCGGCTGGTGGGGCTCCAGCGGGCCAAAGAACTGGTCTTCACCGGGCGGAACGTCGGTGCGGAGGAGGCCAAGGAGATGGGCATCGTCAACCAGGTGGTCCCTCATGACGAGTTGATGGCCGAGGCCAAGAAACTGGCCAAGCGTCTGGCGGACGGGCCCCGGGTGGCCCTGCGCATGGCCAAGAACGTGATGAACGACTCTATC
>OFHN01001645.1_pt1 | contig 15074 bp, 14 predicted proteins | sample 1521321 | NCBI WGS metagenome assembly OFHN01 (sample SAMEA3504130, study PRJEB24116) | mouse gut metagenome | biome: mouse gut; feature: mouse-associated habitat; material: faeces | place: Denmark | collected 2011
GAAATTGCGGCCCATCTGGGCGTGACCCAGGAGCGGTACCAGAAGGACGCCGCCAACGTGGCGCTGAGCAGCATCCTCTCTTTGGATATGCTGATGGACACCCGGGAGGACGGCTATCAGCTGGAGATCCCCTCCAGCGACACCCAGAGCCAGCCGGAGACGGCGCTCCAGGAACGGGAGATGCAGCGGGCTCTGGCGGCGGGGATCGCCACACTGCGGAAGAACGAGCAGATTGTCCTCTCCCTCTACTATGAGAAAAATCTGCACCTGAAGGAGATCGCCCAGGTGATGGAGCTCAGCGAGCCCCGGATCTCTCAGATCCACACCCGGGCCATCCAGAAGCTGCGAGCCTATATGGAAGCATACATGAACGACGGGGAAATCCCGAACGCCAGGAGGAAGAAGGGGTAACATATGTATAAGGGCTTTTACAATCTCACCTCCGCCATGCTGACCCACCAGCAAAACCTCAATGTGATCGGCAACAACATGGTGAACATCTCCACTGCCGGGTACAAGCAGCAGCGGTACACGGCCAGCACCTTTGACGATGTGATGTACAGCCGGGTGGGCAACGTGGAGAAGATCTACACCGATATCGGGCGGCAGAGCTACATCCGGGCCAACAGCGACATCTATGTGGACTGGTCCCAGGGCGTCCCGGAGCCCACCAATATCCCACTAGACTTCGCCATCATGGGGGAGGGCTTCTTCGCCATCCAGGACCTGGAGGGCGATGGGATCAGCTACACCCGGTCGGGCAGCTTCTCCCTGGACGACGACGGCTACCTGTGCTTCCCGGGGATGGGCTATGTGCTGGACCCAGAGGGGCAGCGCATCCAGCTGCGCACCGACAAGCTGAACGTGGACAAGAACGGAAACATGTTCCACAAGGACACCGGGGCCTATCTGGGCACCGTGGGGGTCTACGAGTTCGAGAACGTGGAGGAGCAGCTGGAGCACAACGGCGCGGGCTTCTTCACCGGCGAGGGCGCCCAGGCCGTGGAAGCCCCCTATGTGCTGTGGAAGTACCTGGAGCGGTCCAACTCCGACATGATCCAGCAGAGGACCGAGATGCTCACCTGTCAGCGGGCGCTGCAGAGCTGCGCCACGGTGACCAAGATGTACGACGAGGTCATGGGCCACTCCTCCAGCGACGTGGGCCGGATGGGATGAGGTGAACTGAGATGAATCAATCCTTCTATATCGGCGCTGTGGGCGCTTCCCAGCAGCTCAAGCGGCTGAACATCCACGGCGACAACATCGCCAACCTGAACACCATGGGCTTCAAGGCCAACCGCTCCGACTTCACCGCCCTGCTCTACCAGGACCACCGGGGGGTGGAGGACGACCTGCCCATGGGGGTGGGCGCCCGGCTGCTCATGACCTCCAAGAACAACGCCCAGGGCCCGGTGGAGGACTTCGGCCGCATTTTGGACTACATGATCGAGGGGGACGGCTTCTTCGCCCTGGTGGATCTGGCCACCGGCCAGGTGACCTACACCCGCAACGGCGCCTTCGTCAGATCAGGCCGCGAGGTGCCCAACGGCGAGGTGGACGAGAACGGCGAGCCCATCACCGAGCTGACCTATTTCCTGGGCGACGACGAGGGGCGCTTCGTGCTCAGCGACGTGGGCGGGCTGATCGAGGTGCCCGACGGCGATTCCATCGACCCCCTGCCCGTGGGCATCTTCGACTATATCAACTATGACGGCATGACTCAGATCGATGACACCCGCTATTTGCCCGTGGACAAGAACGGCAACCTGATTTACGGCACCGGCAAGCTGCTCCAGGGGGTGGTGGAGGGCTCCAACGCCGACCTTGCCGAGGAATACACCAAAGTCATCGAATCCCAGAGGGCCTACGGCCTGGCCCTGAAGATGGTGCAGACCTCCGACGAGATAGAGACCACCATCAACGGCCTGCGCACATGATGATGAGGAGGGAATGGAATGGCGATCAAAAACTATGACGAGCTGAACTCCCTGGAGCTGGACACCCTCCGGGAGATCGGTTCCATGGGCACCGGCAACGCCGCCACCGCCCTGTCCCAGATGCTGGGGCGGGAGGTGCGCATCACACTGCCCGAGGTGCGCATCATGGGTTACAACGAGGCCATCGAGTGGATCGGCGGCCCGGAGGAAATCACGGCCGGCGTGCTGGTGAAAATGGGCGGTCAGATCAATGGCATCATGCTGTCCTGCCAGCAGCTGGACTTTGTCAACCTGGTGCTGGAAAGTGTTTTGCAGCAGCGCATTGACGACTACAGCCAGCTGGCGGACATGGAGAATTCCTGCCTCATTGAGGTGGGGAATATCATGATCTCCACGTTTATCAACGCGCTGAGCGGGCTGGCCGGGATGGACGTGACCCTTACGGTCCCCGCCTTCACCGTGGATATGCAAGGGGCGATTCTGGCCGTGCCCATGGCGGAGTACGGCGGACAGTCCGACTACATTATGACCATCGGCGGAAATTTCGTGTTTGACAATCAGGAGGTTCCCTGCCGCCTGCTGATGTCTCCGGACCTTCGGTCTCTAAATGCTCTATTGAGGAAGCTGGGCGTAAGCGATGAGTGACAAGCTGGTAATCGGAATCGCGGACATGAAGGTGGCCAAAGGGGAGGGCATGTTGGTTACCTACGCGCTGGGGTCCTGCATCGGCATCTGCCTGCACGACCCGGCCATCAAGTTGGGAGCTCTGGTGCACATTATGCTGCCGGTAAACATGGAAGCAGGGCGCAAAAACCCAATGAAGTACGCGGATACGGGAATCAGAGAGACCTTGAAGCAGATGGAGGCCATGGGGGCCCGCCGGGCCAGGATCACCGCCAAAATAGCCGGCGGGGCCAAGATGTTCGAGGTGGGCAGTTCATCCCTGGGCAATATTGGGCAGAGAAATATTGAAAGCGTTCACATGAATTTGAAAAAAGAGGGCATCCGCCTGCTCAAGGAGGATGTGGGCGGCTCGGTGGCCCGGACCCTGCTCTTTGACGTGAACAGCGGGCTGGGCTGTGTGCGCAGCTATGGCCGTGCGGAGCTGATTATCTGATACGCGTATGATGAAAGGGAGTGCATTGGAATGAGGGAAGAAAGCAAGCACGAGATTCTGCTGGAGTCCGGCACCAACGAGATCGAGATCATGAAGTTCACCATTGGCGGCAATCTGTATGGCATTAACGTGGCCAAGGTGCGGGAAATCATGATTTCCGCTCCAGTGAAGCCCATGCCCCACGCCCACCCCGCGGTGGAGGGGATTTTTAAGCCCCGTGACGCGGTGCTCACGGTGGTGGACCTGCCCAAATACCTGGGGGATGAACGGGAAAAGAATCCGAAAGATATTTTCATCGTCACCAATTTCAACAAGATGTTTATTGCGTTCCGGGTGCACACGGTGGACCGTATCAGCCGCATCTCCTGGACCGATATTCAGAAGCCGGATAAGACTGTCTCCGGCGGCGCGGAGAGCGTGGCCACCGGCATCGCCCAGTGCGACGGCGAACTGGTCACCATTCTGGACTTCGAGCGTATCGTGGCGGAAATTGCCCCGGAGACCTCCATCCAGATGTCGGAGGTGGAGCAACTGGGTCCCCGTGAACGCAACGATAAGCCCATCTGGGTGGCGGAGGACTCCATTTTGCTGAGCAAGATGATCGAGGACTCCCTGCGCAAGGCAAATTATGTCAACCTCCATATGTTCTCCAACGGCCTGGAGCTGTGGGAGGCGCTGTCCGCGCTGCCCCAGGACGGTACGCTGGAGCGGGATGTGGCCCTGATCATCACCGACATTGAGATGCCCCAGATGGATGGCCACCGGCTGACCAAGCTGGTGAAGGACAGCAGCCGGTTCAAGGAGATCCCCCTCATCATCTTCTCCTCCCTTATCAGCGAAGAGATGCGCCGGAAGGGCAGAGACCTGGGGGCGGATGAACAGCTTACCAAGCCGGAGATCGGGCACTTGGTGGACGTGATGGATCACCTCCTCGCGCGCCAGGGCAAGACCAGAGGATAAGGACAGGAGGCAGCTATGAGCGGCAAATATATCGTGCGGCAGCCCATTAAGGACGCTGAGGGGAATACAATCGGACATGAGATCCTGTATCATGGTGCGAATCAGGCTTTCAGCAGTGACAATTCCACTTCCAGCGCGGAATTTGCCGCCGCAAACACTATTTACAGTTTTCTGACCCAGAACAGCCCCAAGGTGCTGAAGGGGACGCTGAACTTTATGACCTTCACCACCATGCTGCTGATGAAGAAAACCCCGCGGTTGTTTGACAAGAGCGACCTGGTCATCCAGATTGACGACGCGGTGATTATCCACCCGCTGTCCATGCACCTGGTTCAGCAGTATGTCCGGGAGGGCTACCGCATCGCGGTGAACGACTTCCAGTTCACCCCCCGGTACCTTGCCCTGCTGGACGACATCCACTTTATCAAAATCAGCGTCAAGACCGCAACCGAGGTCACCATCCGCAACACGGTGGAGGTGGCCCACAGCATGAATATCAAGTGTATTGTTACCCATATTGAGGACGCGCGTACTTATGAGCGGGCGGTGGCCCTGGGGGCGGATGGACTGGAAGGCTCCTATGTGGCGGGCAAGCTCACCACCAAGGCCCACAGCAGCGCCTATATCCAGAGCAATTTCTTCCAGCTCATGGTGGCCGTCACCCGGGACGAGCCCAACGTGGAGGAGATTGAGCAGATGATCGCCGCCGACGCCAGCCTGTCCTACGGCCTGCTGAAAATGGTCAACTCCGCCTACTTTGCCCTGCGCCACCGGGCTACCACCATCCGCCAGGCGATCATGACCCTGGGCCTGGGACAGCTGAAGCAGTGGATCTACCTGCTCAGCGCCAGCAACGCGGAAAATGAGGTGGACACTGGTTCCGAGGAGTTCCTGAAGCGCTCCTTCCTGCGTGCCAATTTCTGTAGTGAGTTGATGAATTACGCTAAGAATATGCCCATTTCCAAGTCGGAAGGTTATCTGATGGGAATGTTCTCTACGTTGAACTACCTGATTGACGCGCCGCTGGAGGACATCCTGGCGGAGGTGCCGGTGGCCGATGAGATCAAGGCCGCCCTGCTCCATCACGAGGGGCGCTGCGGTATGCTGTACGACCTGGTTCTCAGCTACGAGTGCGCCGACTGGGAGAAGATTACCAGCCTGGCGGAGGAGCTGGGCATCCCCGACAATATGATGACCAGCGTGTACTTTATCTGCATGGAAAACGTGAACACCCTGTGGGAGCAGCTCACCAACCCTTATCCCCAGCAGCTCCCCCCCTTGGAGGAGGGGGAAGAGGACACCGAAGGGTAGTCAAAAAAACTCTGGCGGATGGATATCCATCCGCCAGAGTTTTTGATTTTCTCAGGCCCGGCTGTGGTGAGGGGTCTCATGGACCGCCTTGCACGCCTGAAGCAGCTGGGCGGTGATGTCGCTGCTGAACTTGCCCTCATATACCGTCAGACGGGGCACCCGGTCATTGGGTTCCAGCACCACGTACTTAGGGGGCAGGTGGTTGAGGGTGTAGGCCTTTACGTCTTCCATGCATCGCTTGCAGGTGCAGAGGCCGAACATCTGCACATACTTGGGGGCTTTCTCCTCCACCAGGACCTGCATCACGTTGATGTAGCCGGGGTTTTCCGGCTCCAGGAACTGGCGGGCGGGCTCCTCTGGGGCGGCTGGGACAGGCGGCTCCCCTGCGGGGGCGGTGGGGGCGGATTCAGGCTGGGGCTCCGATTCCAGGCTCGGCTGGGGTTTCGGTTCCGGCTGGGGCACGGGCTGCTGGGGGGCGAGCTCGCCCTCCAGGGCGTCCTCCAGGGCGTTTTTGATCTGCACCGACACTGCGGCATCGGGAGCCATGGAGGTGACAATGGGGGGGACAGCGGCGGCGGGGGCCGGCTCCTGGACGGGGGCGGCGGCGTCCGTCTTCTTGCTGAGCAGGTTCATCACCCGCGCGGTTTTGCTGGTTTTGTCGTTCTTGGACATAATGGCGATACTCCTTACTTAGTTGAAAAATTTAGAAATATACTTCTGCCGGAAGGTGGGCTTGGGCCGGGGGAAACGGTCCCCCGCCACCGCGTCCACAATGTCCAGGAAGTCCTGGGCGGGTCGGGAATCCGGCTGGTAGGTGAGCACCGTCTGGCCGTGGGCGGGGGCCATGGCCACGCCCACCCCCCGGTGGATGCGGGTCTGGAAGACCTTGCTGCCCAGCTGCCCGGCCACCTCCTCGGCGAGCTCCAGAATGTCCTTGGACAAGGTGAGCCGGCCGTTGAACTTGTTGAGCAGGATGCCCAGCACCTTCAGGTGGGGATTGTAGGTGGAACGGACGGTCTCAATGGTCTCCTGGAGCTGGGTGATGCCCACCAGGCTGAGCACCTCCGCCTCCATGGGGACGATGAGCCCGTCGGAGGCCACGTAAGCGTTGACGGTGAGCACGTTCAGGGCGGGAGGCGTGTCGATGATGATGAAGTCATAGCGGGAGCGTACAGCGGTGAGCTGGTCGCTGAGCATAAACTCCCGCCGGGGGACGGTGAACTCCACCTCGGCAGCGGACAGCATAATGTCTGAGGGCAGAACGTCGCCGTACTCGGTGGAGGCGATAGCCTCCTCAATGGAACATGCGCCCTTGAGTACATCGTAGACGGTGCTGCCAGCGCCGATGTCCAGCCCCAGATTGAATCCTAAATTGCCCTGAGGGTCCAGGTCAATGCCTAAAACCTTGGCCCCGCGCTGATGGAGGCCGCAGACCAGGGCGGCGGCGGTGGTGGTTTTCCCCACGCCGCCTTTTTGGTTTGTGACGGTAATAATTTGAGTCAAGGAATATTCCCTCCCTCTCATAAAAACTTGGAGAAAAGCCTTAAGTTTACTATACTACAGGTCGATAAAAAAGAACAGAGGTAGAACAGAAAAACTCTGAAAAAATTTAAAAAATTTTCTCTGAAGACAGGCTTTGGGCGAGGACTGTGCCTCGGAGTTTTTAGAAAGGAGCGATTGATATGGCATCTATTACCAGTTTGAGCAACAGCAGCTATAACACCAGCAGCATCTATGGAAACCGGAATGTGCTCAGCGGTCTTGCCAGCGGCATGGACACTGAGTCCATGATCGAAAACGCGGTCTCCGGCATTAAGCTGAAGATTCAGAATTTGGTGAAGAAGCGCACCAAGATTGAGTGGCAGCAGGAGGCGTATCGCAGCATCATCGACAAGGCGGTGAACTTCAACACCAAGTACACCTCCTACTCCTCCAAAACCAACTTGCTCAGCAACAGCTTCTTTAACAACGCGGTGAACACCACCACGATGGGTACCTTTAAGGACAAAATCACCGCCAGCGGCAAGACCACCAGCGACATCAAGATCAACGCGGTGAAGCAGATGGCCAAGGCCGCCACGTACACTGTGTCCGGCTTGGGCGGAGTGGGCAGCGATGTGTCCTCCATCACCGGCGAGGAGTTCGACCTGACCAAAGAGCTGGACGTGAACACCATCTCCGGGTCCCTGACCTTCCAGTACGGCGGCACCAACGGCGCCTCCTTCACCATTAACTTCGATGAGCTGGAAAACCTCAATGAGATGGAGGGGGCCAACAACGGAGAGAAGCTGGCCAACGCCATCAACAAGAAGCTCAGCGAGATCACCTATAACTACACCAAGAACGGTTTCCAGGAGACCACCACCGCCGACAAGGCCATCAAGGTGGAGGCGGACCCCTTTGGGCGTCTGACGTTCACGGATGGGCTGGGAAATGGCAACGAGGTGAAGATCAGCTCCTCCTCCGGCGATATCAAAAAATATGCCGGGGAGCATGTTCTGACGGCTCCCAAGGAACTGACCGAGAAGACGCCCGCTTATGAGTATCTGGGCGGCACCAAGGACGAGGACGGCAAGTGGAGCGGCGGTAAGGAGCTGGGCATTACCTTCAACGGCACCACCAAGAAGATCAATATGTCCGACGTGATGAACAAGATTGACTTCAGCTACGATGCCACCGAGGACAAGAACACCCAGTTTAAGAAGGCTCTTCAGGGAGAGCTGGACGACGCCTTCGGCAAGGGCAAGGTCACCGTGGACAATAACGGCGGCAAGCTGTCCTTTGAGACCGCTGAGGGCTCCACCTTGAGCGTGGGCGGCAGCGCCGCAGAGGCTTTGGGCTTCCAGGAGGGAGATTCCAACTTCATCAACCCCAGCAAGAAGCTGTCCGACATACTGGGCGACAAGGGCGAGACCATTTTCACTCAGGACAACCGGCTAAAGGGTGCGGGCGGCGCCACCGAGCACAAGCGCGCCGATGGCACCTCCTATTACCTGGACAAGGCCGGGAACCGGGTGGACAAGGACGGCTACCGGGTGGACAACGACGGCAAGGCGCTGTATGACGTTGAGATCAACGGAGCGCACATCAGTGTCACCGAGGACACGACGTTGGAGAGCATGATGAATTCCATCAACTCCAACTCTGAGGCGGGGGTGAAGGTGAGCTACTCCAAGCTGACCAACGAGTTCAAGTTCACCGCCACTGAGACCGGGGCCAACAGCAAAATCGAGTTCGGCGGGCTGGCGGAGAATCTGTTCGGGCCCCCCAGCGACCTGGAGATCAACCATAATTTTGCGGATAACTATGGTCTCGGTAATTTTGTCCAAAATGGCAACTCTACCCGTGTAATCATTGAGTTTGATAAGCACACATGGGAGTTTACTGTCGATGAAAATATGACCATGCAGGATTTTGCCGAGGAAATAGAAAAGGGGAACGGGGGGCAGATGATTGCTTCCTACGATGAAAAGACAGGCCAGTTTACCGTGACTAATCTAAAAGGTGAGAAGCAGGAATTCAAAATTAGGGATACTTTTTTTGATGATGTGCACGACCGCGTGATTGAGCCTGCCGTCAACTTCACCGCCGGCCAGGACGCCGTCATGGATGTGGAGATCAACGGCAAGCGGTTTGAGAACTTCACCCGCGCCAGCAACAGCTTTGACATCGACGGGCTGACGATCAATGTGAAGGGCGAGTTCAATACGGACGGCGCCAACGCCCCCGACAAGGACGGCAATGCCTACGAAGCCATCACCTTCAATACCACCACCGACTCGGATAAGATCGTGGACGCCATCAAGAGCTTCATAGAGGATTACAACGAGATGGCCACCGAGCTCAAGAACGCTTACTCTACGCTGCCCGGCCAGAAGTCCAACGGCGGGCGGTACGAGCCGCTTACCGCCGAGGAGGAGGAGCAGTACTCCGAGAGCGAGCTGAAGGCCTATAACGAAAAGGCCAAGCAGGGCATCCTGTTTGGGGATTCCGACCTGTCCAGTATGTACAGCAAGCTGCTGGGCGCCATCACTCCCGGTGGAGCAGACGGCCAGACCCTGCGGGAGATCGGCATTACCACCTCCTACAGCAACGGCATGACCACGCTGAGTCTGGATGAGGATAAGCTGCGCTCCGCCCTGGAGGGCGACCCGGACAAGGTGCGCAACGCCTTCACCAAGACCAAGGAGGACGGTTCGAGCTCTAACGGCCTGATGCAGAACCTGCAAAACACGCTGAACAGCTACGTGAAGACCACCGGCGAGCCCAAGGGTATCCTGATTAACCGGGCGGGCTCGGTGAAGGCCCCCACCTCGCTGAACAGCAACAGCCTGAAGAGTCAGATTGACAACATCGACAGTCAGATTGACCGCTGGCAGAAAAAGATGTCCGATCAGATTGACCGGTACACCACCAAGTTCAGCCGGCTGGAGCAGTTGATTGCCGAGATGAACTCCCAGGCCTCCTCCATGGCTGGCCTGATGGGCGGAGCCGGCGGTTACTAAATCATCCACTGAAAAGGAGTCAGAAATGGATATCAAAGGCTTCCAGGGATACCAGGGCTACAAGGAGCAGGGAATCAATTCCATGTCTCAGGGAGAACTGCTGCTGCTGCTGTATGATGAGCTGGTCAAGCGCCTGATTCGGGCCGGCTTGGCCCTGGACAAGGCGAACTATTCCCTGTTTGATGCAAGCGTGGACCGAAGTCTGGATATCATTCGCTACCTGGACGATACCCTGGATATGCACTATCCCATCAGCCGAAATTTAAACCGACTGTATGACTACTTCAGCTTTGAACTCAACCGGGTAAAGGCTGGACGAAACAAGACTGAGCTGGACCGGGTGAAGACCATGATTATGGAGCTGCGCGACACCTTCCGGGAGGCGGAGAAGACCGCCGAACAGGAGGGGCTGGCCGCTGAGGAGCAGGTATGACGGAAAAGACTGTAATGGATGCCCTGGTGCTGATGAAGCGAACCGGCAACCTGCTCAACGACCTGGAGGACCTGACCCGGCAGCTGGCCCAGTCCATTGACCGCAACGATCAGGTGAGCATTCAGATGCTCATCGCCATGCGGGAGGAGCCGCTGGCCAAGCTTCAGACCGCTGATAGAGCTCTGCGGGAGCAGTTAGAGGCTCTGCCCGACCGGGCGGAGGCCGGGGCCCTGGCGGCGCTGCTCAACGGTGAGGCGGCGGAGCCGGGGGAGCGGACGCAGCAGATGCTTCAGGAGCAGGTTGCAGCCAACCGCCGCCGCCTGAATCAGATTATGACGGTGGACCGGGTGCTCAATCAGCGGTTAGGGCGAGAGCAGTCCGCATATCAATAGGGGCAAAGGCCGGAATAAAATATCGGCCCGGTATTAACCGGGCCGATATTCCGCGAAAAAATGTAGAGGAAATTTTCTTTTACCTCGGCTTAGAAATCACCCATAGGGGTGCGCCGTGGCTGCGGGCCGAGGAGAGTTCGTCTAAAATGATTTGCGGGTCCCAGATCATCAGGCTGCGCTCCGGGCTGTTGGGGTCGGCCACCAGGAGGTCCCCGGTGAGGGTTGCGCCATGGATGAGGATGAAGTGTCCGCCCGTGGTGAAGTGGCCGGGCCCGATGTGGGCCACCAGCAGCTTGCCGTCCCGAAGGGCGGTGCGCAGGTCTTCCGGGTCCTGTGTTGGGAGGCTTTCCACCTCTAAGCCAAAGGCTTGGGCGGCGCCGGGAACGATGGAGTCGTAGGAGCCGCTGCGCCTGGCCCAGTGGCCGTTTTGTACGGCCCAGGCGGCCATGGCGGCGGGGTCGGTGTCCGTGTCGGTCATGCTGGCCACCACCATGGCCATGACGGTGGGGCCGCAGCCGTAGGGGCCGATGGTATCGGAGCCGTAAGGCTGGCCGGCCCACTCCTCCGAGGCCTGATAGAAGTAGACGATGTCCACGTTTCCGCCGGTGAGAATCTGGCGGCCGTCCCGCTCCAGCAGCTCGGTGAGGGCGGGCGGGATGACAGGGCCCCAGTTTTCCGGCGAGTTGCTCTCCGGCGGCTCATCGTACTCCAGCTGAATCAGTTTGGGGGTGGTGAGCTCCTCCCAGAACTGGGAGGCCTGCCGGGTGGCCTGATGGGCAAAGCGGACAATGCCCTCGCCGGCCTGTTGGGCAAGTCGGACCATTTCCTCACCAACATCCTGGCAGAACTGGCCGGCAGCGTTTAACCCAACGCGGCAGGCGTCCACCGTTACCGATGCCGCATGGCGGACAGGGGCGGTGATTTGCTGGTACACGTCTGGGGCGAAATGCCGACAGGCGGCCAGCTCGGCGGCGCCGATGCACAGCACAGCCAGCAGGGCCACCAACACAATATTCCGCCTGGTATGCTTGGAACCGCTTGGCTTCATCAGTTCACCTCCCTTCAGGCTCCATGGGGTGGGAATCCACCCTGTGGATATTATAACAGATGTTTCGCCATTTTCAATGGAAAGAATATGGCCCGCTGAATTTGGGCGGCGTCAGGAGAAGCTTATGCCCACAATTTCTTTAGAAAATGTCTCAAAATTCTATAAGCCGAAGCGAAAGAAACGGGGCGCGATCCACCAGGACATGGGTGTGGAGGACGTAGACCTGACAATCCGGCAGGGCGAGTTCGTCTTTGTGGTGGGCAGCAGTGGCGCGGGAAAGAGTACGCTGCTGCGTCTTATCACCGGGCAGGACAGACCTAACAAGGGCAGGGTGTGCGTGGATGACAAGGATTTGAACCGCATGATGAAGCTCAGCCGAAACCGGGCCGCCATCATGTTCGGGAAAATTTGGCAGGACCCTACGCTGATTCGCAAGAAGACCGTGGGGGAGAATCTGACCTTGGCGTCTAAAATTGCCTTGGGGAAAGAAAATCCGCGCCTGGTGGATATCCGGGTGAAGAAGGTTCTTGGCCTGGTGGGGATGCGGGGCGTGGAGAGCAAATACCCAGTGGAGCTGTCCATTGGAGAGTGCCGCCGGGTGGAGCTGGCCCGAGCCCTGATCGGCAGCCCGCCCGTCCTGGTGCTGGATGAGATCACCGCGAACCTGGACGACGACTGCATATGGGACACGCTGCACCTGCTCAATGACGTGAACCGGCGGGGCACAACTGTTATCATGGCGACCCATGACAGCCAGTATGTGAACATCCTCCGCCGCCGGGTCATCACCATGGCGGGTGGACGGGTGACGTCGGATGAAGAAAAAGGAAAATACGGCGATGTGCTGGAGCGGGAACGGAAAACTCCGGTCCTGTCCAGGCCCAGAACCGATTTCATATAAATATACCACAGCCACAAGAAAATTGAGGAGGAAATTGCAAATGATCAAGAACATGAAGATCAAAAAGAGCCTGATTTTAGGTTATGGCGTCACTGTTGTCGTCTCTGTGCTTATCATCATCGCGTCGATTGTGCTGATGAGCATCCAGAAGAACCAGTACCTGGATATTATTGACGATTATGTTGGGGCCAACGATATTGTCTCCGAATGCCGCATTGACTACAACATCGCCGGGCGCAGCTTGCGTGACGCGGTGCTGGGCGGCGAGATGTCCAACCTGGACACCACGACGCAGAAGGTGAGCGAGCTGAAGGAGCGGCTGAGCGCTCTGGAGAGCACCTACCCGTTGGAGAATAAGACCGAACTGAACGCCTTTGTAAATACCGTGAAGGAGTGGGAAGTTGAGGCTGAGAAGATTGTGAGCGTGGCCCGTGGCAATACTCAGGAGAGCCGCACTGAGGCCGCTGCGCTGATTGCCTCCGACTGTTCTCCCCGGCTGAAGGCGGCTGCGGACGCTGGCGATAAGCTGGCCTCGACGCTTCAGGCAGCCCAGGATAAGATTATCAGCCAGCAGGAGCTCACCTCCAACATCGCCATCGGCGTCATCCTGGCTGCCCTGGTTATTGCCACTGTCGTGGTGCTGCGTATGGCCCTGGTTATCATTAAGAGCATCGCGCAGCCTGTGGAGCAGGTACATAGGGCCCTCACCGGCTTCAGCGAGGGCAAGCTGGATATCCCTGTCACCTATGAGAGCACCAGCGAGCTGGGTGAGATGTGCGTTGCTTTGCGTACCAGCCAGAATGTGCTGAGCGAGTGCATCAGCGATACCTGTCGTCTGCTGGAGGAGATGGGCAACGGCAACTTCGATGTGCGCACCAAGGACGAGAAGATGTACGTGGGCGCACTGAGCAGCATCCTCACCTCTGTGCGGGCCATCAACCGCAGCCTGACCGATGCGCTGTCTCAGATTAATCAGAGTGCTGAGCAGGTTTCCGCCGGCGCCGAGCAGGTGTCCACCGGCGCCCAGTCTCTGGCCCAGGGCGCGACCGAGCAGGCCAGCGCCGTGGAGGAGCTGTCCGCCACTATCGCAGAGATTTCCAACAACTCCCGCAAGAACGCCAAGAACAGCGAGGAGGCCATGCAGCACTCCCAGGATGCTGGCCAGTGCCTGAACGAGAGCTCCGAGTATATGCAGCAGATGGTGGTCGCCATGGAGAAGATTTCCGAGTCCTCCTCTGAGATCGGCAAGATCATCGCCACCATTGAAAACATCGCGTTCCAGACCAACATTCTGGCCCTGAACGCCGCCGTTGAGGCCGCCCGTGCGGGCAGCGCCGGCAAGGGCTTTGCCGTTGTGGCCGATGAGGTCCGCAACCTGTCCGCCAAGTCTGACGAGGCCGCTAAGGCCACCAAGGAGCTCATTGACCGCTCCATCGTGTCCGTCAAGGAGGGCAATGAGATCGTGCAGAAGGTTTCCACCGCTCTCCAGGCCACCAATGAGCGGGCCGGAATGGTGGTGGCGGCTGTGGAGCAGATCACCAAGGCCGCTGAGGAGGAGTCCGAGGCCATCGCCCAGGTGACTGAGGGCATCGACCAGATCAGCTCTGTGGTGCAGACCAACTCCGCCACCAGTGAGGAGTCCGCTGCCGCCAGCGAGGAGCTGTCCAGCCAGGCCGCTCTGATGAAGGAACTGCTGGCCCGCTTCAGGCTGCGCCAGGACGGCTTTGCCGCCAAGGTTCAGCCCGCATACAGCGCCGTGGACTCCGGTTCCTCCTATGACGATGGGTATGACACCGCGCCCAGCCGCGACGCCTCCAGCGTGTTCAGCAAGTATTAAGAAACTGCACAGGCTGCCAGGGGGCGGCAGTCATGCCGTCCCCTGGCAGTTTTTCTGACCGGCAAAGCCGCAGCAAGAGAGGAGCGGAACCTATGGCAGATTTAAAGGCGCAGGAGCAGGAACTGGTTTATGCCCTGGATATCGGCACCCGGAGTGTGGTGGGCGTGGTGGGCCGGCCTGTGGGCGACCGCCTGAAGGTTTTGGACGTGGAAATGGCGGAGCATGGAAAGCGGGCCATGATGGACGGCCAAATTGACGACATCAAGCAGGTGGGCGCCTTGGCCCAAACCGTGACACAGAGGCTGGAAAGCCGCCTGGGCATTCGTCTGGAGCGGGTGTGCGTGGCCGCTGCGGGGCGGGCGCTGCGCACTCAGGCGGGGACCTTTACTCTGGAATTTCCCGAGGAACAGTCCATTGATGCTGAACAGATCAGCCGGTTGGAGGCTGGGGCGGTGTCCGCCGCCGAGGAGACCCTTCAAAGCGATGGCGGCAGCCGGCGGCAAATGTTTTTGGTGGGCTATACGGTGGCCCAGTACCGCCTGGATAATTATCCGCTGGCCAATTTGCAATTCCACACCGGGCGGAAGGTGGAGGCCGACGTGGTGGCCACATTCCTGCCCGGCGAGGTGGTGG
>OFHN01001649.1_pt1 | contig 15053 bp, 9 predicted proteins | sample 1521321 | NCBI WGS metagenome assembly OFHN01 (sample SAMEA3504130, study PRJEB24116) | mouse gut metagenome | biome: mouse gut; feature: mouse-associated habitat; material: faeces | place: Denmark | collected 2011
AAGCCGTTGTCCGCCGCGTATTTGGAGAGGACTGCTTTCTGGAAAAAGATTTGTCAAGGGTATTTTCACCTGTTTCAAAGCAAACCTCAACTCTTTCCGGTAGCCATGGCATTCGGATAATTTTGCATAACTTTAATAATCCTGATTTTGATTTTTGCTTTCTTGGCTGGAATGCCAATCCGCGTATATTGTTTGATTATAACTACTATTCCCTCTATTCCCATACTATCTCCGTCAATAGGTACAATAACTGCAACTGCCTCCCTGATTCTAAGACTGCTATCGTCTGTCTAGAACGAACACGGAAACTCAGAAAACGGGAGTTTTATTTCGTTTTGTTTTCTTAAACATTTTATCGGATGTATTAAATAAGTCAGTTTCAGTTACGCAGGATATGTACAATAGCATTCGCAACCTCGAACGCATCTTCCATCTCATTGTCGCATCCAAAGCTCACCCGTATTGTTCCCTCAGCGTATTCATCCGGTGTACTGATTGCTTTTATAACATGCGACACTTTCATATTAACTGAATCGCAAGCCGAGCCTGTCGATATAGATATGCCCTTCAAATCCAAGCGATGAAGCAACATTTCGCCGCTTGCATTTCGAATGGAGATATTGATGTTTCCAGGCGCCCTGCTTTCGGAACCATTTCGGATAAAATCAATATCAGCGTCTCGAAGCGCTTTCACAAAGACATTCTCCATCATTTGTAATTTTAAACTTGCTTCTTGCATCGCTTTACAGTTTTTTTTCAACGCTACGGCCATTCCAACAACAGAAGCAATGTTCTCGGTTCCAGCACGCATGCGGGATTCCTGAGCTCCACCATCAGCAAACGGGAAAATCTTTGTTCCCTTCTTGATATAAAGGAATCCAATTCCTTTAGGGCCGTTGAACTTATGAGCAGACGCTGACAACAAATCTATCCCGAGTGATTTTACATCAACGGGAATATGCCCGACCGCCTGAACAGCATCAGTATGAAACAGAGAGCCATGTTTATGAGCGATGGTAACTAACTCCTCGATTGGTTCTATGGTTCCAATTTCGTTGTTGACCATCATTACAGATACCAATTTCGTATGGTCTGTTATGTGTCTCCGTAAGATATCAGCAGTTAGGATTCCCTGGGCATTCACCGGCATGTACGCCACAGGAAATCCCATCCGTTCAATAGCTTCCGCACTGTGTAAAACAGCATGATGTTCTATTTGTGAGGTAAGCATTGCACGCCCATCTCCGAACTCGAACATAACACCTTTTAATGCCCAGTTATCGCTTTCTGTACCGCCAGATGTGATGTAAATTTCGTCTGGTTCTGCGCCAATACATGCAGCAATTGCAGCCCTGGCATCTCCTAGAGCTTGTTTTGGTTTTCGTGCAAAAGAGTATGGCTGCGAAGCGTTTCCGTACTCGTCCTGAAGCCACGGAAGCATGGCAGCTAATGCGTCCTTATCTAATTTCGTTGTTGCTGCATTATCGGCGTAAATCATTCTGTGTCCTCCATTTACTTGAAGAGTGTACAGCCCTCTGCCTTGAACGCTTCAATCTTTGCAATCAGTTCATCTGTTGTCACCTCAAGGTAATCTGCAAGGCAGTCCAAGCAGTAAAACTCGCTTGAGTCTTTCCCAACTAGCTTCTTCGTCAGGCCGATTTCATCCTTTGCTAACGGATTTTTCCCACAGGCATAGCATGTCCTATTTAATATTCTCATATTTATTCCACCCCCTTAACACTGAACGGAGGTAGGTCCTTTCCGCTATATTCTGTGTCCAGCAATCCAAGCTGATATTTAATCGTATCTCTCATCTTTCTCGCTCTATCAAGGCAATAGCGCTTAAATTCGCGAGGTTCAATATCCGATGTATTCTGAACATGTGGAAACAGAAGCTTTAGATACGCTGTGGAGATACGCTTGACAGCTTCTGTATCTCTGGTGTCGGCACCTTCCGGCACGACAATCAATTCATCTACCATAGATCTGTATGTCATATCACCGCGCAGTTCATGCATTATTGAGCAGAAATACTCCGAGTTCAGCGCCCATCCATCTACCTTGAGATCATCATTCATTCTCGGAATGTTCCATCCCTTGATAAAGCCGTGGAACCTCTCAATTAGCGCTGACTCATGAAAAACCACAGGAAGCTCAGTAAACATGTTGCTGTAACCATCGGCATCCATAATTTCCTTTCGGATGTTACCACATAGTATGACACCTGCATCTGCAACGCCCTTATAGTCGCCAACGGTAAAATTGCCTTGTTCCAGATATCCCTTTAAGGCGGCTCTCATTTCGTCAGTGTCGGTAAAAGATATTGTCTGAACCTCATCAAGCGTCACGAAATCGTTCCCGGCAATAAGTCCCTCTTTGCGCTTGGTCTGGTCATAGAACATTTTGGCTCGGCTCATGACTCCACCACTTGATAGCCAACCAAAACGGCTTACGTTTCCAAAGAGATACGACTTGCCTGTTCCTTTCGGTGCCAACTCAATTAAGTTCAAACGTTTCTCTATAAAAGGAAGTAATCTGGTAAGCATTGTAAGCTTCTGTTCTTCTCTTTCATAGCCCTTAGCGTTGTAGTCCACAGCGCCAAGAATTATATCGATCCACTCGTCTACAGAAAACTCTCTTCGAGCATCCTTGTACTGGTCAAGATCAACCTGATAAGGGCAAAAGTTCTTGAACGAAACCAACCGAATCCTTCCATCATGTGAGGATTTTCCTCTTGAACGCTTGGACTCATATTCAAATTCTATGTCAAAGTCCTCGGGGGAACGATATCCCAGTTCGATCATTCCCCACACATCGCTGCCTCTGACAAGATCGTCTTTGCATTCTGCCCAAACATCACTCTCAATGATAGTTTCCTTATGCCCAAGTCCAAAATCGGGCAGTGCGAAAGAAACCTGTCCAGTCTTAATATCAATATCTATAGAAATTTTGGCAAGGAACTTTACTTGTTCGCCCTCAACAATCACCCTGTTCTTAATGGACGTCCAATCATCCTTTCGCGGGATATATTTTTTTACAAACCGCGCAAGATCGTCCTTGTCAAAGTTTCCGTCCTCATCCTCAAACTTTTTTAGAAGCCAGTCACGCATGAAGGAGGGCAGGCTGAGAGCGGAAAAGAAGTTCGTTTTCTTCAGATCTTTGTAGACTGCCATTTCATCGAAGCAGTCTAAAAGCTTTTCAGTGCAATCCATTAGTATCCCCCCTTAAAATAAATCATCAAAATCATTGCTAATCGCCGCTGTTTTTCCCTTGATGTCAAAACAAATATTGCCGATTAAATCATCTCCGTCATATACAGCAGCAGCTGTATTTTTCTTTGCACGCCTTATATCAACCAGTTGAACATCGTAATGGGTCTTATCGGAACCTGTTGCAATGTAGCGATTCTCGCCAATCACAACGTTGACATTCTTCACGTTCTCCACATCAGAAATATACAGATGAATCGTAGTTCCCGTGCGGCGGTCGCAATATATGGAATCAGCATCAAGAAGTTGGATGACTAGGTCTTGCTGCTTTTTCAGCGACAGCGTAATAATTGGGACTACTACTTCTTCTAAGGAAGCGCCACCGTGAACCTCGACGTTTGCTGCCCTGCTGTTTTTGAATCGACCATAGTCTGCAAGGACAAGATAGCCGTTTTCGCGTACCGCTTGTGGCAAATCGGCATTAGGGAACTCCTTGCAACAGCGTCCGGAATGCTCACCCTTGGTATCGGTCTCATATTTTTCTTCCTGATGATGGATCACCGCCAGCCGAGATGCACCGTGATCACTGGCAACAACAAACGTTTTGCATCTGTGCATGGCCAACTCAGTTGCTGCTCGATCGATTGCCTGTCTGATGATTTCAAGCTCTGATGCCAAATGAACAGGAGCCTGACCTGGAGTGTAAGAATATCCACCTTCTGCCTTGTGCTTGATCTCATCCAGCCGGGGGTCTTTTTCTTTGGAGGACTCAGTCCATTTTTCAAAGAATCCTTTGTTGATGGACGTGATTGTCGGCAGTTCGGCATATGTTATGTCTACATGTATGGACAGTCCCTTTGCTCTTGCCAGGGCCACAATGTAAGGGAGATATTCCACGCCCAAGGCATCGATCCAGTACAGAAAAGCGTCGTTCTTGTCTGGAATTCTAAGTATTGCGCTGTCCCTCGTCTCCAAATGTGTGTAAGGAAGATTTTTTGCATTTTGCTCTACCTGTTCCAAAAACTCGGGCATTATCTGATTTGTAATCTTCATAAGCCTGTATTGCTTGAAGTACTTTGTAAACTCGCTGGACAAGCTACCGCAGTCAAAGACATACTCGCCCAGATATTGTGCCAATGCGGGGTATATATCCTTGATTTCTGGAATGTACCCATGCCGGGCAACCCAAGAGATAACCGCCTCGCGTTCCATCTTTGTATTGTCTGTGTAGCGATAGATGCTCTCCAGCGGGTTAATTTGATTCTCATGTACAAAGATTGCAATTTCCGAATCAGGGAAATCCTTAATCAGCTTTTTACGCTCGTCATACAGATGGCGGAACCGCTTGTCTTCCCGCGAAACATGGACGATCTCGGTGAGTAGATTATTCTTCAAATCTTCAAAGTAATCGGTACCAGCAACCACGCTTGCCAAATAGTCATTCTGAATACGGTCATAGTTCTGCTTTAGGGCTATGAAGAATATCCAATTCTTAAATTCTAATCCAGCGCATTTTTCATAAATGTTTTCTTCAAAATCATCTGTACAATCATAATGGGAGAAAACCTTCTCCAGAGAATTGTTGCATTTAAACAGTTCACGGAAAAGTCGTTCCCATTGATCGGTAGTTCCCATGCTGTCCGTAAATTTCACGTTAGGAATGACATGGCGCATTGCCATGAACGGAGTGTCGATATAAGTTACTGGAATAAGAGACAGGGAGTAATTCAATTCAGTCTTTGCATGAACCTTTCCGAAGGCTCCATCTTCTAAATCATGTAACAGTCCCTTGATTCCATCGGCTACATGCTTTTGTGCTGGGTAGCTTGTGCAGGTAATTGTTATAGAGGAAACAGCATTTTCCTCTATATGCAAGCGTTTTTGTTGAATTATTCTATTATCTTCCTCACACAATGTCCGCACCTGCTGCGTGATACCGCGAAGGAGGAGGATGACTCTTGCCGTTCCAAGTGTCGTCTTATCCAAACGCCTAAGAATTTTCTCCGCATAAGCCGAGCCCCTAAGAGCCAAGTATTCCCCAAGGCCAATCAAGACATGTTTGTTTTGGCGATAGTCCATATCTAAGGTACGAAAATGATCGATGATATCATCAATATCAGGAAACTTGTCCTTCTTCGGGCAAAAATCGCTGACTCTATCGACAATAACATTGTGCTGCTTCAACTCACTTAGTATTTGGTTATAATTCTCATCGCCAACAGCATAGATGAAAGCCATGCCTTTTACGTTGGTGAGATAACTTTTGACAGCTTCACAAATCATTTGGCATGTGCTCCTCCGTTGCTAATAATTTTTACCCCCAATTCCATGTCACTCATAGCGAGCTGCTTTAGCCATGTTTTTAGCTGATCTACCGGCATGGACTCAATGGTATTGATTGCTGCATCGCTTCCGCCAGCGTTGTATTCAATACTTGCCATGCTCTTAACTTTTTCTTTGATCAGAGGATCATCGGCCCAGTCATATGGAGCAATGCCTGTGTCCTCTAGTTTCGCCCGGATTTCTGTAATGTCAGGCAACAGCTTAGAGTAATATCCAATAATTCGCTCCATAAAACAGCGGTTTCGATAATCATCATTGGCTATCGCTTCAAAGAAGTCTGCATCCTGGCAGAACTCAAGAGCCATTTTAATCTCAGCCTCACTGCTTTGACTGCTGTTCAGAACAGCAAACGCTTTCTTCGCTTTACCATAGATTTCCGGGCCAACACAGCAGAGAATGGGCGTCTTGTAAAGTTCAGACCACTGCCTTGGGTTCTTCGTTCCACCGGTTTTATCGCTCCAAAGTTTGAACAGCTGCTCCTTTACTTGCCCCTTACGATAATCATCGGCAGCCTTTTTTACAACGGCATTTCCTTTCGTCGCAGACAGAACGAACATGTTGTCTGTTATAGAGTTTTTGATAGTCTCGCATTCCTCATGGTTGAAACCGGCCAGATAAGGCTCATAGATGTCAATGAAGCTATTAAGCGGTGAACCCAACAAATCACGCATTTCTGTATTGTGGATGCTAAGTTCGTCATATAGCGTCTTCACATTGTCAGGAAGAATGTCCTCATAGTTTACGATCTTCAGCAGGAGCGTAAGCAGCTTATTGAGGGCAGGATATTTTGCCTGAATGGATTCACAAGACAATCCCATGAATTTCAGTACTTCTCGCCAAGATTTGAAAGCATTATCTTTGGAGTCGTTAGACACATTCAAAAGTGCGTTTGTTACCTTGACAAAGTTGTACTCAACTATGAGTTTCCGAATCTCGTCTTCTCCCGTGGAAACAACCCACTGAGCTGCATGCTTCACACTGAACAACTTTTTGATATCGGAAAGCACATGATCGGAAGCGCCAATTTCTTTGGCAAGTGTGCTTAATTTGCCCTCCTCGAAGCGCTGAATAAATAAAGACATTCCTTTTAGGCAATTATCGGCTGTCAGGAGTACTTGCAGATGATCGGCGCAAGAAGGTCTCTGCATACCAATTTTGCCGATTTCGATAGCAAAGCTGTGCGCAGTCTTTCCATCGCTCTGAACAAGCGATATATATTTTTTGACAATGTCATAGACCCCTGTGTTATCTATGTCTTCAAGTGTCCAAACAGGATATACGAATTCACGCATCTTCGTTTGAATCAGGCTTGACACCTGAGTGGGCGATGTGCATGTATTCGGTGTAATGCCCCATGCTTTTTCGGACAACTCGTAAAAAGACCTTTCCTCCGGTGTGAGGCTGACGATATATGTTGTTTTCGCTTTTTTGCCATAGTAATTGCCAATCATCTCGGAAAGTTTATCCGGCGTCATGGCCACCGGAACACCTTCAGAATCAATACAACGATAAGGCTCACCCTTGTATTCCTTCAACAAAAAGCCGAGCACAAATGCGGTCAGATTGCACGGCGCAAAGCCGAATGTTGTTTCCAGATGCTCGCAAATTTCGTCAATAGAAATTCTACCGTTATCATGGAAGGACTCGGTGATTAGTTTGTCTACGGAACGCTTGATGATGGAAATAGACTCTTTCTCAAGTTCCTGATTCGACCAATATGTAGGTCTGCTCCAAACCTTGGCCAGAACAGACTTTTCGCATCCCGCAATCAATCCTTTGACATCTGCAAGAGCAAAGCCATATTTTGCAACCTGCTTTGGCTGCGTGTTTTTCAGCTGGCTCTCAGTCAGTCCTTTGGTGAAGTCAGGAACATGATTGAACCGATTCAACACTGTCGTCTGCATGATGGTATGGACAGCATTTGCCCCTGTCGCTTTCTCGCCGTCCTGATTCGCATAAGACCACACGATAAAAGCACCATCGTGAATTTTGTCCTTCCATGTGCGGTTAAGAACCTCTTTGGCTTTGCGAGCGTTATCCTTGGACTGTTGGTTGTTGTTGCCGTTATAGTACATAGACATAGCGGAAAAGCCTACATACTCCTCAAAGGATTCCAACCCCAAAGGAGATGAGAGCGCATCAATCACCAGAATATTCTTATATTCGGCGTTGCTAATTGTCTTCTTAATCAGATTGCGGAAGCTCTGCGCTTCTTCATCCGTTTTTGCAAGGGCAAGCACAGCAAAGAAGTGCCAACCGGCATCCTTTACCTTCAACTGATCCATCGTTTTCCCAAAGTTGGAGATAGTTACGACCGGCAACGCGCCGCTATCTATATCGAGTGCATAACGAAGTCTTAGCGGCGGTGTCAAGCTAAGCGCAGACGCAAGCTGCGTACCTTCCTCAACAAGCTTGGTAATCGTGCCATTTTTGCGCACATCCTCTTTCAGCTTGTCAATTTTAGCTCCATCTCCTGCTAAAACAGCAGCAGAATAAACCTGCTTGCCGTCTGCAATGGGTGTCTGAATCAGAACACCTTTTTTGACAAGCGCCTTAGCGATGCTCTTGCACTCGTTTTCGTATTCATCCCAGTCGCCCTCAAAGGCGTAGCTGAGGTTCTGATCGGTAGCTTTCAATACAGGGATTGCTCCGCCAAGGCGTTGGTCTACCGCCTGCATAATCAGGATCGTCTTCAAAACGACCTTTTCTTTTTCAGTCAGATTGGTCTGCTGCGGGTAGGTATCCAAAACTAGCTTAATGTCGGAAGTCAGATAGTCCTTGCCCTTCTCGTAGAAGAAGTCCCAAAGCATATCCACCGTCAGCAGGGCGCGGTCGGATTCCGGGCTGGTGTTCTGAATGAACCACTGAAAGGCATGAACATCCAGATTCTTCGGCGTTTTAATGAAGTCAAACATGCTTCGCTGGTTGGACTGAAATGCAGACGCAATATTCTTTAAAACCAATGCAGCCATCGGATGAATCGGCAGCATATGCTGCATAATATTGTCACTCTTGATATCTGCCGCTTTCATCACAGCTGTTTTGGACGCAGAGACCCTTGAGTTCAAATCACCGGTCATGATTTCCCATTGACTTTTCGCCGCTGGAATCACAGAAAAAGCATGGCCTATCAACTCAAAGGCAATGTTCGGAGGCAGAGTTATTTCGATTGGGTTATAACGCTGCTGAACAACGCTCATCGGGTCATCTTTGGTAATGGTCGCACCAGCGATAGAGGTAATGGGGTGCGTCACAATTACAAAGTAGAAATGCGTCTCCTGGCAGAGAGCAACAATCTTCTGGAATTCATCCAAAGAATTGCGATTTTGACGGAAGAAACCGCTGAATTCATCCCAGATTAAAACAATTTTGGTATGATTTCGCGCCACGACGTCTTTAATCCAGTCACAGAGAGAATCTGCTGTCAAAGACAGTGCAGTAATTCCTCTCTTTGCAGCCATTTTAAAGAGGCTTTCCATGAGCTCGGAAACATCGCCGCGTTTTCTCAGAGCATTGATAATCTCATCCGCTGATGATTGAGAAAACTCTGACATCCACTCAGGCTTTTGAAGAAGGCCATTCACCAAATTGTTATTGAGCGGATCGGAAAGCCATTCAATCACGCTCTCCTTGAGCGTGTTCTCTCCCTTGTAGGAGCCAGGAACGGTGTCCAACGCAGCGCGAATGCTCTCCTGCACAGCAAGGAACAAAAGCTGAGGAGAGGCAATGCTGCCTGAGGCATAGCGATACGCAGTCAGAACGCCCTGCTCCTTATGCCCAATGAGCTTTTTCAACAAAGCCGTGTTTTTCTTGAGTGGCTCATACCGATCCCAGTATGCCTGAAGCTCATCGTTGGGTACTTCCAATATCTTTTTGAGCGCATACGCACACTGAGACTTACCGGTTCCGTAAGCGCCGTGAATCCAGATGGAACGGTTTGTGGTGCCGCCCAGCATTTTCTCTGCACTATTGAGCAGATCGACAAAAGTTTCGTGCGGATAGGTCGTCTCCCATGGCGCGCCGGCATTGATAGCTGACTCGTCAATACAAGGAAAATATGCCTCATCTACATCAAAATACTCGCAGTACTTTTTACTTGCCATATCAATATTCCTCCTCGAACAACTTCAGGACATCAGCCGAGGTTTTCTCGCGCAAGGAAATGCTCTGCAAGTCGTTGGTGTAGGTTGCGTTGATGAACTCCGGAAAGCGGGCAGACAATCCCAGCAGCACATTGCGCAGTTCTTCCTCATCATAGAGGCCAAACAATCTGACAGGACTTACACCGTCCCGTTCTACACTCTCATCAAACAGATAGGCCACATTGAATTCCCGATTCATATTGCACTTTTCTGCAAAGCGATAAAGTGCATAGAGAAAGACGCGATTATCGCTCATCGACCATTTCAATCTGACCAAATTTTCGTCATCCGTAAAGTAACCGAAGTTCAAAGTTGTTCCGAATGGAGTCTCCACTATGCGCCTGTAGGACTTCACAATCGATTTGGCGTCTTTGGGCTTGACTTCCAAAGATGTCAGCATTTCTTCCACTTGCTTCCGTTCGTAATAAACACCTATATCAAGGGTGTTGACATACCAAGCAATTTGGGGATTATCCATTGCTAAGTTGACCATCATCAAGCCGAGTGCCGTATCGCGTTCCCAACCGATTTGAGCAATCAATTCAGCAAACGGAGTAAAGTGATTTTTCTCATTCAGACCCGCATCGCGAAGAAAACGACGGAACATATCGTACATCATGGGACCTAAAGAGTGTTCCGAAAAAAAGGCTTCTTTGAGATCAAAAAATGATACTAGCCACTCCCGTTTTGGAGCGTGGTCTGCAAATGAATTCAGACTTTTCATTGTTTTCCCTCCTCCTTGAGGATGTCTCAGCGAATGGAACAGCAGACATCCACTATCAATTTCATGACATTGATGGCAATGGATACAGTTTTCAATCCGAACTTTGCCTTCTTTGAACTTAATACTCCCATTCCGGCAGTTAGTCTCGCACACTCTACATTTTCCACAATATGATGCCTTCCGAAAAACCTGCCGGAAAAGTCTTACGAATTTGGGAGATTCTTTTGAGATGCTCTGTGAAAGCAGTACTACATATCCGTTTTCCGTATCAGTTATCGTAAATGGATACTCTTTATCCTTGTAGCTAATTGCATAGCCGCTTTCAATATCATGAAGGTCGCCAATTGTTTTTATCCACTCTCTCCAGTCTGTCGTTGGATTGGCAACTGTGATTGAAATGTTCTCCCCTAAGACAGATTCGACACAGCGAAAAGGGTTGTCCTCTAAATCTCGTCCGTTTTTTCGTGCATTCCACCCACCATTTTGTATATATGACTGCGTTTTTTTAGAATCAGTTGAGCCGTAGGATTGTCTAATGTAATTGACATATTCATCTATTTCCTGCCGATAAGAGCATTTACGAAAATAATCGCTTATGCCACCACCCATAGGGCAAAAAAGACACCCTGCACGGGAGTTACCTTTTTTATATGCCTCGTTAATCAGCATGTCGTTCATAAAAATATAGAGCCATATTTCAGCAGAAGTCCATTCCAAAATCGGGTTATAACTGTATTGTCCTTTTTGTTTTTTCCCAAAATTTTCGTAATCGTATTTGCTTCTATTCACGCTCTCGTGAGCTCTTACGCCTACAAAGTCCATTCCAATATAATCATCTTTTCCTGTAATCTCCCGCATCTTAAGTGTTTGCGGTGTGCTCTTATGGACACTACAGCACCAGCGTAACACTCGCGCAGGTGGTCCAAAAAGCTTCCAAGACTCACACGGTTTAAAATGTGACCGCGCCACATAGAAGGGTGTTCCATATTCCTCGCATAGTGTTTTAGTTTTCTCAACAATATCGTAGGTATCCGGAAATTCCATCCCGGTATCTCCGAAGATAACGATGAAGCTGCCCATCGGCAAAGCCTTTTGGACGAGATCCAAAAGCACTGCGCTGTCTTTACCGCCAGAGAAGGCCACATGAAAGATATCAAGGCGGTTCTTAAATTTCTCATACTCCTTGACAATTTTCTTGACAGTAGTGCCTTCCACAATCGTTATAAGTTCCTCATTCTGGCGGCACATCGCCGGCACATCAATGGGTTTCAGAATGAAGCCATCTTCTTTTGAAAATGGAATGCGTTCATCCTCTGTCTGTGCCGGTATCAACTCCGGAGCAGTATATAAATCGCCACCCTTAGTCTTTGCAATCTGTGTTCCACGATACCAATATACATTGGACTCCGCCCACATATAAGGAACATCGTTTTGATCGTCATAATCCCAGTACTGATGAAATCCAAGAAGGTTCATTTCTTCCGCCCATACGGGTCTGGGCTCTTTGGAAAACACCGTCGGCGATGAGTTCAGGACGATTCCGCCGGTTGTCGCGTCATAGGTGTAAGAGTACATCGGAATCAGCCCTCCTCTCTGATCTTTTTCGCCCGCTCCAGTATTTCAGGCATCATAGAATATTTTCTCTTTGCCGTGTAACCATTATCAAAGAAATACTGGCCAACAGCCTCCTGTGTCAGACTAATATCTGCCTGGGCCGCCGCTTCACAGAGCATATCTGCATAACTCATAGTTAAATTTCTTTGTACGATCAGACCGGCATTTTTATCGTTATAATTCATGACAAAAAGACAATACTCGTTGCTGAAACGATAGCAAAAACTCCCCAGTACATAGTGATTCCAACTCGCACCACATGTTGGGAACAGTGCAAATGTATTCACGCTTCTTATTGGAGCAAACCGCTCTCCTATCATATTCTTGAGGAGCGCATCGACCGCACTAATGTCAAAATGAATCTGTTCTTCCGAAACAAACTCATCCAAGCCAACACGAACCATAGTATCATAGAGTACAGTCATGGCATTTTGTTTATTTAGGGCACCCGTCAATTCTTCCGCCTTTGTCATAAGTTCAGAAACTGTGCAGCGGCTTTTACCGCTGCAATAGGTTTTCAAGAGAGCATTGATATCCACGCCGTTCTCATCCCTGGTAAGAATCTTTCCACGTAAATAATAATTTCCCTTGAGTACAGAACTATAAATGGCCGCTTGAATAGCCGCATCTGAAAGTTCATAGTTCTCTTCTGGAATACTGCCTAGCGGTAGGCTAGTAATAGAGGCATAGCCGTTTAAGCTGCACTCTCTGTCAACGTATTCAGCAATTGCGTTTGCATTTTCCTCTGAAATAAAAAACTTATTCATAAGGAAGTATTTCCCCTCGCTAACCCATACAAATTCCGAACTCATGGATAAGCTCCATGCGATTTTTTCGGCTGGGATATAGGGGAGCAGTTCTCTTAACTTGTTTGTATAAACGATAGATTGGCCTTCGCTGACTCTGAGAATTTCCTTGACGGTAGCATCATGTTCCGTCATTGGTCTGCTGGGAGTAATAATATTTTGCCTGTAGCAATACTGAGGGCGAACACGTTTAAGAAGTTCCTTCAACATATCGGCGGTGGTAATATGCTGCTCCGTCAACCATTCTTCCTTGACTTCTATCAGACGATCCAAGAAGATAACTGTTGCACCCTCATTAAAGACAGTATCAACCAAAGAAGCAACTCCCGAGAGAATGTCTTCGTTTATGACAAATATTCTTCCGTCAATATTCATTCCAGCGGAAACGATTTCTCGCTCCAATAATTCATTAGATTCGGGGAGAGAAATACCATCTTCCTCCGCATAGTTTCTGATGCGATTCAGCTCGATGGGAGACCCCAGTCGGAATCCATATTTATACCGTTTGGAAAGCAACTTTGCAATCGGTTTTGCATATTGAGAATTATGTTTTTCGATTAGCGTAGCTTGCGTTTTTTTTGGTATAGAGGTCTCTTCGCCTTTTTCCCTCAAGAAACGCACATAGCTATTTAAAGCTCGGTTTGCAATAGACAGTCTCTTTTTAGAGTGCAACCCAAGCACATTGGGGTTTTTCATGATAGATTGAAGCCTCTCAATCTCTGCGACATCAGTAATTTCACTGATTGGCTTTTGTATTTGCTCGTTTTTAATCGCTAATGCGCTGATCATCGAAAGTAGGGTGACAATCTCTTTTTTTTCACTTGGCGCGACTTCTTCTAACCACAGGAGGAATTTTTGCCACATTGAATCATCCATTTTTGACACTTCCTCCTGCAAATATTGTTTGATTGCTTTGCAATCGGCTTTTACTCAAATCGCAAACATCTAAAAGGAGCTGTTACAGAATTAATTGAACATAATACCGACCCAAAAGTTAAAGAGAGCGTTGATGGCAACGGCAAGGTGCGTAAGTTGTTTTGCAACATTTCCGAAACAGTCAAGTAATCGTTATTGATATACTCGTTTTCTCTCATAGAGTATGACTTGACTTCTTCTGCTCATTTTCGACGAAACGTATAAAATGCCCTGACTTAACCACAAATGGGATGATTGCTTATAAACACAGTGTATGTGGGAAGCACAATGCGGGCAATGTTCACCGGTGATATGCACCTATCGCAGACCAAGTCTAAGGCAGGACATCGTCCTCCACCACCGAGAATGTCGGTGGGAATCCCGTAGAACTCGATGACTCATTGTGTCCAGGATCTTCCTCTCTCCAGATTCCTTCAATATGGAATCACCCTATTCTTGGACAATAGCCAATACTTTCTCCATATTATACAGATATAGTCGGTAAAAATCAAGCTAGTGAAGCACGGATTATGCCGTTAATTGCAATTTTTGGTGACTAGGCTAACATGGATCAAACCCCTGTCCATCCGTTTCTTGGCATACTCTACCAAATCCCGCGCATTACCCGAATGCCACACATAAGCAATCAGATAATCGCTATGCTCCACCGTATATCGGTTGGCACGGACGATAGCGGCCCGCTTCGGAACTGTTTCCATTCCCGGTGGGTAGAACGTACCGTCGAAACCTGGCGGCGTTGGCGTAGGCCGGTCATACGGATGATACGGGAGCAGCAATGTGAGCATCACCTCCGGGTGGCGCTTCTTTGCTGCTTTGACGCACTTTGCCGCCATACCATCAAAACGTCCATACCGTCCTACAACGAAATCGGTCACGCCGTATTCGGTTATGTGACGCTCAACCTCAGCAGACAGTTTATCCAACAGGGTGTCCGGAGCCTCACGGTGTCCAATAAAGAAACAGCTCGACATAATATCCCTCCTCACTTATCTGCGATATATCGCAAACTCATTATAGCATATATTTTGCGTTTGGGATATATCCCACACGATAAATCGCAAATTTGGCTAGAATAGGAGCATCACACAGGAGGAAGTGATGCCACAATGAATGCCAAGACAGCGGTTGCTCGCCGCATCCATGCGCTATGTCTGGAGCGGAATATCGCAATCAATGCCCTCGCCAATCAATGCGGTGTTGCGCCCTCCACGATTTACAGTATGATGAACACCAAAAGCAAGAATCCGGGAATTGTTTCCATTCAAAAGATTTGTGACGG
>OFHN01001656.1_pt1 | contig 15007 bp, 15 predicted proteins | sample 1521321 | NCBI WGS metagenome assembly OFHN01 (sample SAMEA3504130, study PRJEB24116) | mouse gut metagenome | biome: mouse gut; feature: mouse-associated habitat; material: faeces | place: Denmark | collected 2011
CATAGTCCTTCAGCAGGGGATGGTCAACAAGGATAACCTTGTCTGCGCCATAGTGGTACAGCTTTTCTACCTCGCCTTCGATTTCATGGCCCAGCAGTACAGCTACTACATCGTCTTTCAGGTCAGCTTTCAGTCTTGTAGCTTCGCCGACAAGTTCCAGGCCTACGTTCTGAACCTTGCCGCTTCTCTGTTCGATTACTACGAAAATACCTTTGCTCATAGGTTTTCTTCCTCCTCAATATTTCTTGGGAGCGCTGCTCCCAAACCCTCGCAAGGGACGTTGTCCCTTGACCCATTTTCCGCAAAACTTCGTTTTGCGGGAATTTTTTCGTGGGGTTTTCAAACTTTACGATTTGCAACATATCTAAATCCCGCCCCCTGCGCAAAGCATCGCTTTGCGCCAATCGGGTCAAGGGCGTGACGCCCTTGCAGGGGGTCTGGGGGACAGCGTCCCCCAATGTTTCAGGGGTGTAGGGGACCTGTGCACCGCCAAGAGAAGGCGGCGGGCTGAAAGCCCGTTTTGCAGGGCCGGACGGCTTCGCAAAATGCTTTGACCAAGCCACCAAGGTCTTTCAGGCCTTAAATAATAAACTTCTCTTCCAGTTTCTTCACGATAGCCTCTACCGCCTGCTCGGGTGTCAGGTCGTTCAGGATCGTGCCAGCGCCCTTAACTTCCTTCGTAAAGGACTTGTAAACGTTTGTCGGGGAACCCTTCAAACCAATCATATCCAGTTCCAGATCGTCTTTCAGCAGGTCAAAGCCGAATACCCTGATTTCTTTCTGGTATGCGTCAAATACGCCGCCAACGGACATATATCTGGGTTCTGCCAGTTCCGCAATCGCTGTCAGCAGGCAGGGCGTTTTTACTTTTACAATGTGGTAGCCATCTTCAAACTGGCGTCTTACCACTACATACTCCTCTTTCGCGTCTACAACTTCCTCTACATAGGAAACCTGAGGCAGGTGCAGTTTTTCCGCAATCTGCGGGCCAACCTGCGCTGTATCGCCGTCGATAGCCTGACGGCCTGTAATGATCAGGTCATAATCCAGCTGTTTCAGAGCAGCCGCAATGATGCCGGATGTCGCATATGTATCGGAGCCGCCGAATTCACGCGCGGATACCAGAACAGCCTCGTCGCAGCCCATAGCCAGTGCCTCACGCAGCGCAACGTCTGCCTGCGGGGGGCCCATGGAAACAACGGTTACTGTGCCGCCCAGCTTTTCGCGGATGGTCAGAGCAGCTTCAATGCCTGTCTTGTCATCATGGTTAATGATGGAAGGTACGCCGTCACGGATCAGCGTGCCGGTTTTGGGGTCGATTTTTACTTCTACGGTGTCGGGCACCTGTTTGATACACACAACTATTTTCATAGCAGTCCTATTCTCCTTTCGTATGAAAACCTTTTTTCGCGGGACTCTGTCCCGCACCCTGCAAGGGGCATCTTCTACGCTCCGCGCCCCTTGACCCTTTTTCCGCAAAACAAAGTTTTGCGGGATTATTTTAATTGTTTATTGTCTGGCATATCCTCCTGCTTTTCCCCGCGCAAAGCTGCGCTTTGCGCCAATCGGGGTCTGGGAGCCGCGCTCCCAGCGGGGTTTGGGGCAGCGCCCCAGGGTCTTAAAGGTCTTTATTTCAACTTCAGCCAGTTCGCGATAACGATCTTCTGTACTTCGGACGTGCCTTCGTAGATTTCTGTAATCTTCGCGTCACGCATCATTCTTTCAATCGGGTAATCTCTTGTGTAGCCGTAGCCGCCGAACAGCTGTACGCATCTTCTTGTGATATCGCTTGCGGAAGAACCAGCGAAATATTTCGCCATAGCCGCCAGATGGCTGTAGGGGCGTCCCGCATCCTTCTCGCATGCTGCTTCGTAAACCAGCAGCTTCACAGCCTCTGCCTTTGTCGCAAGGTCAGCCAGCTCAAACTGCGTATTCTGCATCTGGCCGATTTTCTTGCCAAACTGCTTTCTTTCCATAACATATTTCACGCATTCTTCAATCGCGCCTTCCGCAATGCCCAGAGCCTGAGATGCTACGCCGATACGGCCGTTGTCCAGCGTTGCCATTGCGATTTTGAAGCCCTGGCCTTCCTTGCCCAGCATGTTTTCCTTCGGAATGCGGCAGTTTTCGAAAATCAGTTCGCATGTAGCCGATCCGCGGATACCCATTTTTCTCTCCTTTTTACCAATGGAGAAACCGGGTGTGCCTTTTTCCACGATGAATGCGGAAATACCCTTTGTGCCCTTGCTCTTGTCTGTCATGGCAATGACAACGTAGGTGTCAGCATAGCCAGCGTTTGTGATGAAAACCTTCGTGCCATTCAGAACGTATTCATCGCCGTCCAGCTTCGCTGTTGTCTGCTGCATGGAAGCGTCAGTACCGGCGCTGGGCTCTGTCAGGCCGAATGCGCCCAGTTTTTCGCCCTTTGCCAGCGGAACAAGGTATTTTTCCTTCTGTTCCTCTGTACCGAAGTAGTAAATGGGGCCGGCGCAGAGAGATGTATGCGCAGAAACAACGATTGCCGTTGTCGCGCAAACCTTGCCCAGCTCCTCAACCGCCATTGCGTAGGTCAGATAGTCGCCGCCCGCGCCGCCGTATTTTTTGGGGAAGGGGATTCCCAAAAAGCCGAAACGCGCCAGCTTTTCCACTGTTTCCACAGGGAAGCGTTCTTCTTCATCCAGCTCCTCCGCCAGAGGCTTTACTTCTGTTTCCGCGAACTTTCTGTAAAGCTCTCTCAGCAGTACCTGCTCCTTTGAATATCCAAATTCCATAAACCTGTTCCTCCTTCAAAAAATAACTGTCGATGTAAACTCGCCAAATTTGTTATTTCTATAACGATATAATATATGAGCAAGTTCCATGCCAAAGATTTTTTCTACTGTTTTTCCAGCAAAAACGTTATTTCCCTCTATCTTTTTGTTGTAATTTGTGTTAGAATGTTAGAAATAATGTGCCATACAACATTTTTTCTAACAAACAGACTGGTGAGATGATAAAATGAAATTAACAAAAGACTTGTTCCTCTCCATGGGCATACTGCCCGGCGTGCTCAACCATCTGAACGACGGCATCAACGTTGTAAACGCAGACGGCATCTTAATTTATGTCAATGAAATCAGTGCGAATTATGTCAATCAAACGCGCGGCTCCATGCTGGGACGCCCTATCACGGACTTTTACCCAGACGCCGTGCTGCTTGCCGTTTTGCAAAACCGCCAGCCGATACTGGATAAAAAAATACATTTTGTTCCACCCAAAAAATACATTGTCAATTCCTACCCTATTTTCTACCATGGGGAATTTCTCGGAGCATATTCCATTTTTCAGGATATTCAAGAAATCGACCAGCTGAACAGTAAAATCAAATACCTTGAAATGCAGGTCAGCCTCAATAAAACGGAATTTGACTATAACCACGTTGTACACATGGGTACGATGCAGGAGATTTATAAAAAAGCAAAAAAAATCGTCGGCTCCCTCGGCGGCCCCCGCCATTCCATCATCACAGGGGAATCCGGCACTGGAAAGACAATGCTTGCCAACCTGATCTACCACTATGCTAAGGAAATCGGCGTTATCAGCAAGAATGCGCCGTTTATCGAAATCAACTGCGCGCAGTTCACAAACCCCGACATTGCTGCAATGGAAATTTTCGGCTCAGTGGAGGGCGCGTTTACCGGCTCTAAAAAGAAAAAAGGGCTGTTCGAGCAGGCAAACGGCGGTATCCTTTTCCTCGATGAAGCGCACACCATCGAAAATTATCAGAGCCTGCTTTTGAAGGCCATCGAATCCGGAAAAATACGCCGAATCGGCGATACCCGCGAAATCGACATCAATGTCATCATCATTGCCGCTTCTACTAAAAACCTGCACGAGGTACTCCTGCCGGAGCTTTACCAGCGGCTGGGACAGTACGAAATGTATCTGCCTTCCCTGCGGGAACGCTCGCTTGAGGAACGGGAACAGCTCCTGCAGCATTTCGTCCGAAAATACGAAAATGCTGTCTGGGAAACCCGCCATATCCGCTATCATGTGCTATTCTCACCGGAAGCAAAGCAGGCAGTTTTGAACGCCGTTTACCCGCGTAATATCCGCCAGATGCGCGATGTTATCAATTACAGCATTGACGCCTCCTCTCCTTTGATAGAGGATATTGGCGAAAAAAAAGAGATTACAACACTCGTAGGGCTGGAGCATATCCCTTTTGCCATTTCCGAGCAGGAGGAACCGCCCGCAATTTCCGCCGAACAGCCGGAGCAGGGCAAAATTACGCCGCAGATAGAAATCTTTATTCGCCAGCAGCACGCCCTCGGCAACGGCCCGCGCAAAATCTCCAGGCATCTGGCGGAAACTGGTGTTTCTCTGCCGTATTATAAAATCGCATATTACCTGAAAACACATTGAACCAATACGATGGCTTTCCGGCAGGAAGCCGTCTTTTTTTGTTCCATGCAGTTTTTCCAGACAAACCCCGCACACAAACGCAGCCCGTACATAGTATGACATCAGGAAGGGAAAAGCCCCCACTCCTTCCCAAAAAAACATATTCAGGAGGAATGTTTATGCGACAATATCCTTACGGTTATCCCCATGGTACGTGCGGCTGTGAGCAGAACACTGGCTGTGGCTGCAATCAGAGCACAGGGCAGAATACAGGCTGCGGCTGTAATCAGAGCACAGGGCAGAATACAGGCTGCGGCTGTAACCAGAATTCAGGCTGCAACTGTATGCAGAACAGCGGCTGCTGCCGTCCGCACTGCTGCATACGCTGCGTGACGGGGCCTACCGGTCCGATGGGTCCAATGGGTTACCCCGGCGCAACGGGTCCTACCGGTCCAATGGGTCCGATGGGTTACCCCGGCGCAACGGGTCCTACCGGCCCAATGGGTCCAATGGGCTTCCCCGGTGCAACAGGCCCCATGGGTCTGCCCGGTGCAACGGGTCCAATGGGTCCCGCTGGCGCAACAGGCGCGACGGGTGCGACTGGTGCGACCGGTCCCGCCGGTCCCTCCAGCGGCATAACAGGACCTACGGGTGCAACAGGCGCAACAGGTGCAGTCGGTCCCGCTGGCGCAACTGGCGCGGCTGGTCCTGCTGGAGCTGTCGGCCCTACTGGGCCTGAAGGTCCTGCCGGAGCTGTCGGCCCTACCGGTCCTACCGGTCCTGCCGGCCCCACAGGTCCCGCAAACGGTCTTTCCGCATTTGGAGGCGCATACAACGCCACAGCACAAACACTGACCCTGACGGCTGATACGCCTGAACAAATCCCGCTGGCAACGGCAATGCCTGCCCTTGGCATAACCAATGCCCCGGCAAACAGCATCACAATCACAGAACCGGGCAACTACGAAATTGATTTCTTTACCTCGGTCGACCCTGCTGCTACCGGCGACATCGCCGTATCCGTCCGGAGGAACAACACCAGCCTTCCTGAAGCGACCGTCACCCGCAGGGTGACAGGAAACGAACAGACATTCTTCAGCGGCAGTGTCATTACTGCTCTGGCCGCGAATGATGTTCTTGATTTGGCAATCACTTCCGGCAATGGCGGCACCGTAACGCTAGATGATGGCACAAATGCCTCCCTTTCTGTAAAAAAACTAAATTAAAGCAGCAAAAAAGGCGGGCCTGTCCCGCCTTTTTTTCCTTCCGGTAATCCCTCTCAAGGCATAAACCATGCCACCGCACGGACGGGTGAACCATCCGAATCCGCCGTTTTCAGCGGGAAACAGGAGAACCAGAACAGCCCCTCCCCGCACTGCCCGAGGTTTTTCAAGTTCTCAATATTTACGATGTCCTTTTCTGCAAACAGCTTTTTATGCCTTGTCAGGTCAGTATCCGCAATCGGGTCAAGCCCTATCACGTCAAACCCGATCCCTTTATAATCTCCCCGAATCACATATTCCAACGCCTCCATATCCAGACAGGGGTAATCCCCAAAATACGCATCCGTCCCCCATCTTGCGTCCCAGCCGGTATAAAAAAGCAGGAAATCCGCCGTTTCCGCCAACTCGCCATATTTCCGGATATGCCCCAGCGTAATGGCGTCCCCTTCCGCCAATTCCCGGCAGTCTATCACCAGCGCACGCCCTATGAACTGTTCCGGCGGGAAGCTGTCCAGCGTTGCCCGTCCCGCAAACAAATGTGCAGGCGGGTCAATATGTGTTCCGGTATGCGTAAACATCGAAATCCTTGTTTCCCTGAAGCCGTCTATTTCGTAGCTGTTCGCCGGTTCAAAAACAGGAGGCTCTGTTCCCGGATAAACCGGCATACTCTCCTGAATCGTATGTGTCAGGTCAATGACTTTCATGCAAGATCCCTCCCTTTGCTTCGTCCGTTCCCACTCCAGACAGCCCTGTATGCTGCCACATTATTCCAGATCCTTTTCATCCAAGCCAAACTGGTTTTTAATCAGCCTCTGGAGTTCTTCTTTCTCAATTTCCGCATCCGCATCCAGATGGATATGTGCTTTCCCATCGCAAATCGTAACATTTATACTGTTCAGCTGCACACCAATCTCACAGCCCAGATTTTTCCGCAGCAGCTGGCCCGCCAATTTTGAAAGTATTTTTCTCGTAAATTCTGATACAATATTCACAGTATCCACATTCCCTGACCCCTTCATAAAAAGCAAAAGCGGATGCCTGCGCACCCGCTGAAATGCCTTATTTCAAATTATTTTACTTCGTTAACAAGCTCTGCGCCTTCCAGGAAAGCCTTTGCGTTGTTCATTGTTGTTTCAGCCATAGAATCCAGAGCTTCTACTGTCAGGAATGCCTGGTGACCGGAAATAACAACCTTGTCGCTTGCCAGCAGCCTTTTCAGGATAGGGTCATGGTCTGTGAGATTGCTTCTGTCTTCGAAGAAGTATTCATGTTCTTTCTCGCAAACGTCCATACCAACACCACGGAACTTGCCAGCCTCAACAGCATCAGCCAGAGCCTCGGAATCAACCAGGCCGCCGCGTGCTACGTTAATGAAGATAACGCCGTCTTTCATCTTTGCGATCGCGTCTTTGTCAATCATATGTCTTGTAGCGGGCATCAGAGGGCAGTGGATGGAGATAACGTCAGACTGTGCATACAGCTCATCCAGCGTTACGTATTCCAGATCCAGATTCGGGTTGGGGAATGCATCGTAAGCAATAATCTTCATGCCGAAGCCCTTCAGAATGTTAATCATGCAAAGGCCGATTTTGCCTGTGCCGATAACGCCTGCTGTCTTGCCAACCAGGGCAATGCCTTCCAGACCAGCGATGTCGAAGTTGAATTTTGTTGTTCTTTCATAGGAAAGATGAGGCTTCCTGTTTACTGCCATCAGCAGAGCCGCACCCTGTTCTGCAACGGATTCAGGGGAGTATGCAGGTACTCTCAGAACGGGCAGACCGCATTCCTTCGCAACTTCCAAATCAACGCTGTCAAAGCCTGCGCAGCGCAGAAGAAGAACTTTGATGCCCAGGTTCTTCAGTTCGCGGATAACCTCAGCGGGAACTTCATCATTTACGAAAGAGCATGTTGCGTCATGACCAGCTGCCAGATGTGCAGTAGCGGGTGTCAGCCTTTCGTTAAAGAATGTAATTTCATAGCCATATTTTTTTGCCATGGGCTCAAAGCTGTCTTTCCAGTAAGATTTGGTGTCAAAGAATGCAATTTTCATCGGTATCTCCTCCTAAAAAATATAATTGATAAGTGGGATAGTAAAATTTGATAGCAAGCAGAAAAGACTCTCCCGAAAAATAGGGAAATTTTCTCTTTCTGTTTGTCTTACTTTTAACAATATAATATATTTCACCGATTTTGTCAACCATATTTCCGCAAAATTGTTAAATTTGACAAGACTTTTTTCCGTATATTTCCAGCCTGGAGCAGCCGCCTGAAAAAAGCCAAAAACATGGCTTTTTCCCATAAAAAGGGGAATCCCTATTCCAAAGGATTCCCTTTCCTGCATAATGCCGCATGAAATTTTTAGTCAAAAAGCTGAGAAATGGAAGTACCGTCATGAATGCACTTGATCGCATTCGCAAAAATCTCCTCCACAGAAACGGAAGTGATTTTCGCAATCTTCTTTTCTTCCGGCAGCTCAATGGTATCCAATACCAGCAGTTCTGTAATCGCGGAATCCTCAATCCGCTTAATCGCCGGTCCGCTCAGAACAGCATGCGTACAGCACGCGTCCACCTCAACCGCGCCGCGCTCCTTGAGTGCGTTTGCGGCGTTGGTAATCGTGCCTGCCGTATCAATCATGTCATCCACCAAAACGACCTTTTTGCCTGCCACATCGCCGATAATATTCGTAATCTCGCTGACATTCGGTCTGGGGCGGCGTTTGTCAATAATCGCAAGGGGAATATTCAGCTTTTCCGCAAACTGTCTTGTCCGGCCTACGCTGCCCAAATCAGGAGAAACCGCCACGAAGTCATTCAGGGAATCACCATATTTCTGGATATAGTAATCCGTCAGCAGAGGATTGCCCACAAGATTATCCACAGGGATATCAAAAAAGCCCTGAATCTGCGCACAGTGCAAATCCATTGTCAGCACGCGGTTCGCACCCGCACTCGTCAGCAGGTTTGCCACCAGCTTCGCACTGATGGGATCGCGCGCGCGCGCCTTGCGGTCCTGCCTTGCGTAGCCATAATACGGCATGACAGCTGTAATCCGCGCTGCAGATGCGCGTTTCATCGCGTCAATCATTATCAGCAGTTCCATCAGGTTATCATTGACAGGGTAAGACGTGGACTGAATAATGTAAACATCTGCGCCGCGGATTGTTTCATTAATCTGGACAGAAATCTCCCCATCGCTGAATTTCTGGACTACTGCATCCCCCAGCTCCAAGCCAACTTTTTTCGCAATGGCTTCCGCCAGGGAACGGTTTGAATTGCAGGCAAAAATCTTGATTTTGCTGCCGCTAGAATAAATCATAATCTGGTATCCCCCTAATTTATATCTGCTCGTATGATGAGAAACTTTATACCAATATGTTACACCGAATACCCGCCGATTTCAATATATTTCGACATTTTTTCTAAAACAGGTATATTTTGACAGATAACCGCCCCTAAATCTCCGCAAAAACCGCCCTGCCACGTCAAACCCTAAACTTTCCCGACAACCGTCATAGGACTTCCTGCCGCCAAATATCCTGATAATGAAGCCGCACAAAGGAGCCAGCGCCATGCCCATTGCCGCCGCCTATATCCGCGTTTCCACAGAAGAGCAGACCGAATATTCCCCCGCCGCACAGCTGGAAGAAATTCTTGCTTACGCCCGAAAGAACAGCTTTTCCGTCCCCGATGAATTTGTATTTGCTGATGAAGGCATTTCCGGCAGGAGCGCGGAAAAACGCCCTGCTTTCCAGCGTATGATCCGTCAGGCACGAAAAAAATCCAACCAGATCGAAGCCATACTCGTCCATAAATTTGACCGCTTTGCCCGCAGCCGGCAGGACGCTGTGCTTTATAAATCCCTGCTGAAAAAAGACGGCGTGCGCGTCATTTCCGTAAAAGAGCCTGTCCCGCAGGATGATAAATTTGCCGTCATTTATGAAAGTATGCTCGAAGCAATGGCGGAATATTACTCTTTGAACCTTGCCGAGGAGGTCAAAAAAAGCATGACGCGGAAAGCCGCTCTGGGCGAATATCAGGCGCACGCGCCCTTCGGCTACCGCAATTTGGGCAAAAGCCTTGCCATTGTGCCGGAGCAGGCAGAAATCGTTTCCTATATTTTCCAGCAGTATGCCGCTGGAAAATCTATCTTCCGCATCTGCCAAAGCCTGAACGAAATGGGCTGCCTGACGAACCGGCGCAATCCGTTTGATACACGCGCCGTTTCCTACCTCCTGCACAACCCCGTATATAAGGGCTATGCACGCTGGACGCCTTCCGGTGCCGCCGGACGTGATTTTGACAGCCCCGAATCCATCGTCTCCAGGGGCAGCTGGGAGCCTGTCGTTTCCGCCGCGCTCTGGGACGCCGCCGCCGAACGCCTGCGAAAACGCACAGTTCCACCCCATAGCCGCGTGGAGGACGCAGGCAGGCATTGGCTGAGTGGAATGGTAAAATGCTCCGCGTGCGGGCGCAGCCTTGTTTTTTCCGCTGCCGGAAAAGCCCATTTTACACTGCAATGCGGCAGCTATGCCCATGGAAATTGTATCGTTTCCCATTCGCTTTCTTCCCGCGCACTCCTGCCAGCCATCTTTTCCGCATTGGATAAGGCTGCCGGAACACCCTGCCGCTGCGACCTTCGCAAGCCGCCGGAAAATGACGGAGAATCCGCGCTTTTGGAACAAGCCATCGCCAAAACACAGGCACGTCTGGAAAAAGCCAAGGAAGCATTTCTGGATGGTATAGACACATTAGAAGAATACAAAAAAAATAAAACCGCCCTGCTCGAAACACTTCAGGCTCTGGAACAGAAAAAAGGGACGCCCCCGCCGCCGGAGGCCTCCCTTTCGTCCCTTTCCCTCTGCGCCATGCTGCAAATGGACAGCTTTTCCCCTGCGGAAAAACGCGCCGCTTTCTGCTCTGCCGTTGAAAAAGTCGTTTTTCATAAGGCAGAACGGCGTATCAGCCTGATTCTATCCGCAGAATGACGCGCGGCGTTCTTATTCTTATTCCTTTTTCCGCAGAACCGCCATGCTGCCCCTGCTGGATACCTCATAGCCCAGCATTTCCGCCAAAACGCGCAGCTTTATAAAATTCGTTGCGTTCCCCTTCTCGTCTGTTTTTTGTATCCCTTCCATGTCTACGATTTTCCCGTCGATTTCCACCTGAACCATTTCCACCATTTCATCCCCCAGCCTTTCCCGAAACGCCTGCCACGCCGCCGTATTTTCCACAAACGGTGCGGGGCATATTTTTCCAACCACATCAAAATGCCGTATCACATTTTCCAGTGGAATATGATACTTCTGCATCAGTTCCCTGCAGAGTAATGCCGCGTTTGCCAGCGTTTTTTCTGAAAAATCATACTTCCCGTCGCGCATGGTATCACAAAGTTCAATCGAAATGCTGTTTTTGTTCGTGCATTTCCCGAACCATTTTCCGCCGCCCGTGCTGTCTGCGGAAGGGTATTTTTTGCCGCCGACTGCCCACGCTGTGCTCTCCTCCGGTACACTCAGCACAATCTCCGTATTATCTACGAAATAATGCGCCGACGTGCCTGTTACGCGTGTCTGGAAATACCGCCCGTTTGCTTCCGCGCTGTCCCCATCGTTTGCGGTATAATGAATCACAATATAGCGAATGTCCGTTCTCTTGCGTTTTCCGCCGTAATTACTTCTGTTGGCAAGTATCGTTTTCCGTTTCACTCCATGTCGCTCTCCTTTCCTTTTTCTGCGGTACTGTCCGCGCTTTCTGCATCTGCGTCCGTAAGCAGTTCCACTCCCTCTTGCAGTGCATCGTCCACCCATTCGCAAAACGTATCAAATGAAACTGCCAGAGCCATAGCCGGAAACCGCTGCACAAACATGTCATACACCCGCCGCAGTTTCAGCCTGCCCGGCGCGCCCTGCATCTCCTGTTCCGCACTTGTGACCGCCCAGAGCAGCCATGCCTTTACCTTTTTCTCCTGCTCCTTTTTGGGCTGGCGCAGAAAACGCCCTGCCCCACAGCCCAGCAAAAAGCCCGCCGCAAATACCGCAGACAGAACCATCAGGTTTACCGCCGCTCCTTCCGCAATTTCCAGCATTGCAATACCTCCCCTCCTTGAACCTCGACAGGACACGCCCTGCCTTGTCCCATTTCCTTTTGGAGCGCGTCCTACTTTCAGTCTATGCGGACAACTTCCCGCTGTGCAGGGTCAGCCCTGCTTTTTTTCTTTTTTTTGCTCCTGCGTGAAATCCAGAAACTCTACGTCATATCCCCGCAGCCCTGCTGCCGCCCGAATCGCGCGCTTGTTCAGGCTCTCCGAAAGCGTACGCTTTTCCTCCTCTGTCAGCTCGCCATATGGGCGCAGTTCTCCGTTCTGCCGCACAAAAATCTCCACATCCAAGGGTTTTCCTGCCATTTCTACCTCCTGCCGCAAAGCCGCTTTTGGGAGGCAATTTCCCCAAAAGCCGCCGCAAGCTTCTCCTTTCTCCAATTTTCAGTCCTGCTCATTGCGCTGTCTTCTCTATCGTTTCAGGTTTATTGGGAAAGAAGGGAATAAATGCCTGATTATTGCAAAATAAAAAAATTACCGGCTTTCAGCTCCTAAATGTCTGAAAATCGGTAAGTTTTCATGATTCGTTCCTTAATACAGTTCAGTCATTTTCAAAATAAGTCCGTCCCTTTGACTACGTCTACTGTAAATGTCTTTCAAATACTCAGAACTTATCCATATATAAGATACGTGCAGATTGCACAGTCAGATTTTTCGGCAGGCAGGGAGCTTTTTTTGCAGGCGTACCGAGTGGTACGGCAGGGAAAAGCGACAAAGACTGCCGGAAAAGATGAAGCAAAATGCGCGTAGATAATTTACGGATAGGTTCTTAGGGTCTACTCCGCAACTCCAGCAAAAAAGCGACTGCCAGCAGGAGGCAAACCAGTAAAAGCAACACCAATGATACAGACAGCAGTTTCTTGAAGGTGAGCCATGATACAGGCCATTCCATAAGCGATCCTGACCGTTTCGAAAATGCCCTCCACAGCGTTGCGGTCGCAACTGTCCTGATACTCCTGTTTCTTTGCCTGACAGGAAAAGACCGGATTGGGGGACGGTTTGCCTAAAGCTGGGACAGACTGACGAGTGGTGACTGCATTGAAACGTTCTGCCTGCTTCGAGGATAGTTTTATGCCCCTTTGAAGCAATTCAGCGATGTACCCCATGTCCCGGCGGATATATTGCAGCTGTTAGTGTACCGCTGAACGGATCGCTTTCGTACTGCATTTCTTGCTTTTGGACAGACGGAGGCAGTCCTTCAGGGCACGCTTGCGGTACATCCGGGGTTTCTTCTGTCCTGTCAGTTTGCATAGCTCGTCCACCGTTTTCTCTGCTTTCTCCCGCACCTGGTTGAGCAAATCGATGTCCTGAGGACAGGTGATATCTGTCTGGCATCAGGTGGTATCCAGAACCAACGTGCCGCTGTTGGGCAAATCGCCACCAGCGTGGACGCTCCGAACGAACATGGCACATATTCTTTCATACCGATGAAATATTGCAGTTCGGGTTCTCTCCGATGTGCTTCACCACCCACTGGTCGCTGTATTTCAGCCGCCGCTGAATCAACAATGCTCCCAATGCCATACGCGCCAGATGGGCGGGGTGGCCGTTGTTCACGAATGCACCGCATAGCATTCCTCTGCCACTTCCCATGGAACCAGCGCCGCCCGTTTGACCCAATCGTTTTCGGGATCCAGTTTCTCATACGGAAACACGAAATCTTCGTTCCGCAGTTGGCTGTTATCCTTATACATCCGCTCCGCCCCTATAAGTGCATGCTTTTTCCTCTATTCCTTTGCACCTGTTTTACCATATTTCAGCCCATTTTGCTTGCCTTTCAGGCGGTTTGAGGTTGCGGAGTGAACCCTAATTAAAACTCCTACATTTTTAGGATAGTACCCCGAATGCAAAAGCCCTATGAATGACATTAGTAAATATTTATGTTGGATCCATACGCCGCAGTCACATCGGAAAAATAATTATATCCCCTTCCTCCGGCCAATCTCCTTGTCTGTAAACTCTATTTTATACTTTGAATAAAGTATTCTCTGTTCCTGATATAAGCTATGATATCCTGACAGCATATAACTGATAGAGCAGGCCAAAATATAGTATCCCAGACCCTCTACCCCAAATAATTCTACATATAATATAATAGAAGCTAGCGGGCAATTCGTAACCGCGCAAAACAAAGACCCCATGCCGATTCCGGCAGCAAAGCTGGAAGGGATCTGAAAAACCCCTCCAAATGTACAGCCAAACGTCGCACCGATAAAAAATGCAGGAACAATTTCTCCGCCTTTATACCCAGCCCCTAATGTAAGGGCGGTCAGCAACATTTTCAGTAAAAAGGCCTCCGGCTTCGCCTCTCCCGCAATAGCAAGATGGATAATATCCATTCCAGCACCATTATAATCTCTGCATCCAAAAATATATGTACACAAAACAATCAGGCATCCACCGAAGAAAATCCGAATATAAGGCTTTGGGAAATATTTTTTATACAATACCGATACTGTTTCCATTATGCCGCAAAAAAACATTCCCAAAAATGCACAGAAAATCGCCAAAAGAGCCACTTTCAAAACCATATCCACAGACACTGTTTCAGGAATATTGGATAAATGGAAAACTGTTTTATGGTTTCCCATGCGGGCAGAAATCTCTGCACCCAATATTGCGGAAATCGTACAGGGCACAATAGCAGCATAATACATTACGCCCACCATTACAACCTCCATAGCAAAAACTACCGATGTTGCCGTTGTACCAAATAATGCCGAAAAACCCGCGCTCATACCGCACATAATAATAATTCGTTCGTCCTTTTCATTCAAATGAACAAATTTTCCAATCCATGAAGCAATGCCTGCGCCTAACTGAAGCGCCGCCCCTTCCCGACCGGCAGAACCTCCGCATAAATGCGTCAAACACGTACTGATAAAAATAAGCGGTGCAATTTTACCAGTCACTTCCTTCCGCTCCCTGACTGCTGTAAGAATAAAATTGGTTCCCCTATCCTTCTCCATTCCCATGAATTTATAAAAAAATATGATCCCTAATCCAGCAAGCGGCAATGCCCAAAGAATATCCGGATTTTTTATTCTGAAATCCGTTACATATTCCAGGGCTAAATGGAACATTCCGCCAACGATTCCCACTATCATTCCAATCATACAGCTCAAAAGAACCCAAAACATAAATATTTTACTTTTTCCGTAAATTTCTTTTATGTCAGAATAAAGTTTCTCTTTCATATCCTCCATATGCCCCATTTCCCACGCCTTAGCTTTCCCTGGCCTTAAGAACCTATCCGTAAATTATCTACGCACATCCTGCTTCATCTTTTCCGGCAGTCTTTGTCG
>OFHN01001659.1_pt1 | contig 14982 bp, 14 predicted proteins | sample 1521321 | NCBI WGS metagenome assembly OFHN01 (sample SAMEA3504130, study PRJEB24116) | mouse gut metagenome | biome: mouse gut; feature: mouse-associated habitat; material: faeces | place: Denmark | collected 2011
TTTCCCTTTTCGGGCTTGGTTTCGTCCACACCATCAATATCTTTGCTTTCTGCATCTTCTTCTGACTGTTCTATTTCATATATACCAGCTCCAATTGCACCACCTTTGTTAAGGTTAGGAGTAAACACCTGCTTCATTCCTTCTTTTGCTTCATACCCACTTTGTGCCGCCCATTCTTCTTGTGGGGCAATCTCGCTGGTTAATACAATTGTTGGTTTTTTCGAAACAACTTTATCAACATCTGATGCCTCGTTTTCAGGTGGGAGTTGCAGGTTTTCTTTTCGTTCAGAGGGAGTTTCCCCTGGACTTTCTTCGGTAAGAAAATTTCCAGAGGCTTTTTTGTCTGCTGAGCTTGTCATAAAATACTCATATCCAACTCCACGCAAATGTGCGCGCTGACCATCCACCCCTCCGCCTGCATCAATCTGGCTATCAAAATAAGCCTTCCCCTCATCGTCCATTTGCTCACGCATAAGCTCTATAGTTTTTGGGGTATTCATTGTGTAGCTATGCACATCTGTGGCTGGTGCCTCGGATAAATCTTTTCTTGCATCCCGCTCCATTGCTCCCCCTGGCTCAGTTGGCAATTTTCCACTACCCTTGGCATCTGTAATACCATCTCTATCTGCCTTTTTCATGCGAGATATATGCTCGGTATCATCCGATTTCTTAAGGGTGTCCTGCGCATCATTATCATCCACACCAGCATCAGTACTTTCGGACAGAGCATCAGATAATTTTTCATCGAAGCCATCATCGTAGCTATCCTCTTCTACATCCTCAATCTTTTTGGCATCGCCCTTTGTCCCAGCATCTATTCCATCCATGTGGCTTTCAAAACGCTCACTAAATTTAATGCCCATAGTTAACCACCTCAATATGCAAGTGCCCACCAGCAATCAAACTGATGGGCACTTTTTATTCTTGTTTATCTAAACGGCCCTCCGGTGCAAAGCCATAGTACAAATTTGAAGATTGCAAGGACAGCCTTCACAATAAAGCGCAAGAGCCATCCGCCAAATCTTGCAGCGTAATCGCCAATCGTACTTACGATTTGTTCGCCGGTTCCCATCTGTCCTGTAACATAGGTTTTATTAATCTGCCAATAGGGTCTGAAACTGTAGTAAATCAAAATGGCATCAACAGCGAGTAGTGCCAGTCCAACAGGGAAGAACAAGAAAAGGAATATGGCACCGTAAATGGAAAGGGACTTAATGCTTTCCATGTTCCAGTCGTTCCACTCTTTCTTGCCAAAGTATTGAGCGTTTTCCAACTGCTTCTGTGTGTGTTCATCACTAAAAATTTCAGTTGCCTTGGTACGCAGCTTTAGGCACTTCTCATAAGACTCTTTGTCGGCAATGAAAGTGCTGTCACTGCTCTGGTCATAGTAATAGCATCCGTTAGAATAAGAATCAAGGTCATAAGCAACGCCTCGCTTAAATCCTTCATCTTCGGGATGAGCTTGGATATAGCTGTCAATCTCTTGGAAGGCAAGATCCTCATTGCCCTTTCTGAGATGAAGATATATCTGTTCGGAATGGCCAATCGACTGCTCTGGTGCCATTTCCAACAATGTATTTACGCGACGCTGGGCATCATCATAGTCTTTGGTTCCAATGGTAGCAATTCTTGCGCCCAACCAATGTAGATGCAGATTGTCGGGGAACACCTTAACCCCATCATCCACAACATCAAGCGCTTTCGGATATGCCTGTACGTCGAAGTGACATTTGGCCAAGATGTCATAAGCATCAGGATCGTTGACCTTTCCTTCAATAGCTTCTTGGGCGCACTTTGCCGCAAGCTTGATATTGCCCTTGCGATAATATGCCTTAGCCTGCTCAACAAGGCTCTGGAGCTTCTGCTCGGTAACATCGTTGATTACGCCGTCTTTGTACGCTTTCTCCAAAGCCTCGTCGTATTGCTTCCTCTTTACATCTTTTACAAGGTAGCGATAGCCATCATCGACAGCGCTCAGCACCTTGTCGATGAGCATTAACTGCTCTTTGTCATTGCAGGCGCTTTGCCTTTGAATCCAGATTTTTTGAATCTGTTTCAGATGATCTTTTATCGTTGCCCCATCCCAAGAGCGGTCAAGCTCAAGTTCTTTGTATAGGTCACATGTAACCGTCATACAAAGGTTTCCCCCTCTCAATTTAAGTTTTTAATGGAATCTATAGCGAAAGTTTTTTCCTTATTACCACTCATCTCCCATCAGTCGCCGCTTATATCCAATTTGCTGATTCGTTGCCGGTTTTTCTTGATTTCTTCATCAGACAAATTGAATACACGATCAATCTTCATTTCCCCCAAATCCCTCATCAAGTCCTTGTCAAAAACTCGGACATGAATAATGGAATTCTCATCACAGGAGATTGTGACTTCGATGCCAACAATCTTCTCCCGTGGGGAAATCTGAATTTCAGCAGTGCCGATTACAGTCACATAGCGCATATCGGTTTCTTCGCCCTGAGTGACTTGGATATATAGCTTCTCCTGATAGGGAACAGTTGTGGCATAGCTTCCGGTATGTTCTGCTGGCACCTTGACATTCTTCGGCAGAATCACAGAATTTTCTTCGTCACCATATTCGTTCTGGATGACCACACCTATTCCATGAGAAGTTACATCAGTGAAGGTGTACTGCTTCGGCATTTCAGGTATTTCAACATCTAACACTTTATTTTCGGTATCACCGCTCTGGGCTGCCTGGGCTTGCTGACCTTTTAGTACATCAAGAACATGGTAAGCGGCTCCGATAGCAACTGCTTCATCCGGATGAACTTCTGAAGATGGGGTAATACCCGTCTCTTCTTTAATGCAATCTTTTACAATTGGCATCCTGGTCGAACCACCAACCAAGAGAATCTTGTCAAGATCAGAATACACAAGGCCGGCTTCATCGCAAGCATTTTCCATACTACTTACTGTCTTGAAAAGTAGAGGCTCGACCATATCAACAAAATCTTCGCGTGTAAGCGTAAATTTGAACGGCTTACCTGAAACATTCAAAGTGATATTTGTTTTATCCTTCGCTGACAGAGATCTCTTGGCAGCTTCCGCTTTTAGTTGCAAATCCTGCCGAGCAGTTAAATCCGCATTGATGTCTAACCCACTTGCAGATGCACTTTCAATCACAGCATCAATAATTTTCTTGTCGAAATCGTACCCACCAAGTTTCCGGTCCCCAGCGGTTCCCAACACAGTAATACTTTCACTATTGAAGCGCATAACTGTAACGTCGAATGTACCACCGCCAAGGTCATAAATCATGACAGTTTGTTCTTTATCACTACCTTTGGAAATGCCAAAGGCCAAAGCTGCCGCCGTAGGTTCATTAATAATTGACAGAACATTCAGACCGGCAATCTTTCCAGCATCCATCGTGGCTTTTCTCTGAGCTTCATTGAAATAGGCAGGAACGGTCACGACTGCACCATCTACGGTATCGCCCAAGTAACTCTCAGCATCTGCTTTCATTTTCGCTAAAATGATGGCCGACACTGCTTCTGGAGAATACTTCTCTCCACCTTCGGTAGTGAAAATGTAATCTCGCTCACCCATGTGACGTTTGACAAACTGTTCAAAGTTCTTCGGCTCAAACAGACTTTGGGCTTTTGCCTCTTTTCCAACGATGGTAGAATCGCCCTCAAACAATACGGTGGACGGAGTTGTATTCTCACCTTCGCTGTTTGGAATAATCTCAGGTTGTCCGCTGTCGTTTATGTACGCCATACACGAAAATGTCGTCCCCAAGTCAATCCCAATATACTTGCCCATGACTGTACCTCCTTACTTAGTGCCAAATAATTTTTTGAAAAAGCCCACTTTCTTTTTAGCAACTACCACAGAGAAAGTCTGGCTGATTCGCCCATTGATGTTTCGAATAGTGATTACAGCGCACCCACAATTTTTTGCATAAAGAGTGTAATTTACAACATTGATTATATTGTAATCCGATGTTTCTACCATGATCTTGTCATCTATACAATCTTTTGGGGAGGTTTCAATAGATAGTTCAAATATATCCATTGGCTCTAATCGTAGAGCATTTTCCTCAAGAGGGATATCTACGGAGATATTGGATAGATACGGCTTAACAGTACATAGACATTGAGCGGAAACATTTTCCGCTGTGCAAATAATCCTACATTGCCCAAGTCCAACTGCAACCAAATGGCCTCGTCCATCTACTTTCACCACCGTAGGATCGCTGCTTTGCCACGCAATATCGTTTGTGTTATCTGCATCTTTTGGCGCATAGTCGTAGGATAGCGATTTCTTATCCTTTAATCCCAAAATCAAGGTATCATCAGAAAGAATAATATGAGCGATTCGATTCCGTTTATATATCTTTATTCCTTTTGTAAAAAACGGGCTTTTCTCTCCGCTAAGGTAGACCTCTAATATAGAATCTCCTTCCTGCAGGCCAAATACGCACAATCCATCACACGAGGCTATCTTTTGATTCCTTACCTTATAGATTAGGTTGGGCAGTTGCCCACTTGGTGGATCTAATGAAACCGAGATTTGTGCGCTTTTTCCTACTTCAATAGCTTCTGCAACGGAAACATCAACCATCGGCTCAACACAGCCTATTCTTCGAAGCTGGCGTGAAGCCTGAGTTCCACTTTGACTTTGAAGGCATCTTCGGAAAGCTAATAGTAATGGCATTTGGAGAAAGCAAGAAAAAATCGTTTCAAACAGCTTGTCCTCGGTAGCCTCATAAGTCCAGTGAGAATCAGTGACATCTATTAGAGCGTTTTTAGAACCAATTTTAATCACAAACGCTGGTCGATGCAGTGAATATCCGCATAAAGAATCCAGCCCAGCACTTGCCTCATCTGTCAACAAAAAGAGGATGCTGTTTTCCTGTTCCTCATAGTTGCTTCGGACACCAATTGTGCTAACTCTAACTGAGCAAAAAAGATTATTTATATCAAGACCGGCAACATCCTCCATGTATTTCTGCATACTTGTCGGTAGCATAAACACGGCATCAATGATGCTTCTTTGGTACATTGTGACTCTTTCGGCTTTGATATATTGATTTAGGCTTTTCATCCGGGATTGTAACGGCTCAGAAATAGGGAGATCTTTCGCTTGAAATCCCTTGCAATGCTCATGTTTTGCACAGAGGCAACGAATCACCTGAGCATCTTGTTCTGTTCCTATAAAGGAAATATAGAAATCCGTCCTCAATTCAGAATACAATGTATCAAGAAAACTCGGTCCCCATTGCCAAATGTCCTCATCCGAATACTGAACCAGTTGGCTAAACTCGGATGGCTGTTTACCATCAATCAGAATGCTTAACCGAGGTATGTAGGGGTTATATTTAACTTGTACTACATTTGGCATTGCTTGTACCTCCGAGTCTTAATTTAGGCGGAGAGCGGCGGTATGCGGTAAGCGAATACCGCCGCTCTAAGTCTTACCCCTCGTAAGATAAGCACCCTTGGCGTTCACGGGGGTAGTAGTATGTTCCATAGTGGCTACAATATTGCCGGCCATTACTGTCCCTGTCATAAGGATTCCAATAGATGCAACCATCAGCGCAGTTATGTCCGCAAAATTCTCCACATGGAATTTTTGGCATCTCAGCCTGTTCTTTTTTCTCCATCTTTGCACCTCCTTTCACGATATCTTTGTAGCCATGAAGGAATATTGCATTAACACGAGATTACGGTCATGGCTAAAACCGGAATCATTTCAGCAAGTCAGCTAACTGATCGGTCAACTCGTCAAGTCTTTTCATTCTTGCAGCGTACTCTGTCGGCGTTTCGTTTCTTGGGTCTGGATCGCGATGAGGCATATAAATCGCTTGCGTATGAGAGGAACCCTTTTCCCATGATGCATCCGAGCATACCTTGACAGAAAAGCCAAAATAGTAATTTGTCATATAAGAGGATATATACTCATCGCATATCATGCAACACGCTGATTCCTCTTTTTCAGGAGGCAGTTTGCCGTTAAAATCTTCGAGTAGCTCTGCTATGTAGTATGGCTTAGTATCTGCGTATAGGCGAAAACTTTGTTGTCTGTCCATAGATGCTTTCTTTACCCAACCATCGCCTTTGCTGTATATATACCACTCTTTTGCAACAAGTTTCCCTGCAGCTTTGCGATTTATCACTGCCACAAAATCAAAACCCTCTAAAATGCTAATACCATACTCCAACCATTTCTCGCTGTTGTAATGACCGCCTTCGTATAAATCTATTCCGAACTGAGTCTTGAACGCCTCAATTGCTTTTTCCCGTTTGCTTTTTCCAAACCAAGACATAACAGCCACCTCACAATGAGTCTTTCTACTTCTTCGTACATATTCGCATTTCTTATCTCTGCAACCGCAGAGGTTTTCCAGCTTTACACTTTTTGAAGGCAATCAACATGGATTGATATATCCAAAGCTTCTCGCTTTGCTCGGTATACATATATTTTCTGTCTGGGAATTATAATGGGGAAGAACAGGTCTTCAACACTTGTGGGCATTGCGGACATTATCTTAATAATGTATTCTCGATCTACGCCAGATAGGTCGCACTGATTCGTGGGATGGCTATGAAAAATGCCGCGAAATTCAATGTGTTGTCTGTTCCATTCAGCAATCCGGTCATTAAGATACGACACATCCGGGCAATACACGGCCCGCTCTGCTAAACCATGATTTCTGTCAAAGATGACAGCTGTAATGAGTTCCCCATGTCCTCCTATAATACCCCCGGTTTCTGGAGGAACAAGTGGGCAATGCTGCATGATTAAGTCATAAATTGCATTTGTAATCTTCATCTATCATCCATATCGTGTTCTCTTGCATATTGGGCATCGCTCCATCGCGTCCGTTCGCCATCTTCACCATGTTCAATTCCACGAGCATCCTCGCTTTCGGATGTTTCAGCCGGTTTTTCGGTTGAATCGCTCTCTGCCTTGTCTAAGTCAGGAGCCTGATAATCATCAACACGAACGCTGTCCAAAAACTTTTCGCGTTGAGATGGCTCTTGAGTTTCAGCTTCCTCGGTTCCCTCAGCATCTTTAGCCTCGTCTGCTTCAGCACCTTCTTTTTTGGAGAACAGACTTCTCATTTTATCCAAAAGACTCTGCTTTTCCTCACCCTCGCCCTTTTCTGACGAAGAATCTGGATTCTCATCAGAATTTTGCTCCGGGCTGTCTTGATTGGCTTCGCAATCGTCTAATTTCTTGTCAAAATCATCATCATACTTATCCGGGGTGTCCAAGATTTGGCTTCGGCTTTTTTCGGTATCATCGGTCGCATCTTTGGCTTCATTAGTTTCAGTAGCCTCAGTAGCCTCACTCGACTCACTCGTTTCCTTAAAATTACCCAATGCCATTTTTGTTCCTCCTTACTTCAATGGAATGTCAAACATCCTATATAACATCCTGCAAGTCATAGCCAGTCTGTCGTTGCGCTTATATTTGATTTTCCCCTCCGAACCCGCGATATAGATTAGGTTTAAGATGACTTCAGTCTTATTGTAGTCTGTACTAAGTGTTATATAGTAAGCTAAAGCATCAAAAACTTTCTCGAACCAAATGCCAACACTCTCTTTATATACTCGGGTCAATTTTCTGAATTCATCTGAATGACTATCATAAGCAGAGAATTCCTTGTACGTTGGAATGCCGTTTGTTGGAATTACCGAAAACAGGTATTCGCAACCAATTAAGTCCATAAGAAGGGATGCAAAGTAATATTTATTGATTTCTGACTTTGCGAACAACTTCTCGTTGTAGGATGCGATTATTTCATCTGTTTCTCTTTTCTTATCTGCGGTTAAATCAGATGCTCGTATAATAGAACGTAAGCGCATAGGTGAAAACTTCTCGCTGTGATACTGCTCCAGCAAAGCCTCAACCAATTTGCCTTTCAATATCCGAAGTGAAGATTGATCTGTTGTCTGCACTTCCGCATTATAGCGATCATCCCACTTGTCAACCTTCATCAAGATAGGAGAGAGCCAGCCCTTTTGAAATACCGCAGCAACTCCGACATTAAGACGGGATAACTCATCTGTCTGCGCCTCACTCAAAGAGAGAGCGCTGCCTAATTCCTCGCAAGCATCTTTTGCTGGTGTATTCATAATTATTTTGGTCGCCGTGTTTTCAATAGCCGATGTATCAACAGCCATTGGGGACTGGTCAATTATTATGAATCCCTCGCCATATGTTCGCATTTCTTTTATGGAATTGCTAATCATTTCAACGGACTTTCCAATCATGTTAGCGCCCTCTTGGTTTTGCTCCTTTGAAGTCCGTTTTAACAAGTTGTGTGCTTCCTCCAGTACGGTAACGTGTTGGAGCTGCGAATTAAGAGCCAAGTTCTTGTTGGATTTGCGTTGCGACTTTCTGTACTCGTTTAATTTCATTATGAGTACACCCATAATCAAAGCAATTGCTTCATCGGAACCCAACTCGCTCAAGTCAACAACGACATTGGAATCAAATAGAAGCGCATCGTCAATTCCAACGCTATTCTTAAAGATTACACCATTGATACCGACAGTCATTGATTGCACTCTGGTAAGTAAGGCACCTTTATAGTCTCCTTTTGAGTCTGCGGAATAATCCGATGTGTTTATAATATCCGGCAGAATCTCCAGAACATCAGCAAATACAGGATATTTGTGATCGCATATGCCCTTAATCCAGATGGAATTTTGAACATCCCAGCCGCACTTTACATAAGCATCTACAACTGCCTGCTTCAAGATTGCAGGCATTGCCGCATAGAGCGGCCATGAGGCATTAAAAATCTGCAATAGCTGCTCAATATGAGATAGTAAATGGATATTGTCAGGGAATTGAAATGGATTGATTTTCAGAATGCGATACGAATTAGGATCTGTAGTAAATATCTTGATTCCTTTCAGTCCACCAAATATCTGCTTATATTCGCCTTTTGCCGGCTCGATTACCATGACTTTTACATCGTGCGCTAATACAGAATTTAATAACTGATAGGTTGCATAGGATTTACCAGATCCAGAAGAACCCGTGATAAAGCAATGAGAAACCAATAAATCTAAATCCATTTTCACCCGCGGCTTCTCAACTACACCCATGTGATATATACTTCCAAACTCAATACTACGGATGGGAGGCTTATTTTCATAGACCACAGAGCGGCCAAATTCAGCCATCTCCACAACGGCTAATCCAGATACTGATTTTTTAGGTAACCCCATAACCAAAGGAAGTTCATGGCCGCTCACCAGGTTTGTCGGCGTCACTAATTGCTTGGTATAGCCACCGTCAAAAGCAGGCATTTCCGCTTGAGGATGCACAAAATGAAGAATGTAATCAAGGATTTGCTTTATCGTTTCACCCTGATTAAGTAACCAAACATTCAAATGCGCGCTCTCAACATTTGATTCGTCACCTGTCATCAGCGCTCGATAAGCGTTTCCTGCCAGGACAGTGGTGTGAATATCCTTAGAGAAGAAATAGCTGGCAAATTCCCACATTCCGAACGATTCACAAATTTTGAAACGTTGGAGCTGTGCCTGCGCGCGTTCGATTAAATCTAACACGCCCTTATTTTCAAAAGTTTGTGTAATTGTCTTAGACGTTCCTTTTGTTGCGGTTTGGCCTTTGCTCTCGCCCTCAGTTGTACTTGAACTTTCAGTATCCGAAAATGATTCGGTAAATGAACTGCCAGAAGTATAGGAATCAAAAGATCCGCTTGAATATCCTGAACTGCCACCCCATCCAAGGCTCCAACCATCGCTGGAGTATCCGCCACTATAATTGCTGCCACGGTTTTCACCAAAATTAGTACCTCTGGATGTTGAGGAACTCGTAGTATTAGAGTTGCTGACGCTACGCCCAACAGATTTAGAAAAACTGGTAGAGAGACTTCTGTTTACAGCCATACTCTCATTTTCGCCATAAGCAACTGTAATTTTCCCATGAGGCGAAAGAGCGGAGCATAGTTCTTCGTATCCATGTTTCCGCCTCTGCATAGTCAGCGCATCAAGTGGAGTGGCCAAACAGATCATCGTATAAGTTTTGCCGCTCATTGTATCAATAAATTTTTCCATTCCTTGAACAAAGTTTTCCATTTCAAAGTCTTTCTTGCGGGCAGATGGAACCATTGAAACAGAAGCAAGGCTTTTGATCCCTTTTCCCCTAACACCGGTGAGTAGTTTTTGTGTTCCGTCAACAGGCATTGAATTGAAAACAATACCAGGGAAATTGCCTTTTAGCGTAGATTCGAGTATATCTCCTGCAAGCGCAGTATTATCGTCTGAACGAATCCCCATTAAAAAGCGCACTTTGTCTCCATCGCTATCAATTATTAATGCGACGGCACTGTTTAAGTTATGCAAGGCAGAATATACGCTCATCAGTTTATCCGTGAATTTCTCGTTCTCATCAAAAACGAGCTTTGTTATTTCAACTACCCTTAATTTTGATATATCCAAAACGCCCTTGGCAGCAGGGATAATCGGAGCTGCCGAAAAGTTCTCTAAATATTTCCGATTCAAATATATATCAGCGACATTGAATCCTTGCGCCAGCTGCAATTCACTACTTACTCGATCACTGGACTTTTTCCATGAGTCCTCATATTGTGAATATCTACCTTGTTGCGCCATCGTCATTTTTCCTTTCTGTTGTTAGTGCTTAGAAGATCATTTAATTCCGGTGTTAAAACACCAATACTATCCAACATCTCTGCTGTTCCTTCATTGCACCCAAAAAACAAAATTAGAGAAAGGAATGTACTCCACGACATTGCCCTTTTCCTTGTTTCCAGAGCTAAATAGGTTTGTCGTGAAATGCCAATAATTTTACTAACTTCGCCCTGCGATACCCCTATCTTAGCTCTTAAAACAGGGAGGTAGCTTGTTAGCTTTCTCATTAGTTCATCTTTATCTAAGCTGGAAGGCATATTACCTACATTATTCATGATGAATCACCGCCATACTAACTTTATAAATGATATTAATGAGATTTCAACTCATAAATCCCGCAAATCTTTGCTTTCGTGAAGTATCCCACTTGACGAACCATACATCCGTCAAAAATTTACCCTATAATTTTACATAGTGTTGTCGGATTTGTCAATATGTCGGCGAAAAATCTCGAAAAAATTTTTTGAAAGCCGAAAAGATTGGCAACTGCTGCGGCTTTAGGACGCAAAACAGACCCAATATAAAATTTTAAGCCGTCATTCCTCCGTCAGCACACTATGAGTAACAAGGAGGATTCCTAATGTCGAAAAAGGGTGAAAACATCTACAAACGAAAGGATGGCCGCTGGGAAGGCCGCTATGTCCGTGTCTACGGCGAAAACGGCAAAACTAAATATGGATATATCTATGCTGCGACATATCGAGAGGCAAAGCAAAAGCTGGAGGAAAAGAAATGCCATGGAGAAAATCTACAAGTTGAAAGTGCGCCAAACTGCAATACGCGCTATAGTGAGATACTGGATGCTTGGCTCTGTTCTTTGTGCATCAGCGTTAAGGAATCCACCTACGCCCGGTATTTCAGACTTATTGAAACACATATTCGCCCGTTCCTGGGAAAGTATCCTATCTGCAAAATCAGTACGCAACTGATAGAAGGTTTTATCCGAAATCAACTTGACAGCGGACGGCTGGATGGAAAGGGCGGCTTATCCCCCAAAACGGTGACAGATATACTGACAATTATCAAGAGTTCTATGGAATATGCAAGGTATAACGGATGTGATATCATCTGTGACCTGCGGAAACTGACCATAAGGAAGAACGACAAGGAGATGCGTGTACTCACACAAACTGAACAGTCCGCTCTTGTAAATGTGCTTTTGACGGATACTGACCGATACAAATTTGGGGTTCTTCTTTCCTTGTATACAGGAATCCGAATTGGCGAGCTATGCGCTTTACGCTGGGAGGACATTAGCCTGCCAGACTCCAGGCTCAAGGTGCGAAAAACCATGCAGCGAATCCAGAATACCAGCATCATCGCAGCAACAAAAACAAAAGTTGTTATCACAGAACCCAAAAGCCAATGCTCGATGCGGGATATACCTCTCCCTCGATTTATCGTTGAGATTGCGGAGAGATTTGCTGATTCTCCCAATGCGTTTGTCTTGAGTGGCGATAAGAACAAATATGTCGAGCCGCGGACTATGCAGAATCATTTTAAGGCGTATATAAAAGAAAGCAGAATTGAAGATGCAAATTATCATGCGCTTCGTCACACATTCGCCACAAGATGTATAGAGGTGGGTTTTGATATCAAGACACTCAGCGAAATCCTTGGACACGCCAATGTAAATATCACCCTCAACCGCTATGTTCACTCGTCCTTTGACTTGAAATGCGCCAACATGAACAAGCTGTCGCTCTCTGCCTGAAAACCGTCAAAATCTCCGTCATCAAATAGCCAAATCCGCTTGAAATAAGCCAGTTTCAGGCTGTTTTTTCGTCAAGTGGGATACTTCACGAAAGTTTTTTAAGCAGACTCTGATGGGGTCTGCTTTTCTTTTTTGATAGCTTTATCTTGCAATATTGATAATCTTTAGACCACGTTTTTCCGCATATTGAACTGTGTAAGCAGTCCCTCCATATAATTCTGTTAGATAGCAAATGCAAGCGCTACTACAATCTACGAGATGTCGGTTTCGCTCAAGCATACAGCTTCGCGTATACTCCTGCGAAACATAGGCCACCTTGTTCGCTTGTGCCATGATATTGCGGTAGAGCCTTTGATCCTTTTGTGTCCAGTGAGCCGCCTGTGAGATGCATGGTAGTACCAAAATGAGTTTAATATGTGGATACCTTTCTCGATGCTTTATGACCGACAACGCCGCCATCGTATCAAAACCCAGCGCACCGCCTACCCCGAAGAAGCGATATCCTCGCCCAATCATCATCTCAATGGCAGCATCCAATCGCAGGCGCAGGTCATCATATTGTCCTGTTGGAATTTTTCGATGCCCTGTGAAACAGCAGGTTTGTAACTTCATAGGCTAACACCCTCCACCGCCCTCAATTATAGCATTTATAAAATGCCATTTCAACAAGAACATCAGTTGAAGACTGCCAAAATTGCTAATCATATTGGGTACAATATGACAAAGGCGGTGATTGAAGGTGAATGAAAAGGAATTTGCGCTCCGGCTGGCTAAATTGCGGCAGCTTCGCGGGGTGTCTGCACGAGACATGAGCCTGTCTATGGGTCAGAATCATGGGTACATTAACAACATCGAAACGGGAAAAGTAATGCCGTCCCTCACTGGTTTCTTCTATATTTGTGAATACCTGCAAGTGACACCTTCAGAGTTTTTTGACACAGATTCTAATGATCCGGAGCAGATTAGAACTATTGCGAAAGACCTGAAAAAACTGTCTCCCAGCCAACTTGCCAGCGTCGCCGATATTGTGCATGGCCTAACGTCCAAGTAGACTGCCCATATTGAAAACCTCCGGGCTGTGAGGATATAATGCTGTATAGAGAATGTAGGCGGGGACTGTGTGATAGATTTGACAAACGGGACACTATTGGTGTTCAAATTTCTGTAGGAAAACGCTGATGAGGGACATACTGCTTCATTACTATCGCCCTGAGTAACAACTTCTTTGGGTAGGTATTTGCCTCTGGCGGGAAAACGCGAATACTCGAACCTGAGAAAGCTATAGAGCAGTTTTAAGCTGTTCTGGACGGTTTCACAACATAGGAAAACAGCGGAGCATGGAAAAACCATGCTCCGCTGTTCGTGTCGTGGCACCGTATGGGCTAATATGAAAATTTGCTTTTTCGGCGAAATTATCCTTGACAAATGGCGTCTTGGTTGCTTATGGAGTTGGATTCGCCTTGGAGCGTGTCCTCGTGCGACAATCTCGGATAAAGGGCGGTAATGAGTTTTTGGGTGGTCTGTCTTGGCATAATGTCCTCCGTTTCCGACAGCCAGCCCCACTATTCCGTAGGTTTATTATATCATAGGGCGGGGCTGGCTGTACAGTCCTTTTTGCTACTTTACAGACAATAAAATCTTATAATTTATGTCATGGATTATCGTTTATAAACAATGGTTATTTTTCCGCCCATATGGTATAATGTTTTTGAAAATCATATAGGACAGGAGAATTAAAAATGCGGAAAATTGTTTTATTTATCGCCATGAGTCTTGACGGATATATTGCAGATATAAACGGCAAGGTTGACTGGCTGGCTGGACAGGACAGTGATGTTGAAAATGCTGATAGTTATGAGGACTTTGTAAAAAGCGTTGATACGGTTATCATGGGCTGGACAACTTATCACCAGATTGTAACGGAATTGTCACCCGGACAATGGGTATATGATAACCTGCAAAGCTATGTAATCACGCATAGGAATTGTACCTCTAAAAGCAATGTAACCTTTGTTTCTGAAAATCCATGTACCCTCGTCAATGGATTAAGGCAAAAAGACGGCAAGGATATTTGGATATGTGGCGGGGCTGACATTGTTCATCAGCTTATGCAAAACAACCTGATTGATAAATATTATATTTCTATCATTCCGACGATTTTGGGAGATGGCATTCGTCTTTTTGATGTGACGGACAAAAAAATAGATTTACGTTTCATTTCATCAAAAAGCAGTAACGGCATAATAGAATTAGTGTATCAAAAACGATAAACCATTTTGCGGTCACGCTCCCCGGCATGACCGCTTTCCCATATCACAGCTTAGGCAGTAAAAATCGGCTTGTGTCCGGCTGCGCTTTCCGCTTCTAGCACTTTCATCATTTTGTCGGCGGCGGTGGCGGTAGTGCCTTGCTTGAAGTAGCCGGAAACCACAAGGACGGTGTTCCCCCGGCGTACTTCTGTCACGCAATCCGGGCGGCGGGCGGTGGTGGCGGTGCTTTTCTTGGGCGTGTCGGTCATAGGCAAATCTCCTTTCCGTTCAGCAGCTTTTTAAGGCGTTCCATTTTCTCCCTTGCTCTGGCTTTTCTGAAATTCTCCCCGGTAATGCGGAC
>OFHN01001662.1_pt1 | contig 14952 bp, 13 predicted proteins | sample 1521321 | NCBI WGS metagenome assembly OFHN01 (sample SAMEA3504130, study PRJEB24116) | mouse gut metagenome | biome: mouse gut; feature: mouse-associated habitat; material: faeces | place: Denmark | collected 2011
GCTGCTCTTCCATTTTGGAAAAATCTATACTGCGCCTGTCCATCCTGGCGGGGGTGCCTGTCTTGAAACGGCGGAGCTCTATGCCCATCTCTTTCAGGAACCTGGTCAGATGGTTGGCAGCCTGGAGGCCGTTGGGGCCTGTGTAGGTGATGGACTCCCCGCAGAGGCATCTGGCGCCCAGGTATGTCCCCGTGCACAGGACTACAGCCTTGCATTCGTAGACCATTCCTGTAAAGGTCCTGACGCCTTTTATTTTTTTCAGATATCTATTGTTATTCCCCTTATCTGTGCTGCCCTTTCTATTCTCACAGAAGCCTTCCTCTTCTTCGATTAAAAAATCATCCCTTGAAGAAGTCTCTTTGGAAGACGTATCCCGCCCCTCTGGATTTCCAGGCTTCCTTCCGGCTCCTTCCGCACTTTTCGAAAGATTGCCTGTCTGCCGGTCTTCTCTTATGTCCTCCCACAGAAGCTCACAGACTTCCGCCTGTTTTATGGTGAGATGCTCCTGATTCTCCAGCACTTTCCGCATGGCCCTGGAATACTCCGCCTTGTCCGCCTGTGCCCGCAGGGAATGGACGGCGGGGCCCTTGGACAGGTTCAGCATCTTGGACTGGATGAAGGTCTTGTCTATGTTCTTGCCCATCTCTCCCCCCAGCGCGTCCAGCTCCCTGACCAGATGCCCCTTGGAGGAGCCGCCCACATTGGGATTGCAGGGCATCAGGGCGATGCTGTCCACTGACACCGTAAAAATAACTGTCTCCAGCCCAAGCCTGGCACAGGCCAGCGCAGCTTCACAGCCCGCATGCCCGGCGCCTATTACACATACGTCTACTTGTTCACAAAATTTCGTCATACAATCCACTTCCAAATCTTCACTCCAATCCCTCCTCAATCAAAAGGATCCAGCCCTGAAGAAAATAAGGATGTAAGGATGCCTGCTATTTCCCCATACAGAATTTTGAGAAAATCTCATCCACCAGGTCATCGTCCACCTCTTCCCCTATGATCCGTCCAAGCGCCTTATAGGCATTCATCAGATCGATGGAATAGAAATCCTCCGGCATCCCGTCCTCTATGCTCCCCTTCACCAGCATCAGAGCCTCACAGGCCTCCTCCAATGCCTCCTTATGCCGCATGTTCGTGATGACGATCTCATTGCTGCTCCAAATCTCCCCGTGAAAGAACATCTCCCTCACGGCCCGCTCCAGCTCTTCCATCCCCGCCCCCTCCTTTGCGGAAGTACGCAGTATCACAAATCCGTCATCACCAGAAGGACCTGCCGGAAAGCAATCTCCCGAACCATCTCCTGCGGCTCCCGAAAATAAAGCCCGTATCCCCTCTTCCGTGACCACAGCTTCCAAATCGCTCTTATTCAACAGCACTATCGTTCTTTTATCCCCAATAACAGAGACAATCTCCCTGTCATTCTCATCCAGCTCCATCGAAGCGTCCGTAACATATACAATTAAATCTGCCTCCCTTGCGTATCTCAATGCTCTCTCTACGCCTATTTTCTCCACGGTATCCTCCGTATCCCGGATACCCGCCGTATCTACAATATTCAGACGAACATCTCCCAGCCGCAGCGACTCCTCCAGCACATCCCTGGTAGTCCCCTCCACATCCGTGACGATCGCCCTCTCCTCCCCCAGAAGACAATTCAGAAGCGATGACTTCCCCACATTGGGCTTCCCAAGGATCACCGTCCTGATTCCCTCCTTTATCAGCCTTCCATTGTCAGCCGTATCGATCAGCTTCCTCAATTCCCCTATCACGCCGTCCAGCTTCCCGGACAGCCCTTCCCCATACCCGTCCAAGTCGAAATGTTCCGGATCGTCCAAAGCGGACTCGATAAAAGCCGTCTCATACAAAATCTTCCCCCGTAGCTCCCCTACCTTCCCCGAAAGCCTCCCCCGTAGCTGTCCCAGCGAATATCCAAGGGCCCTGTCATTCTGAGCCCCTATCACATCCATCACGGCCTCAGCCCTGGACAGGTCCATCCTACCGTTCAAAAAAGCCCTCTTCGTGAACTCCCCCGGCTCCGCCAGCCTGGCCCCGCACCTCAAGGCGCACTCCAGAATCCTCCTCATCACCAGCACGCCCCCATGGCACTGGATTTCCACCGTATCCTCCCCGGTAAAGCTCCTGGGACCACGCATCACCACAGCCAGAACCTCATCTATCTCGGCACCATCCTCCGGATCAACCACAAATCCATAATACATCCTGCGGCTCTCTCCGTCCCACAATACCCTCCTCCCCGAAGGCGATCTGAAAATCCCATCCCCCAACTCCACCGCCCCGCTGCCACTTATCCTGACAATCCCAACCCCCGAATCCGTCATCCCCGTAACAACCCGCCGCAATCGTATCCATCCCAACCCCCAACTCCGAGCCCTGCTCGCTCAAACCCCAATTCACCATAGCCCAGCCACCGCCCCTGGATGCCGTCCCTTCGCCGCAACCACCAAGTAGCCATCCTGCAAAAAACCGGATATCCCAACAATATCCGGTTTTCCCAACTAACGCTATTGTCTCCTGTAAGTGACAACCACCCTCCGAAACGGCTCATCCCCCTCACTATGGGTAGCAATATACTTATCATTCTGCAGCGCCGAATGAATGATCCTCCTCTCATAAGGATTCATAGGCTCCAGCGACACCGCCCTTCTGGTCTTCTTCACCTTATAAGCGATATTCTTCGCCAGGTTCTCCAGCGTCTCCTTCCTCCTGGCCCTGTAATCCTCCGTATCCACCTTCACCCTGATGTACTCATCCGATTCCTTATTCACCACCAGGGACACCAGATACTGCAGAGAATCCAGCGTCTGTCCGCGCTTCCCGATCAGGATCCCCATCTCTTCTCCTGCCAGGTCGATATTCATCGTCCCAGACTCCTCTTCATACTGCACGTCCACCGCCACTTCCATGTTCATGGCCCCGAACACATCCCGAAGGAACCCCTTCGCGATCTCGTCCACGGACAGCTTCTCCACCTTCACCGCAGCCTTGATCATCGCAGGCTTGGATCCGATTCCAAGGAACGCTGGACCCCTCCTCCACTATCTGATAGTCCAGCTTGTCACTGGTGACGCCGAATTTCCGACAGGCCTCCGTAATCGCCTCACCTACAGTCTTAGCACTTACCTCCACATACTCCTGGCAACTTTTTTCCGTTTCCATTCCTTACTCCTCCAAAACTGTTCAGTTCCTATTGTTCCTCTCGTTGTAATCCTTCACCATGTTCGCCTTCTCCAGCATGCTCCCCGGCTTTGCGCTGCCGGTGCTGACGCTTCCCGTATTCGTGCTCACGGAAGCCTTGTCCGCCATGCTCTTTCCCTTCGGCGGCGTATTATTGCCGGAAGCGGCGTTCCCGCCTGTATTCACAGCCTTTGGCCTGGCCGTCTGCCCATTCCCCTTGCCGCTCTGGATATTACGTGTATTCATGTTCGCATAAGCGTTTATACGCTCCTGGTTCTGCTTGATCTTCTCCATCTTTTTGGCGCTCTTGGCAGAATTCTTCTTGATGACCTCGTCAAAGTCCATCTTGTCGATATGCTTGTTGATGACCACCTGCTGGATGCTGCGCACCACGCTTCCCGCCACCCAGTACAGGCCCATGCCCGCAGGCAGGGTAAAGCAGAACCATGCGGACATCAGAGGCATTATCATGTTCATGGTCTTCATGGAAGCAGCCATGGAATTGGCCTTCTCGTTGTCGCTCTTGGGCTGCTGGGGCATCAGCTTCACGTTGATCCACTGGGTAACTGCCGACAGGACCGGAATCAGCACAGCCCCTATGACGATTCCCCATGCCCCCACGGCCATGCCGCTTCTTATCAGGTCGCTGGGGGAATCCCCCATATGCAGGCCCAGGAAATTGTTGTAGACATCAATCAGGCCCCTGGTGGTGTCATTGCTGATGATCAGCCTCCCCTGATAGGTGAGCTGGGTCAGGTCGTAATGCTCCGCCACCATAGCCAGATCCGCGGAGGACAGCTTGTTCAGCACGTCTATGATGCCGCTGCCCAGATCCCCGTTGGTCATGGACTGGCCGTACATGGCCACCACCCTGTTGACGGTCTCCGCACCGGAATCCTGCAGGAAGCCTCCGCCGTCCACAGAGATGATCTTGTCAGCCAGCACCTTGAAGGTATTCCCTATCTTCGTCACATAGGCCGGCATGCGGTAGATGACCTGGTACAGCGCGAACAGGATCGGCATCTGAATCAATAGCTGCACGCAGCTTCCCGTAGCGGATACCCCGTACTTGGCATAGATCATCTGGATTTCCTGGTTCTTTGCCATCATGGCATCCTGATCGGACCTTCCCTTATATTTCGCCTCAATGGCCTGCAGCTCCGGGCTCATCTTCGCCTGGAGCTTGGAGAATTTCTGCTGCTTGATGTTCAGGGGCGTCATCAACAGGTTCACCACGATGGTGAACAGGATGATGGCCAGACCGATGTTCGGGAGCCCTATCAGGTCGATGACATAGAATATCCCGTTCATGATCATCCCCAGCACCCACGCCACCTGCCCTATGACAGGGGTGGTGCTCTGTGTCAGTAAAATAAGATTCATTTATCAGTATCCTCTCAGTCAGGCTCGCCGGTCACGGAACAGGGTCGAAGCCTCCCTTTGAAAAGGGATTGCAGCGCAGTATCCTCCAGAGGGCCAAAATGCTCCCCTTCACCGCGCCATGCTTTTCAATGGCCTCCAATCCGTACTGGGAACAGGTAGGGATATAGGGACATTTCGTCCTTTTCATGGGAGACAGGTATTTCTGGTAGAACCGAATACCGGCAATCAAAATTTTTTTCATAGATAACATGATACCTTTATGATACGATGAAGCTTCCCAAGGTGGAGCAGCGCTTCTTCTATTCCAGAGTATCCCACCGGGGCTGCCGCCTTCCTTGCCACGACCACAATGTCCAAACCACTATCGAACACCGCTTCATGCAGTCTGTAACTTTCCCGCACCAGCCTCGTGACCCGATGCCTCACGACGCTGTTGCCCACCTTCTTGCTGACGCTGATTCCAATCCGGTTCCTTCCGGTGCCATTTTCCATGATATACATGACCAGATATTTGTTTGCATACGATTTACCGTACTTGTAAACGGACTGGAACTGCTGATATTTCTTAAGGCTTTCAGAAAATTTCATTGGAATTCCTTCCTATTCTTACTCATCCTCCAAAGAAAAAGGCCACATTTCTGTGACCTAAGCGGACAATCTCGCTCTTCCTTTTGCACGTCTGGCCGCTAACACTTTTCTTCCGCCGCGAGTGCTCATCCTCGCTCTGAAGCCGTGAACCTTTTTGCGTGAACGCTTTTTGGGCTGATATGTCATCTTCATGGAAAGCCACCTCCTTTTGCTCATTCTTCTAAGGTTTTTTAGGAAAATAGCATATTGATTGTATAAAAAAATCCGGACAATGTCAAGGAAAATTCAGTAAAAACCATTATTTTTCCTCATAAAATTTTTTTAGGACAGGTTTTCCACATAGATATCCACATCAGATATACTGAAAAAGGTTATCCACAGACTGTGGATTCGATGTGGACAATTTTCGGGCCTGTGCGAATCCGCTGTGAAATACGCGGTGAAAACGGCTTCCGGATCCAGCAAACACCACGCTTTCCCGTTTTCCGTGAGTTATCCACTTATTCACATTTCTATCCACATTTCTTTATATACTAGATTTTTATAAACATACTTATCAACATTATGTGGATAAAAATATCCATAGCTTGTTCAAAACTTATATTTGAAATATTGAACAATCTATATTAAAATGGATAAATATCATATTCAGCAAGGAGATGCGAAATGGACGATATCAAAGGAAGCTGGTCTGAAATAAAGGAAATGATCAAGATGGAATATGACCTTACCGACATTTCCTATACCACATGGGTAGAACCTCTTCAGTTTTACAATGTGGTGGATGATGTAGTGAGCATCGTGGTTCCTGCGGACAAGTCCCATCTCCTTGGATACATATCTTCCAAATACGGCAGTTCCTTTCAAGTCACCATCACAGAAAGGTTCGACCATTTTTACGATGTCAAATTCATCTCGGAAAAAGACATCGCAGCCATCAGCCCGGAAGAAGAGGATTCCTCGGAGGATTCCGAGAACAGCTCCAATTACCGAAACGCCCATCTGAACAAAAAATATAAATTCGACACCTTCGTGGTAGGCAGCAGCAATAAATTTGCCCATTCCGCCTGCCTTGCGGTAGCGGAGTCCCCGGGAGAGGTCTATAACCCCCTCTATCTGTACGGGGGATCAGGGCTTGGAAAAACCCACCTGATGCATTCCATAGGCCACTTTATATTAGAGCACACCCCTGACAAGAAGGTGCTTTACGTTACCAGCGAAGAGTTCACCAACGAGGTCATAGAGTCCATACGAAACGGAAACGCCGCGTCCATGACCAAGCTGAGGGAAAAATACAGAACCGTGGACGTACTGATGGTGGATGATGTGCAATTTATAATAGGAAAGGAAAGTACTCAGGAGGAGTTCTTCCATACCTTCAATGTGCTGCATTCCGCAAGAAAACAGATCATCCTTTCTTCGGACAAGCCCCCCAAGGAGATAGAGACCTTGGATGAGCGTTTTCGGTCCCGGTTTGAATGGGGACTCATTGCCGATATACAGATTGGAGTGTTGTCAATATGATCGTCATCCTGAAAAAGAACGCGGAATCCTGCAATCGTCAGATAGACGAGGAGATCATCAAGTACATAGCCACCAATGTAAAGTCCAACATCCGGGAGCTGGAGGGCGCCTTCAACAAGATCATAGCCGCCGTCAAGCTCAACAATGTGGATCTCACTCTTGCAGTGGCGGAGGACGCCCTGAAGGACGTTATCGACCCAAATAAGTCCAGAGAGATCACCCCCAACCTGATCATCAACGTGGTATCGGAGCAATTCGGGGTAAGGCCCGAGGACATTACCTCAAAAAGAAGAAATTCCGAATTCGTACAGCCCAGACAAGTGGTTATGTACCTATGCCGGAAGCTGACCTCCACCCCATACGTGAACATAGGCAAGCTTCTCGGAAAAAAGGATCATACCACCATCATGCACGGCGTAAACAAGATCACCGCCGACATGGAGCACAACGAAGAGCTTAAGAACAAAATAGACATCATAATAAAAAAACTGAACCCTTCATAAAGGGTTTTTATCCCCATCTTTTTCCGGTTTCCCTGTGGGCGGGGTGGGGATAAAATAAATTGAGGAATCAGGGGGTTAAAGAGATTGTGAATAACCTGACACTTATTCTCAGGTTAATAATGAAATATTCACTACTTTTCCATTCCATTTTTCCCAGAAAAATAGTATAATAGAAACGGTTATCCACTTTTCAACAGCCATTACTAAGAATCTTATTAATTTCTTTCTTTTTTTATAGGATGTTCCTGCTGCTAAAAAGTCACGAGGATGGAGGGAGTTGTTCACATGAAATTAGTTTGTAAAAAAGCGAATCTGCAAAACGGAGTGCAGATTGTGTCCAGAGCCGTTCCAAACAAAACCACAATGTCCATACTTGAATGTATTCTGATAGATGCATCCAACAACATGATCACTCTGACCGCCAACGACATGGATCTGGGAATTGAGACTATCATACAGGGAGAAATCAAGGAGGAAGGGCTTATCGCCATAGACGCCAAAATATTTCTCGAAATCGTGAGAAAGCTCCCTGACAGCGATGTAAAGATTGAAACGGATTCCTCCTATAAGGTCACGATCACCTGCGAAAAGGCCAAGTTCAATATCATGGGAAAATCGGGGGAGGATTTTTCCTATCTTCCCATAGTAGAGAAAGAAAACAGTGTGGTACTGAGCCAGTTTACCCTCAAGGAATTGGTGCGGCAGACAATATTCTCCATCTCGGACAATGACAACAACAAGCTAATGACCGGAGAACTCTTCGAGATCAACGGGGACGAGCTGAAGGTTGTATCCTCCGACGGGCACCGCATTTCCATCCGAAAGGTGCAGCTTAGGGACAACTATGAGCATAAAAAAGTAGTAGTTCCCGGAAAGACTCTCAACGAAGTCAGCAAGATTCTTCCGGGGGAAGCGGAAGGCGTGCTGAATATTTATTTTACCGCAAGACATATTGTATTTGCCTTCAATGATACCACGGTGGTATCCAGACTCATAGAAGGGGAATATTTCAACATAGACAGAATGCTCTCCGGCGACTATGAGACCAAGGTCAGGATCAACAAAAAGGAACTGCTGAACTGTATCGACAGAGCCACTCTCCTGACCAGAGAAGGGGACAGAAAGCCCGTGGTCATTGATATCATGGACGGAACCATGGAGCTGAAGATCGATTCCGCTCTTGGGAGCATGAATGAAGACATTGACATAGAAAAACAAGGCAAGGATCTGATGATAGGTTTCAATCCCAAGTTCCTCATAGACGCCCTCAGGGTCATAGACGATGAGGAGGTGGATCTGTATATGGTGAATCCCAAGGCCCCCTGCTTCATCAAGAATGAGGAGCAAAGCTATATCTATCTGATACTGCCCGTAAGTCTGGTGGCAAATTACGCCAGATAAGGGAAGGATCCGAGGGAAAAGCCTTTTTGAGCTTAAAACAAGTCCGGCGGAATGTACGATTCCGGAGGAAGGAAGGGAAAGTATATGCAGGTAGTTCGTTTGAAGGATGATTTCATCAGGCTTGGTCAGGCGCTGAAATTGTCAGGCATGATAGGTTCGGGAGTGGAAGCGAAGTTCATCATTCAGGACGGTCTGGTGCGGGTGAACGGCGAAGTGGAAGTCAGGCGGGGGAAAAAACTGGTAAACGGTGATGTGATAGAATATAACGGAAGTACCGTCAAAATAGAAGCGGGGGCCGCCGGCTCTAAAGCATGAAGAAGCGGTATTTTTTAGGCTGTCTGCTTTGGGGACGGGGAGTGTGAGTATGATCATCAAATCGATAGAGCTGGCTGACTATAGGAATTATGATTTTCTCAACATGCAGTTTGATAAGGGGACCAATATTCTCTATGGGGACAACGCGCAGGGGAAGACCAACATTCTTGAGGCTATTTTTGTGTCCGCCACCACCAAATCCCACAAAGGAAGCAAGGACGGCGAGATCGTCCGTTTCGGAAAGGAAGAGAGCCACATAAGAACCTATCTGGAGAAGGAGGGCGTGGAGACGAGAGTGGACATGCACTTGAGAAAGAGCAAGTCCAAGGGCATTGCCATCGACGGACAGAAGGTGAAGAAGGCCGCGGATCTGTTGGGTCTGTGCAATGTAGTATTTTTTTCCCCGGAGGATCTGGGTATCATAAAAAACGGTCCGGGAGAGAGAAGGAGATTTGTGGACATGGAGCTGTGCCAGCTGGACAGCTTCTACTTCTACAATCTAAATCATTACAACAAAATAGTAAATCAGCGAAACAAGCTCTTGAAGGATATGTTCATGAATCCTGATCTGAAGGAAACTCTGAGCATATGGGACATGCAGCTGGTTTCTTTCGGAAGCAAGGTCATAGAGCGCAGGAAGCTGTTTGCGGAGCAGCTCAACGAGATCATATACGATATCCATAAAAAGCTTTCGGGGAACAAAGAGGAGATCGCCGTCCACTATGAGCCGGATGTGGAGATAGAGGAATTCGAGAAAAGGCTCAAGACGAATCAGGAGCGGGATATAAAGTCAAAGATAACGTCTGTAGGTCCTCATAGAGACGATTTTTCGTTCACAGTAGGAGATGTGGACATCAGGAGATACGGGTCTCAGGGCCAGCAGAGAACGGCCGCGCTTTCGCTGAAGCTGTCGGAGATAGAACTGGTGAAGAAGATCACCAAGGATACGCCCATACTGCTGTTGGACGATGTTCTTTCGGAGCTGGACTCCAATAGGCAGAACTACCTTTTGAACAGCATAGGAGACATACAGACCATCATCACCTGCACGGGTCTGGAGGAATTCGTGAACCATCGGTTCGAGATCAACAATGTCTATCATGTCTCGGAGGGAAGGGTTAGCTGTATGAATCAGTAGCTGGTAATATGGCATTATAAATTCATCTTTTATGGTTGAGAGAGGACGGCACATTTATGAACACGGAAGGCATCGGCAGCACAGCTGTAGAAAGTGAATATGGCGCGGATCAGATCCAGATACTTGAGGGGCTGGAAGCAGTGAGAAAGCGTCCGGGAATGTACATAGGAACTACCTCCAGCAGAGGACTTCACCATCTTGTGTACGAGATAGTGGACAACGCGGTGGACGAGGCTCTGGCGGGAGTGTGCGATAGGATAGAAGTGATCATAAACGAAGATGAATCCGTCACGGTCATAGACAACGGAAGAGGCATTCCTGTGGGAATCAACCATAAGGCGGGCATTCCTGCCGTGGAGGTGGTTTTCACGATCCTTCATGCAGGCGGAAAATTCGGCGGCGGGGGATATAAGGTATCTGGGGGCCTTCACGGCGTAGGCGCCTCCGTGGTTAACGCTCTTTCGGAATGGCTTGAGGTAGAAATCTGTCAGGAAGGAAAAATATACAAGCAGCGATATGAGAGAGGGCATGTGTGCTATCCGCTGAAGCAGATCGGTGAATGTCCTCTGGAAAAGACGGGATCTAAGATTACTTTTTTCCCGGATCGGACAATTTTTACGGAGACGACCACTTTTGATTTTGACGTACTGAAGATCAGGCTGCGGGAGATGGCCTTTCTGACTAAGGGGCTGAGAATTATACTGAGGGACTGCAGAAAGGAAGAAGAAATAGAATCTGCAGCCAATGCCCCCTTTGACTCCGAGGATTTTGAGACAGATCACGAGATCGGCCAGATCAACGAGCTTCTCAGACGGGCCAGAGAGGACAGGGAAGAGGAGGGAATGGAATCCCAAAATCCTCAGGATGAAAATATCCTTGAAAATGTGGATGTAAAACCGGAGGCTGAGGAAAAGGCGGAGGATTCCGAACATAAAAGGACGGCAAAGAAGAAAGAGAGAATGGTGGAGTTCTGCTATGAGGGGGGCATCAAAGAATTTGTGGTATACCTCAATCGAAGCAAGAACGCCTTGTATGAGAATGTACTCTACTTCGAGGGACAGAAGAACAATGTGTATGTGGAGGTATCTTTCCAGCACAATGATTCCTTCAACGAAAGCGTGTTCAGCTTTGTGAACAATATCAACACTCCGGAAGGGGGAACCCATTTGCAGGGTTTCAGAAACGCCCTCACCAAGACCTTCAATGATTATGCCAGAGGAGCAAAGCTTCTGAAGGACAATGAGCCGAACCTGTCAGGGGAGGACATACGGGAAGGCCTTACTGCCATTGTAAGCGTAAAGATAGAGGATCCCCAGTTTGAGGGTCAGACCAAGCAGAAGCTGGGAAACAGCGAGGCAAGGGGAGCGGTGGACAATGTGGTCAGCGAGCAGCTGACATATTTCCTTGAGCTGAACCCTTCTGTGGCCAAGGCTATCTGCGAGAAGTCCATTCTTGCCCAGAGGGCCAGAGAGGCGGCGAGAAAGGCCAGAGATCTGACCAGAAGAAAGACGGCGTTGGACGGTATGGCTCTGCCCGGCAAGCTGGCGGACTGCTCCGACAAGGATCCGAAGAATTGTGAGATTTATATCGTGGAGGGAGATTCTGCAGGCGGCAGCGCAAAGACGGCACGTTCCCGTACCACGCAGGCCATTCTTCCTCTGAGGGGAAAGATTCTCAATGTTGAGAAGGCCAGACTGGACAAAATATATGCCAATGCGGAGATCCGGGCCATGATCACGGCCTTCGGCACGGGAATCCATGATGATTTCGATATCTCTAAGCTCCGCTACGACAAGATTATCTTGATGACGGATGCGGACGTGGACGGCGCCCATATCAGCACGCTGCTTTTGACCTTTATCTATCGGTTCATGCCGGATCTGATCAAGGAGGGACATGTATATCTGGCCAAGCCTCCTCTGTACAAGCTTGAAAAAAATAAGAATGTATGGTATGCCTACAGCGACGAGGAGCTGGAAAGTATATTGAAAGAAGTGGGGAGGGATCAGAACAACAAGATCCAGCGCTACAAGGGACTGGGGGAGATGGATGCGGAACAGTTGTGGGAGACCACCATGGATCCCGCCAGAAGGATTCTGCTCAGGGTCAATTATGATGAAGAGATCGTATCCGAGATCGATCTGACTTTCACCACGTTCATGGGAGACAAGGTGGAGCCCAGACGGGAGTTCATAGAGGAGAACGCCAAGTTCGTCAAGAATCTTGACATCTGACCAATGATGATATGATTATTGAGTTTGGAAACAAGTTTTCAAATTTTGATTGGTATGTGCGCTGAAGCGCATAGAGAGGTATAACCATGAACGACGACATTTTTGATAACGAGCCCATAATAGACAAGATTCATGAAGTTGACCTGAAAGAGAGAATGGAGACTTTCTTTATCGATTATGCAATGAGCGTCATATCCTCCCGTGCGCTTCCGGACGTAAGGGATGGGCTGAAGCCGGTGCAGCGCAGAGTCCTCTATTCCATGATAGAACTGAACAATGGTCCGGATAAGCCTCACCGTAAAAGCGCCCGTATCGTAGGTGATACCATGGGTAAATATCATCCCCATGGAGACAGCTCCATCTATGGAGCCTTGGTGAACATGGCGCAGGAATGGTCCATGCGCTATACCCTTGTGGACGGCCACGGAAATTTCGGTTCTATGGACGGAGACGGCGCCGCTGCCATGCGTTATACGGAGGCAAGACTTTCCAAGATTTCCATGGAGCTTCTTGCGGACATCAACAAAGATACGGTGGATTTCGTCCCCAATTTCGACGACACGGAGAAGGAGCCGGTGGTTCTTCCCAGCCGGTATCCCAATCTTTTAGTGAACGGCACCACAGGCATCGCGGTGGGAATGGCCACCAATATTCCTCCCCACAATTTAAGGGAAGTTATTAACGCAATTGTTAAAATTATTGATAACAGAGTTTTAGACGACAGGGAAACTCTGATAGAGGAAGTGCTTTCCATAGTAAAAGCGCCGGATTTCCCCACAGGGGGTATTATACTTGGTACCCGGGGAAGCGAGGAGGCTTACAGAACAGGCCGCGGAAAGGTAAAAGTCCGCGCAGTAACAGATATTGAAACCATGCCAAGCGGAAAGACCAGAATCATTGTCACAGAGCTCCCTTATCTGGTAAACAAGGCAAATCTGATTCAGAAAATTGCCGAGCTGGTAAAAATTAAAAAGATTGACGGCATTACGGACCTTCGGGATGAATCCGACAGAGAGGGAATGCGGATAGTCATTGAGCTTCGCCGGGACGCAAACGCCAATATCGTGTTAAACAGCTTATTCAAGCATACGCAGATGCAGGATACCTTTGGCGTAATTATGCTTGCTCTGGTAAACAACGAGCCCAAGGTTTTGAATATTCTGGACATGCTGAAAGCCTACATAGCTCATCAGGAGGATGTAGTAACAAGAAGAACCAGATATGATTTAAATAAGGCGGAAGAACGGGACCATATTTTACAGGGATTACTGATAGCTTTAGATAATATCGACGAGGTTATCAGAATTATCAGAAGCAGCCGGACCACCCAGATTGCAAAGGAAGGATTAATAGAAAGATTCGGCCTTACGGACGTCCAGGCTCAGGCTATTGTGGATATGCGGCTTCGGGCTCTCACCGGTCTGGAAAAGGAGAAGCTTGAAAATGAACACCAGGAGCTTTTAGTTAAAATTGCCGAGTTAAAAGAAATCCTTGCGGATGAGAAAAAGCTTTTAGGAGTGATAAGAACGGAAATTCTGGAAATATCCAGTAAATTCGGTGATGAGAGAAGAAGTAAAATCGGGCATGACAGCTTTGATATTTCAAGGGAGGATATGATTCCCAATGAAAATACAATTATAGCCATGTCCAATCTGGGATATATCAAGCGCATGACGGTTGATAATTTCAAATCCCAGCACAGGGGAGGGAAGGGCATCAAAGGGATGCAGACCATAGAGGACGATTTTATAGACGACCTTCTGATGACCACAACCCACCACTATATCATGTTTTTTACAAATTTCGGACGGGTATACAGGCTGAAAACCTATGAAATACCGGAGGCGGGCCGTACCTCAAGGGGGACTGCAATCGTGAATCTTTTGCAGCTCGGACCCGGAGAGAAGATAAGCGCAATTATTCCCATCAAGGATTACGATGAGGAAAAGAACCTTTTCATGGTAACGAAAAACGGTATTGTGAAAAAGACAGGCATTGTTGAATTCAGCAATGTGCGCAAAAACGGATTGACGGCAATCACCTTAAAGGAAAATGACGAGTTAATAGAAATCAAGGTTACAGACAAAAATACGGATATTTTCCTTGTTACTAAATTCGGAATGTGTATCCGCTTCAAGGAGACTGATTTGCGCGCCACAGGCAGAGCTTCCATGGGAGTCATCGGAATGAACCTTATCAAAGGCGATGAAATCGTGGGAATGCAGCTTGACCATCAGGGGGATTCCCTTCTGATTGTCTCCGAAAAGGGCTTGGGAAAACGCACCCTTTTAGAGGAGTTCAGCGTTCAGAGGAGAGGCGGCAAAGGCGTAAAATGCTATAAGATTACCGATAAGACAGGATATGTCATTGGCGTAAAAGCGGTAAACAACGAACACGAAATCATGATGATTACCACAGAAGGAATTATTATCCAGATACCTATGGAGGACGTTTCCACAATCGGGCGCGTGGCCTCGGGAGTGAAGCTGATTAATCTGGATGAGGGAGTCACCGTTGCACAGATTGCCAAGGTCAGGGAAAAGGTTTCTGACGGGGAAGATGAAATTGAAGTGGAGGAAGAAGAAGCTTCTGCAGAAAATGATTCTATTGAAGATAAAGAAGAAATAAATTCAGAAGAAGCCTCTGATACTGAGTAAAGAACAAT
>OFHN01001664.1_pt1 | contig 14937 bp, 14 predicted proteins | sample 1521321 | NCBI WGS metagenome assembly OFHN01 (sample SAMEA3504130, study PRJEB24116) | mouse gut metagenome | biome: mouse gut; feature: mouse-associated habitat; material: faeces | place: Denmark | collected 2011
AGGGAACGGCAAAATTTTTTACACTTCTTTTACTTCTTTATCTCACATGAGCAAAAAGCCAGGGCATGAAACAGCTCATGGCGGGCGGAGGCGTTGCCCTGATCGGCATGGTGCTTGTACCCCTGCTCTCCGGTCTGTTCGGCTAATCCCCGCACCGGAAACACCCATACCTTTGCCCCTCCCGCAAACGCGGGAGGGGCGGAAAGGAGGTAGCACTGTATGGATTTTCTGCTGGATGCAATCACCACCTGGCTGAAAGAAATGCTGGTGGGCGGCATAATGAGCAACCTTTCCAGTATGTTCGATTCGGTCAACAACCAGGTGGCGGACATATCGGGGCAGATCGGGCAGACGCCGCAAGGCTGGAACGCGGGTATTTTCAGCATGGTCCAAAGCCTTTCGGAAACGGTCATTCTCCCCATAGCAGGCGTGATTCTGGCCTTTGTGATGACGCTGGAGCTGATTCAGATCATCACCGACAAGAACAACTTCCACGACATTGAAACCGCTGTGTTTTTCAAGTGGATTTTCAAGACCGCCTGTGCCATCCTCATTGTCACCAACACCTGGAATATTGTTATGGGCGTGTTTGATGTAGCCCAGGGCATCGTGGCCCAGGCTTCCGGCGTCATCGGCGCGGACGCTTCCATCGACATTTCCTCCGCGATGGCGGATTTGGAGCCAAGGCTCATGGAGATGGATTTGGGGCCGCTGTTCGGGCTATGGTTCCAGTCCCTGTTTATCGGCCTTACCATGTGGGCGCTGACCATCTGTATTTTTATCGTCATTTATGGCCGTATGCTGGAAATATATCTCGTCACCTCGGTCGCGCCGGTCCCGATGGCCGCTATGATGGGCAGGGAATGGGGCGGCATGGGGCAGAATTACCTGCGCTCCCTGATGGCGTTAGGCTTTCAGGCGTTCCTCATTATGGTCTGCGTGGCAATCTACGCGGTCCTGGTGCAGAACATCGCCACCGACGAGGATACGATTGCCGCCATCTGGTCCTGTGTGGGATATACAGTCCTGCTTTGCCTGACCCTCTTTAAGAGCGGCAGCATGGCAAAGGCAATCTTCCAGGCCCACTGACGAAAGGAGTGTGCAAAAATGGCTTATGTACCAGTACCCAAAGACTTAACGAAGGTCAAGACAAAGGTGGCCTTCAACCTCACCAAGCGGCAGTTAGTCTGCTTTGGTAGCGGGGCGCTGATTGGCGTACCGCTTTTCTTTCTGCTTCGGGGGCCAGCCGGGAACAGCGCCGCCGCCCTGTGCATGATGCTTGTCATGCTGCCCTTTTTCCTGCTGGCGATGTACGAGAAGAACGGCCAGCCGCTGGAAAAGATCATCGGCAACATGATCCGGGTATCCTTTCTCCGGCCCCGGCAGCGCCCCTACCAGACCAACAACTTCTATGCCGTATTGGAGCGGCAGGACAAACTCGACAAGGAGGTGTATGACATTGTTTACGGCAAAGAAAAACCGGACAAACGGCAGAGCGCCGGAGGGCGAAGGGCCAATGCCGGTGAAAAAGAAGCTCTCCCGCGCGGATCGGAAGCAGATCGAAGCCGCCATTTCCCGCGCCAGCCGCACTGACCAGAAGGGGATTTCCGCGCAGGACAGCATCCCCTATGAACGGATGTGGCCGGACGGCATCTGCCGCGTGACCGGCTGCTACTATACCAAGACCATTCAGTTTCAGGACATCAATTACCAGCTGTCCCAAAACGAGGATAAGACCGCCATCTTCGAGGGCTGGTGCGATTTCCTCAACTACTTTGACAGCTCCATCCGGTTCCAGCTGTCCTTCCTCAACCTGGCCGCGTCCCAGGAAACCTTTGCCCGGTCCATCACCATCCCGCCCCAGGGGGATGATTTTGACAACATCCGCGGCGAGTACACCCAGATGCTGCAAAACCAGCTGGCAAAGGGGAACAACGGCCTGATTAAGACAAAATACCTGACCTTCGGCATTGACGCGGACAGCATCCGGGCGGCAAAGCCCCGGCTGGAACGGATTGAAACCGACCTGCTCAACAACTTCAAGCGGCTGGGCGTAGTGGCGGAGCCGCTGGACGGGCGGGCGCGGCTGTCCCAGCTGCATGGCGTATTCCACATGGACGAACAGGTTCCCTTTTCCTTTTCGTGGGACTGGCTGGCCCCCTCCGGCCTTTCCACCAAGGACTTCATCGCCCCCACTTCCTTTGAGTTCCGCACCGGCAGGCAGTTCCGCATGGGGAAAAAGTACGGCGCGGTCAGCTTTGTGCAGATTCTCGCGCCGGAATTGAACGACCGGATGCTGGCGGATTTTCTGGATATGGAAAGCTCCCTGATCGTCAGCCTCCATGTGCAGTCCTTAGACCAGGTAAAGGCCATCAAGACGGTCAAGCGCAAAATCACCGACCTGGACCGGGCCAAGATCGAGGAACAGAAAAAGGCGGTCCGGGCAGGGTACGATATGGACATCATTCCCAGCGACCTGGCTACCTACGGGAACGAGGCCAAAAAGCTGCTGCAGGATTTACAGAGCCGCAACGAGCGGATGTTCCTTGTGACCTTTCTGGTGCTGAATACGGCGGACACCGCCAGACAGCTGGGCAACAACGTGTTTCAGGCGTCCAGCATCGCGCAGAAGTACAACTGCCAGCTGGCAAGGCTGGACTTCCAGCAGGAGGAGGGGCTGATGAGCTGCCTGCCTTTGGGACAAAACCAGGTGGAAATCCAGCGGGGGCTGACCACTTCCAGCACCGCCATCTTTATCCCCTTTACCACCCAGGAGCTTTTCCAGAACGGGAAAGAGGTGCTGTACTACGGCATCAACGCCCTGTCCAACAACCTTATCATGGTGGACCGCAAGAAGCTGAAAAACCCCAACGGCCTGATTTTAGGCACTCCCGGCTCCGGCAAGTCCTTTTCCGCCAAGCGGGAAATCGCCAACTGTTTTCTGCTCACCACCGATGACATCATCGTGTGTGACCCGGAATCGGAGTACGCGCCCCTTGTGGAGCGGCTGCATGGGCAGGTTATCAAGATTTCGCCCACCTCCGGGGACTACATTAACCCGATGGACCTAAACCTGGACTACTCGGACGATGAAAGCCCGCTGTCTTTGAAATCCGACTTCATTCTGTCGCTGTGCGAGCTGATCGTAGGCGGCAAGGAGGGCTTGCAGCCGGTCCAGAAAACCATCATCGACCGTTGTGTACGGCTGGTCTACCATGATTACCTGAACGACCCCAGGCCGGGAAATATGCCGGTATTGGAGGATTTATACAACCTTCTGCTGACCCAGGAGGAAAAAGAAGCGCAGTACATCGCTACGGCGCTGGAAATCTATGTTTCCGGCTCCCTGAATGTGTTCAACCACCGGACCAATGTAAACATCGACAACCGCATTGTCTGCTATGACATCAAGGAGTTAGGCAAGCAGCTGAAAAAAATCGGTATGCTGGTGGTACAGGACCAGGTATGGAACCGCGTCACCATCAACCGCGCCGCCCACAAGTCCACCCGTTACTACATTGACGAGATGCACCTGCTGCTCAAAGAGGACCAGACCGCCGCCTATACCATTGAAATCTGGAAAAGGTTTCGGAAGTGGGGCGGGATTCCCACCGGCATCACCCAGAACATCAAGGACCTGCTTGCCAGCCGGGAGATCGAGAACATCTTTGAGAACTCGGACTTTGTATATATGCTCAACCAGGCAAGCGGGGACCGGCAGATTCTGGCAAGGCAGCTGGGCATCTCCCCGCACCAGCTGTCCTATGTGACCCACTCCGGCGAGGGCGAGGGGCTGCTGTTCTACGGCAACATCATTCTGCCCTTTATCGACCGGTTCCCCAAGGACACCGAGCTGTACCGCATCATGACCACAAAATTGCAGGAATTAAAGGAGGGAAAGCAATCATGACTGCACAGAAAATCAAATACAATCCCCGGCTGTTTTTGAAGCGGGCGATGGACATTCAGCGCCGCCAGCTGCTTTTGGCGATGGCAGACGCGGTAAGCGAGTGCCGTACTGCGGAGAGCATGGAGGCAGAACTGAACAGTGACGGGGAAACGGGCCTGCTCCGCCTTGCGGAAATCTGGTGCTGCCTCTCCCCCCGACACCGGCGGCAGGATTATGGAGGGCCGGGGCGCGGAGCTTCTGGCCGATGTGCTGGCACAGGTCTATGCCTGCCTGATCCTCCGTCCTTTACACACCACGGCTGGCATGGGCCTCTATATGGAACTGCTTTATATGATGGAGGCGCTGATGCTGGGGGAATGGTTTGATTAAGGAGCCGCGCCTGCGCTTCACCGAGGAGGAACGGACCGACCCGGCGCTGGAAAAGCCGATCCGCCGCGCACAGAAAGCAGCTGTCCGGGCAGACAAGGCGCAGGCCAGGATACCCAAAAAGAAGGTATGGCAGACCGTTATTGACCCCGATACCGGAAAGAAAACAACGAAACTGACCTTTGAGGAACAGGCAAAGCCGCCCTCCAAGCTGTCCCATGCGGTACGGGGCGCTCCGGCCAACGCGCTGCTTGCCGGGGCGCATAAGGAAATCCGCAAGTCCGAACAGGACAATGTGGGCGTGGAGGGGGCGCACAAGACTGAGCAGGCTGTTGAAGTCAGCGCGCGGCTGGTGCGGGAGGGATACCGCAGCCATAAACTGAAACCCTACCGCGAAGCGGCAAGGGCGGAGCAAAAGCTGGAAAAAGCAAACATCAACGCCCTGTACCAAAAGTCCCTGGCGGAGAACCCCCAGCTTGCCAGCAACCCCCTTTCCCGCTGGCAGCAAAAGCAGGCCATCAAAAAGGAATATGCCGCCGCCAAACGCGCCGGTCAAACGGCTGGACATACGGCGCAGGCCGCAGGCCATACCACCAAGACCGCGCAAAAGACCGGCAAGGCGGCAAAGTCTGTCAAAGAAAAAGCGGAACAGGCAGGCCGGTTTGTCATGCGGCACAAGAAGGGATTCCTGATTGCGCTGGCGCTGTTTCTGCTGGTCTGCCTGCTGATGAATACCCTGTCCTCCTGCTCCATGCTGGCCCAGAGCATCGGCTCGGCGGTGTCCGGTTCCACCTATCCCTCCAAAGACGAGGATATGCTGGGGGCCGAAGCGGACTATGCGGCAAAGGAGGCGGAACTGCAAGCCGAACTGGATAACATGGAGAGCCTGCACCCAGGCTATGACGAGTACCGGTACAATCTGGACCCTATCGGCCACAATCCCCATGAGCTGGCGGCTTATTTAAGCGCCCTGCTCCATGAATACACGCCCCAGAGCGCGGCGGCACAGTTACAGCGGGTCTTTGACCTCCAATATGTCCTGACGCTGACCGAGGAGGTGGAAATCCGCTACCGCACCGAAACCAGCACCGACCCGGAAACCGGGGAAACGACCAGCGAGGAAGTCCCCTATGAATACTACATCCTCCATGTGGAGCTTGTGAACACCCAGATTGCCGCCCTTGCGCCGGAGCTTCTCACCCCGGATGAATATGAGATGTACCAGGTCTATATCGCCACCAGGGGCAACAAGCCGCTGCTGTTTGGCGGCGGTTCCCCGGATATGGGAAATTCCGAGGATTTGAGCGGCGTGGAGTTTATAAACGGGACCCGCCCCGGCAATCCGGGCCTGGTGGATCTGGCGAAGCGTCAGGTGGGAAACGTGGGCGGCTATCCGTATTGGAGTTGGTACGGCTTTAACAGCCGGGTGGAATGGTGCGCCTGCTTCGTGAGCTGGTGCTATAACCAGGCTGGGAAAAGCGAACCGCGCTTTGCTGGCTGCCAGTCCCAGGGCGTACCCTGGTTCCAGTCGCATGGACAATGGGGCGGGCGCGGATATGCCAACATCGCCCCCGGCGACGCCATTTTCTTTGACTGGGATTTGGACGGTTCCGCCGACCATGTTGGCATTGTGATCGGCACAGACGGGAGCCGGGTCTATACGGTGGAGGGCAATTCCGGCGACGCCTGCAAAATCAAAAGCTATGACCTGAATTACCAGTGCATCAAGGGCTACGGCCTGATGAACTGGAACTAAACCATGTGGGAAGGAGTGTTACAGATGGCAACGAACAAAATCGACCGGATTGACCGGGAGATCGCAAAGACCCGCGAAAAGCTGGCGGAATACCAGAACCGGCTGCGAGAATTGGAGGCGCAGAAAACCGAGGCGGAGAACCTGCAAATCGTCCAGCTGGTGCGGGCGGTCCGCATGACCCCGCAGGAGCTGAACGCGCTGCTGTCCGGCGGCGGGATTCCCGGCGTGGGAACGCCTGCACCCGATACCCAGGAAAAGGAGGAAAATCACGATGAAATCTAAAAAGCTATTGCGGACACTGGCCGCATTTTGCACCGCCCTGGTCCTCATGGGCGGTTTTTCTGTCCCTGCCTATGCGGGCGGCGGCGAGGAACCGGCTGATGAAACCAACGATTCCAACGTACAGGTGGAGCAGCCGGAGGAAACGCCTCCCCTCACCCCGGATGGCAACGCCACCCTGGTGGACGATTACGGCGGGAACAAGCAGCTGATTACCGTTACCACCAAAAACGGCAACTACTTCTACATCCTGGTGGACCGGGATGACGAGGGAGAAAACACCGTCCATTTTCTGAACCAGGTAGACGAAGCCGACCTGATGGCGCTGATGGAGGACGGGGACAGCGAGGAACCTCCCGCCGTTTGCGGCTGCACCGAGAAATGTCAGGCAGGCGCAATCAACCGGAACTGCCCGGTCTGCGCCTTTACCATGACAAGCTGCACCGGCAAGGCGGCGGAACCGGAGGAGCCGCCTGCAGCGGAGCCGGAACCGGAGAAAAAATCCGGCATGAATCCGGCTGTCCTGCTTTTGGTTGTGGCCCTGTTAGGCGGCGGGGGCGCGCTCTACTACTTCAAGTTTATGAAGAACAAGCCGAAAACCAAAGGCCCGGACAATCTGGACGATTACGACTACGGCGATGAGGAAGATGAGCTGTGGGAATCCGAGGAGGGCGCGGAGGAGGAACCGGAGGAAAGTGAGGAAGAACCGGAATGACCCGCTTCACTGACAGCCCCTTTGAGCGCATGATGACACAGAAACCGGAGGGCAGGAAGAAAACTTCCCGCCCTCCTTCTTTACCCAAAAGCCACCCCTGCTATGGCTGCGGCAACTACGGGAGGCCCTGTGTGGGATTCTGCCACCGGGAACTGGAAAAGCAGCTGAAAGAAAGGAGAGATCGGAAATGAAGTATCTTATTTTATTTATCAAAATCATCGCTGTTTTTGACCTGTGCTGTCTGGCGGTGTATCTGGGCGGCGACATTGTTTCTGCCCTGATACGCAAACTTCGGAAAAAGCCTGCACAGAGCGATGACTTCTATGACTTTTCTATGGATGGCGACACAACTGCCCCGCTGTCCATAGATTCCATCCGCCAGCTGTACTCCGGCGATGTGGAAACTTTTGTAGGGGAAAGGCTTCTGCCGGACGCCGCAAAGACGATGGAGGCTTTAACGGAACGGGAACAGACAGCGGCCCGCCTGCTTTTATGCGCCCTGATCGGCTATCTGAAAGAAGAAGCCCGCATGGACGAGCAGAGCTTTCCGATGGTGATGGAACTGCTGAAATATATGGAGGGGGAAAAAGAGGAAGGCTGCCAGGACCCGGTAGACTGGCTGCTGGAGGACGCCAACAGCCGCGCGCACCGGCATGAGTCCTATTACAGCGATTATCAACGCTACCAGCTGATGCAGGTGGATAAAAAACGTGTCATTCTGGCCTGCCGTATCCTCATCAATGATCTGGTAGGAAAACTGTACCGATATGATTACCGGTTCGGCTATGACCTGATGCTGACAGAGGACAACAGCATTGAGGAAAAGCTGCGTACATCTATGCGGGAAGAATGGGAGGATGAAGATTATGCGCCTTGTGATTGCTGAAAAACCGTCGGTGGCCCAAAGCCTGGCTGCTGTGATCGGAGCCAATGCCCGCAAGGTCGGGTATCTGGAAGGGAACGGCTGGCGGGTCAGCTGGTGTGTGGGCCATCTGGCCGGGCTTGCCGATGCGGACAGCTATGACCCCAAGTACGCCAAGTGGCGCTATGACGATCTGCCGATCCTGCCCTCGGACTGGAAAATGAGCGTGGGCCAGGACAAGAAGAAACAGTTTGATATTCTCAAAAAGCTGCTGTGCGCCCCGGATGTGACCGAGGTGGTAAACGCCTGTGACGCGGGACGGGAGGGCGAACTGATTTTCCGCAACGTCTATGAGCTGGCGGGCTGCAAAAAGCCCATGAAGCGGCTCTGGATTTCCAGCATGGAGGATTCGGCAATCCGGGAGGGCTTTGAAAACCTCCGCCCCGGCGCGGACTATGACGGTCTGCATCAGGCGGCGCTCTGCCGCGCCAAAGCCGACTGGCTGGTGGGCATCAACGCTACCCGGCTGTTTTCGGTGCTGTACCGCCGGACCCTCAACATCGGTCGGGTCATGTCCCCTACACTGGCCCTTATCGTCCAGCGGGAAGCAGAGATTGAAGCCTTCCAGCCGGAGCCGTTCTATACGGTGGCGCTGGAACTGCCCGGATTTACCGCTGTGGGGGCGCGGATGAAAGACAAAACCGCCGCGAAAGAGCTGCAAACCGCCTGCCGGGGCGGTTCTGCGGTGGTGAAGCAGGCGCAGCGGAAAGAGAAGTCCGAAAAGCCGCCCGCCCTTTATGACCTGACCACCTTACAGCGGGACGCCAACCGCCTGCTGGGGTTTACCGCCCAGCAAACGCTGGACTATCTGCAAAACCTCTATGAGAAAAAGCTGTGTACTTATCCCCGGACGGACAGCCGGTATCTGACCTCGGATATGGCGGAGGGCCTGCCGGTGCTGGTCAACCTCACCGCCAACGCCATGCCGTTCCGAAAAGGGAACGGCATTGTCTGCAACCCGGAGGCGGTCATCAACGATAAGAAAGTGACCGACCACCATGCGGTGATCCCCACCCGCAATCTTCGGGATGCGGATTTGTCCGCCCTCCCTGTGGGGGAAAAAGCGGTGTTGGAGCTGGTGGCCGCAAGGCTGCTGTGCGCGGTGGCGGAACCCCATCTCTACGAGGAAACCGCCGCCACGCTGGTCTGCGCCGGTCAGGAGTTTGCCGCAAAAGGGAAAACCATTCAGCGCCCCGGCTGGCGCAGGCTGGATGCCGCTTATCACGCCGGTCTGAAAAATGCCCCGGAGCCGGAGGAAAGACCAGAGGAAAAGACGCTGCCGGAACTCTCCGAGGGACAATCTTTGTCCGTTTCCAATGCCTCCGTCAAGGAGGGGAAAACCAGCCCGCCAAAACATTTCACCGAAGATACTCTGCTGTCGGCTATGGAGAACGCCGGTAAAGAAGATATGCCGGATACTGCCGAGCGCAAGGGATTGGGTACGCCTGCCACCCGCGCCGGGATTCTGGAAAAGCTGGCCTCCACCGGGTTTCTGGAACGGAAAAAGAGCAAAAAAACGGTCCAGCTGATGCCCTCCCGCGACGCGCGTTCCCTCATTACGGTTCTGCCGGAGCAGCTGCAATCCCCGCTGCTCACCGCCGAGTGGGAGTACCGGCTGGGCGAGATTGAGCGCGGCGAGCTTTCCCCGGAGGAGTTTCTGTCCGGGATTTACGCCATGCTGCGGGAGCTGGCGGCAACCTATCAGGTGGTTAAGGGGACCGAGTACCTGTTCTCCCCGCCCCGCGAAGCAGTAGGCAGATGCCCCCGGTGCGGCGGTGAGGTTACAGAATCGCAAAAGGGATTTTTCTGCCAAAGTGAAACTTGCAGATTTGCCATCTGGAAAGACAGCAAGTGGTGGAGCGCCAAGAAGAAACAGCCCACCAAGGCCATTGTCGCGGCCCTCTTAAAAGACGGGCGCGCAAGGCTCACCGGCTGCTACTCGGAAAAAACCGGAAAAACCTATGACGCGGATGTGCTTTTGGAGGATACCGGCGAGTATGTAAACTTCAAGCTGGACTTTGGCCAGCGGAAAGGAGGCTCGTGATGAAATTGTCGCTGTTGGAACAGGAAACCATCCTCCTCTACAACCAGGCAGAGCCTGCCGCCCAGGTCTATACCCATGACCCAAAGCTGATGAAAAAACTGAACTGCCTTGCCGGTAAACACCCGGAGCAGATCATCAAGAAGGACGACCACAACTTCATTGTCCCCAAACGCTGCGTATCGGTCCGGGAGCCGTACAGCGAAAAGCGGCGCAAAGCCGCCAGTGAACGCGCCAGGGCCGCAGGCTATAAGCCGCCGTTGAAATCCTCCTCTGGTCAATAAGCATGGGCGGGAATGTCTTTGAAACGGTAAAGCAGTCCATCACCACCAGAGAAGCGGCGGAACACTATGGAATCGAGGTAAAGCGGAACGGCATGGCCTGCTGTCCCTTTCACGATGACAGGACGCCCAGCATGAAATTAGACCGCCGCTTTCACTGTTTCGGCTGCGGGGCGGACGGTGATGTGATCGACTTTGCCGCCAGACTGTATAACCTCTCCCCCAAAGAGGCTGCGGAAAAACTGGCCCAGGATTTTGGCCTGCTCTATGACAGCCAGGCGCCCCGAAGAAAACCTATGTCCGTCAAAAGTCCGAGGCGCAGAAATTCAGGGAATCAAAACAGCGGTGTTTCCGCGCGTTGGCAGACTACGCCCATCTGCTGCGGGGCTGGGAAGCAGACCTTGCGCCCCTGACCCCGGATGCGGAGCCGCACCCCCTTTTTGTGGAGGCGCTGCACCAAAAGGACTATGTGGAGTATCTTCTGGACTTTCTGATGGAGGATGGCATCGAGGAACAAAAAACATGGATTGCAACACACATAACAAAAATCATGGATTTGGAAAGGAGAAACAAGGAAATGGCAGAGAAACCTACCAATCGGGAGCGATTGCGGGAAATCACCGAGGGCATTGAGCAGAACATCAAGGAACTGTTTGAGAGCGAAAAGTATATGCGCTATCTGTCGGTGATGTCCCGGTTCCACCGCTACTCGGTCAATAATACCATGCTGATCTATATGCAGAAGCCGGACGCGACCCATGTGGCTGGCTATAACAAGTGGAAGAATCAGTTTGAGCGCCATGTGAAAAAGGGCGAGCGCGGCATCACTATCATCGCGCCCACCCCCTATAAGAAGAAAATTGAGGAGCAGAAGCTGGACCCTGACACCCATGCGCCGGTACTGGACGCAAACGGCAGGGTGGTCATGGAGGAAAAAGAGGTGGAAATCCCGCTGTTCCGTCCGGTCAAGGTCTTTGATGTGAGCCAGACGGACGGAAAGCCCCTGCCCTCCCTGGCGGCAGACCTGTTCGGGAATGTCCAGCACTTTGAGGCGTTTATGGAGGCGCTGAAACGCTCCGCCCCGGTTCCCCTTGCGTTTGAGGAAATGGACGCGGATACGGACGGATATTTTTCTTCCATTGAGCAGCGCATCGCCATCCGCCAGGGCATGAGCGAGGTGCAGACGGTTTCCGCCGCTGTCCATGAGATCGCCCACAGCAAGCTGCACAACTTCGATGTGCCGGACAACCCGGATGCGCCCTTGTATCAGGAAGTGGAGCTGTTTGGACAGCCAGCCCTGTTCTCCAATGACCGGATCGCCGCAGACGATCTGCCGGACGGACTGTTTTGTTATGACCTGCGCGGTTCCGATGATGACCCCGGCGCTCCGGTTGCGGTAGAGGAACGGGTTACGGTCAATCACGCCGGTTCCGTCATAACCGCAAAGCCGCTGGAACTGCCGGAGGAAGGGTATCTCCCACTGATCGATGAATCCGGCCTGGACTTTAACGGCGGCGAAAAGACCGCCCAGCGGTTTTTACAGGACCATAAAAAGGACCGGCACACCGAGGAAGTGGAGGCCGAGAGCATCTCCTACGCGGTCTGCCAGTATTACGGGATTCAGACCGGCGAGAACAGCTTTGGGTACATTGCGAACTGGAGCCAGGGCAAGGAGCTGAAGGAACTGCGGGCCAGCCTGGAAACCATCAACAAGACCGCCGGTACTCTGATTGCCGATATTGACCGCCATTTTCAGGAGGTCTGCAAGGAGCGCGGCATTGATCTGGAATCCGGGCAGGAGCAGGACGCCGGAAAAGAAACCATGCAGCCGGAAAGCCCGCAGGCCGATAAGGAGAATCCAGAGGTTTCCCCTGAACCGGAACCCTCCTGGAAAATCCCCACCGAACTGCCGGAGCAGGACCCTTCCATGTTCCGCTATTACATTACCCAGGAATCGCTGGATGTGGGAACCTATTCTTTGATGGACGGGAAAACCATCACCGAACTTGCCGCATGGGTAAAGGTGGAACAGGATTCCATCACCGCCTTTGGCTGTATCGACTACCCCCAGCCGCTGACCGCCGAACAGGAGCGGGAATACGCCCTTTTGCCCGCCAGCCAAAACCCGCAGGCGCTGGACTTAATCGGCCATGCCGCAGAAGCCGCCCAGCTGCCCGACGCGCCGGAGCAGACGCTGGATGAATACCCCATGCCGGACCCGGCGATGCGGGAGGACGATCTGAAAAACTGCGGCTATCAGGACGGGGATTTGCTGCCCCTCTCCAAAGAGCGGGCACTGGAACTGTTTGAGCAGGATTTGACGGTGTACGCGGTGGTGGACGGAGGCGGCGCGGAAATGCTCTTTGACCGGGAGGAATTTGAATCCCAGCTTCCCGGTACGGTATTTGCCCTTTCCCGCGAGGAATGGGAGGAAAGCCCAGCCTTTGACGCACTGGTGCAGGACCGGCAGAACCACCAGCAGGAACGGGAGCAGGCGTTTCTCTCCCATGAGGGGGACTGCTTTGCCATCTATCAGATAAAGGACGATGACAGCCTGCGGGAAATCCGCTTTGAGGGGCTGGACTGGCTCCAATCCATCGGGCGCGAGGTGGAGCGCGAGAATTACAACCTGATCTACACCGCGCCCCTTTCCGGCAAAGATACGCCGGAAGTTGTGGCGGAGCAGCTGTTCTACCGCTTCAACAACGAACACCCCAGGGACTATCACAGCCCCTCCATGAGTGTCAGCGACATCGTTGCCATCCGGCAGGACGGTGCGTTATCCTGTCATTACTGCGACAGCTTTGGCTTTCAGCAGATCACCGGTTTTCTTGACGCGAACCCGCTGAAAAATGCGGAAATGTCTATGGAGGACGATTACGGCATGATTGACGGGATCATCAACAACGGCCCCAAAGAGCCGACCGTAGCCCAGCTGGAACAGCAGGCCAGAAGCGGCCAGCCGATCTCCCTGATGGATTTGGCGGATGCGGTCCACCGGGAGGAACGGGACAAGCGGAAATCGGTGGTGGAACAGCTCCACCAGCAGCCGAAGCAGGAAAGCAAAAAGACAGCGCCGAAAAAGAGCGCGGAAAGGGAGCTTTGATATGGGACACTTTACCTTTGAAGAAATGAATCTGATGTGCATTTACAACACCGGAACCCGCGCCGGACTGATGGAGAGCCTGACCGAGATGCGCGGCTATCTCTCGCCGGAGGAAACGGAGCTGATGGAACTGACCGACAGCGCCCTTCATAAGCTGCGCGCCATGACGGACGCGGAGTTTGACAGTCTGGAACTGTACCCGGACTTTGACGAATAGGAACCAACAGACCGGAGGGGCTGGCGCTGTGCCGCCCCTTCCTTTTATCCAAAACCCGAAAGGAGGGCCGAAAACAATGGCAACCAAAGCGCAGATGTACGCACAGATGGCCGACCATGCGGCGGTGCAGCTCACTTCCAGCTGGAATGAGTGGATGCGGTTTCTGGACACAGCCTCCAGGCTTTACAAATACCCGTTCCATGACCAGCTGATGATCTACGCCCAGCGCCCGGACGCTACCGCCTGTGCGGAGTATGACCTGTGGAATGACAAGATGGGCCGCTATGTCCGGCGCGGCTCCAAGGGCATCGCCCTGGTGGACGATTCCGGGGACCGGACCCGGCTGCGGTATGTCTTTGACATCTCCGACACCGGAACCCGCCCGCACTCCCGCACACCCTGGCTCTGGAAGATGGAGGAACGGCATATAGATTCCATCTCCGCCATGCTGGAAAACCGGTATGGGGTGGGCGGCGATGATTTAGGCGGGCAGCTGACCGAGATCGCCCGCAGGCTGGCCGGGGAATACTGGGCGGACAACGGGCGGGACTTCCTTTACATCGTTGACGATTCCTTTTTGGAGGAGTACGATGAACTTAACATCGAAGTCCAATTCAAAGCCGCCGCCACCGTCAGCATCGCCTATTCCCTGATGTCCCGCTGCGGGCTGGCCCCGGAACAGTATTTCACCCACGAGGATTTCATGCCGGTTTTCGATTTCAACACACCGGCCACCGTTGGGGCGCTGGGAACGGCGGTCAGCCAGATCAACCAGCAGGTGCTGCGGCAGATCGGCGTAACCATTCTAAACGCGGAACGAGAGGCCAACAAAGAAAGGAGCCAGCAAAATGAACAACACCTTAACTTACATTCAGAACGGGGATTATCTGATTCCCAACCTGCAACTGACAGAACAGCCCGAAACGCCCCTGGGCAAGTACGGCAGGATGCGGAAAACCTACTTGAAGGAACACCGGCCCATCCTTTACAACCGTCTGCTGATGAGCGAGAAGCTGTACCCGCACCTGTTGGAGATCGACCGGACCGCGAACAGCCGATTGGAGCAGCTGATGCCAAAACTGGCGCAGGCGGCGGGCGTGACCGAGGAACTGAAAGCCCGCGACATGATGCAGTGGGTGGGCCTGATGAACAGCTGCAAGGCCCAGGCGGAGGAGATTCTGCTGGCGGAACTTATCAACAGCTGACCTTAAACCTGTTTCTTTCCGAAACGGAACAGATTCAGAATATTGATGAAGCAGAGAATGTGAAAGCGTCCTCTGCTTTTTCTTTTGCCCAAAAGGACATCGACCATGCAAAACCGCCCCAGCCCGCGCTGGAAGATGT
>OFHN01001676.1_pt1 | contig 14821 bp, 12 predicted proteins | sample 1521321 | NCBI WGS metagenome assembly OFHN01 (sample SAMEA3504130, study PRJEB24116) | mouse gut metagenome | biome: mouse gut; feature: mouse-associated habitat; material: faeces | place: Denmark | collected 2011
GATTATTGGCATCGTTGGACTGTTCCTTATGTATCTTGGTAACAACAAAAAGAAATAACCGCCCCAGCCTCACAAACTATGGCGGTTATCTCTTTTTAACCACATAGGGGGCTAACCGTCTACCGGTGGTGCCTCCTTATGGTTTTATTATAGCAGGCTTACATCGGGATTGCAAGGGATAGGCTTATTTTTGTACAGCGGTGGCCCTTGCCCTCCCTGGGAAAAAGGATAAAGATACATCTGCCCGGAACCACTTCTTAATAGTGGCTCCGGGCTTTTTTTGTGCCTTTTTCCCCTTTTCCTGGTGGCAAAAGTTGGAGGTTTCTTCAACTTTTTTCTCAAAGTGTAAAATAGTTACAACTATGTAATATTTTACTTGATTTTAGTTACGAAATGTAATATCCTTAAAGCAAGGCAAGGGCCGCTGGAGAGAGTCCCTGGCCGAAAGATTAAAATTTTACAAAGGAGAATGAACATGAAAAAGGTTCTCGCACTGGTGCTGGCCGTTATGATGCTGGCCACCACCGCCTTTGCTGTCAATGTTAACATTGGCAACAGCAACTACAACGATTTCAAGAGCTGGATTCCTGGCACCACCATCAAGCTGAACGACTCCGGTATCGTTAATGCAACCAATCCCGCCGGCGGTTCGAAGGTTGTTGATCTTGCTACCAATTACCCCAACGCCACTAGTGGTACCGTTGGCGGTGTGGTTCTTGTTAAGAACATCAACACCGACAACTACACCATCACCAGCATCAAGTACACCGAGGGCAAGAAGCTGGTTGAGTCTGTTGCCATCAACAATGCCGAAGAGCGCGTTGAGATCAAGCTGAAGCAGGAGTATGGCAAGACCACTTCCAGCAACCTGATCTTCTCCTTCACCCTGAAGGGTAAGAAGGTTGGCAAGACCTGGAAGCCCGAAAACCTGTATGTCAATGTGAACGGCACTGTCGGTTACATGCTGGAAAGCGCTGCTCTGCAGATCAACACCAACGGTGATGTGGTTGTCAAGCCTGGCCAGACCATCTATAAGGATTCTGCTAGCCAACTCGCTAATATTGGTATGACCACTACTCCTGCAACTACTCCTACTCAGTGCTTCACCTATACCGACCAGATTATCTGGGAAGTTAAGAAGGCTGCTGGTAGCACTGAAAACTACGGCGAGCTGAACTTCACCGCCGCTGATTCCGATGTGGACATCACTGCCCGCGTCTACGATGGCGACAAGCTGTATCTCTACAGCGATGTTGACCCCAACAAGAACATCCTCAAGAAGTACGCTGATGAGGACGCCGAGATCTCCTTCCTGAACTTCCCCAACGCTGTCTTCAATGCCACCGCTACTGCCCGCATCTACAAGGAAGAGGGCGAGACCTACTTCTACGAGATCGTTGATGGTATGCTGGTTGATATGAACGGCAAGGGCATTGATGCTGGTTCTGCTGGCATCAACAAGAAGGTCAACTGGGACGAGGATGAGGGTTGCTACATCCTGAAGACCCGCCAGATGCCTGGCACCATGGTCTTCTCCGACAAGCCCCTGCCCATCGACGCTATCGAGGCTCCCGAAGACACCACTCCTGCGAACCCCGACACCGGCGCTAACGACGTTGTTGGTATTGCCACCGCTCTGGCCGCCGTTGCCCTGGTTTCCGCTGCCGCTGTCTCCCTGAAGAAATAAGCGACACCCCGGAAACAACCTAAAAATGTCTGACTGACCACAGCCCCACCGCCCTCTAGGGGCAGGGGGAGAGGCCACAGGACCATATCAAAGCGCACAAACGCCCTCTTTCTCCAGAGAGGGCGTTTTTCTTTTCCGCTTTGTTCTGCCTTGGGAGGAGGATAAGCAGCGGGAGACCGGCGCTGGAGCAAAAGGAAAGCCCGCCAGCCCGAAGGCCGGCGGACCCCTTGGAGCAGCCGCTCCTGCTGAAGGAAAACACGCCTCCTTAGCGGCTGTGGAGATCAGCCGGAGGCCAGACCGGCCCGGACGGTACTCGCTTCGCCCGCGCCAGCCTCCCAATTAGAAAGGAGTTTTATAACAAACTCCCGTTGGGACGCCGTCATGCTGGAAGGAAAGAGCAGAGTCTGTTCCTCCCGGCTGAGGGAGAGAGGCTGGTCCACCAGCCCCATGAGGTAATCCAGGGAGACATCGAAGAGCCGGGCCAGCTGGACCTTGATTTCGTCCGCCGGTTCGCTTCGATCGTTCTCGTAGGCCGAGACGGTGTAGTTGGTCACCCCCAGGATGGCGGCAAGCTCCCGCTGGCTCATTTTTCGCTCTTTGCGCAGCATTTCCAGACGCTTGCCAATCACTCCAATTTCCTCCCCCAGGTTGTAATTTGTTCCAATTATACCGGCGGAAATCGACGAAAATATTTCAAAATCTGGTAAATTTATAAACAAAAAATGAATATCCGGGAAGAAAAGGTCTGGACCGGAAAAGGAGAGGATGTAATATGTCTGTAATCCTAGTGGCCGAGATGGAGGCCAAGACCCGCCGAATGCTCCGGCGATTCCTGGAGGGATGCAAACTGGAGGTGCAGGCGGCCGCCAACCTCCAGGAGGCCCAAGGGCTGCTGGCTGCCGCCCGAATTGACGCGCTGGTGGTGGGCCTGGGGGCCTGCGCCCTGGGGGAGCTGCGCACCGGCGGGGCGGATCAGCCCGCTCTGCTGCTTCTGCATACCAACACCCTGGAGGAAAAAAAGCGGGCCTATGCCGCCGGCGCGGACAGCTGGCTTCCCCGCCCGGTGGACCCGGAGGAAACAGCCCTGGTCCTGTGGGCCTTGCTCCGCCGCCTGGGGCAGGGGCTGCCCTTCCGCCAGGAGCTCCCCGGAGGCATTTGGCTGGAAAGGGATACCCGGCAGCTGCGGCGGGAAGGGGAGGCGCTGGCCCTCTCCCCGCGGGAATACGACCTGCTGGCCCTGCTGCTGGCCCATCCCCGGCGCATCTTCACCCGGCAGGAGCTGCTGGACCGCCTTTGGGAGCTGGGGAGCGAGGCTGGACCACGGGCGGTGGATGTGGTGGTCCGCCGTCTGCGGTCACGCTGCGGAAAGGACTGGGGCTTTGCCATCCAAACGGTGCGGGGCCTGGGCTACCGGGCGGAGCTGATGGAGGAGACGGTGAAGAATACGCTGTGAAAAGGGACGGCAGTCTGGGGAAGAAAAGGGCTGGCTCACCCTGGATGAGGTGGAGCGGTGCCTGGGGATTACCAATGAGTAGGCTGCATATATCGGATGAAGCCCAAAAAGACCTTACAGAAATCAAGCGTTACATTTTTTTGGATGCATTTGCAAGTGAAAGCGGCAATCCAAGCAATTAAAAGAAGAAAAGGCGTCCTCTATTGGGAGGGCGCCTTTTGCCGTTCTTCTTTTTGCTTCTTTTTCTTCTTTCGCAAGAAGAAAAAGAAGTGGGGCTGGGGGCAAAGCCCCCGTTCAGTCTATGCCTGGATGCTCAGCTCCGGGGCTGGGGCGGCCTCTCCGGTGGAGGCGGCGGGCGCCCCGCCGGTGGCCTGGGCGGAGAGAGGGTTGCCGGGGACACCGGAAAGCCCCTCCAGGCTGGCCTGGTACTGGGCGCGGGTGGCGGCCATCTCCTGCTGGCAGCGGTTGTCGATCTCCGCCTCCTTGATATACCCCCGCTCCCGAATCATCCGCAGCCGCTGGCGGCGGCGCAGCTCCTGCCGGAGGGTCTGGGCCTTTTTCAGCTCCTTTCCCTCCTCCAGGCGGCGGCTGCGGGCCTCGGTAAGCTGCTCCTGGTCCAGCTCCCGCTTTTTGCGCCCCGCCCGGACCACCGCCCGCTCCAGCTGGTTGATGGCGGCCTGGATGCGGGGGGCGTTTTCGCTGTCCTGGCGCTTGGCGGCCCGCAGCTGGGCAATCTGCCGCCGGGCATACCCCGCCGCCGCCCCCACCTGGGACCGGGTCCTGGCGCGGGAGAGGCGGGCGTAGGCCTCCATGGGACGATCGCCATAGTTGGTATTCTTAGGGAAGCGGAATTTTTCCCGCTGCTCCTTGGCCTTCTTCTGGGCCTCCATCATCCGCTCCAGGAGGCTGGCGGCCTCCTCATCCCGCTGGGTGCGGGGGTTGGGGGAGCTGCTGATATAGACCACCGCCGGGGTGATGCGGGGCTTTTCAGGGATGGCGGAATCCCCCGTCTGGCTCTGTGTCCTGGCCTGGACCGGTTCCGGCCCCTGCTGGGGCTGGACGGCGGCAACTCCGGCAATTTTCTGGACCTCCATTTCTGCTCCCCCTTCCTATCAGGCTCTTCTACAGGAAATATTCGGCCGGATTGTGAAAAAAGCAAGAAGGTCCAGGGGGAGGAGAGCCCTATTTTTTCACCGGGCCTGGGGGATAGAGCAGCTCCTCCTCCAGGACATACCGCCAGGGGACCTCCTGGCAGAGCCAGACCCCGTTTTCCGAAAGCCAGAAGGCGTGTCCGTCCCGGCCCATGGCGGCGGCATCAATGGGCAGCACCACCGGGCTGCCGTGGCGGGCACCCACCGCGGCGGCGGTCTCCACCGTGGCGGAAAGATGCACCTGCTGCCGGGATTGGCGGGTGATTCCCTCCCGGCGGATGCTCTCCAAAAAACGGGTGGCGGTGCCATGGTAGAGGCGGGAGGGCGGCTCCGCCTCCCGCAGCTCCAGCTCCACCGGGATGGAGTGGCCCTGGTTGGCCCGGATTTTTTTGCCGTCGGGGCTGAGGCTGTACCGCTGCTTGCTGTTTTCCCGGACGATGCGCTCCAGCGTCTCCCGGTCCATGGATTTCCCCGCCCGGACACAGCCGGCCAGCAGCTTCTCTATATCCGCCCAGCCGTGGCGGTCCAGGGTGATATAGGCCGCCTGGGGCTGATGGCGCAGCACCAGGCTGAGGAACCGCCCCAGGGATTCATCGCTTTGTTTTTTGGAACTCAAGCCTCTTCTCCTCCTCCAAATTCCTCCCAAAAGGCCCGCCAGCAGCTCCCGCTTCGGGAGGTATCCAGCACCGCGAAGCGGATATGGGCAAAGCGGTTCTCAAGGTCCGGCTCCGCCAGCAGCTCCTTCCACCACCGGGCCACCTCCTGGGGCGGCCAGCGGAACACCCCGCAGCCGTAGGCCCCCAGCACCAGGCTTTGCGCCCCCATGGCTCCAAAGAGCCGGAGAGCTCGCCTCATCCGTTCTTTCATCGCCACCCTGGCGCGGGAGGGGTCCTCCCCCTTTTGCAGCACCTGCCCCAGGTTGACGGCGGGAAGGGTGAGCACCGAGGCGGTGACCGGCCGCTGCACCAGGCGGAATTCCCCGTCCCGGAAGAAGACCACCCCAGGGGAATAGATGGCGCAGCCAGTGTACATCATGGTGCCGCAGGCCCGGTTGCGCCGGTAGTATTCGGTGTGGGGCAGAAGGGTGGGGTACAGCCCCCCGGAGGCCGCCAGACTTTCCTCCTGGGCCATAGCCCCGTTCAGGAAGCCCCCGCCGGGGTTTTTGGCGCTGGCGAAGTTCAGCACCCCCAGCCCCTCCTCCCCGGCCAGCTCCAGCACCGCCTGGACGGTGGACTGGTTCTTCAGGGAAACGCGGGTCTTCATCCCCTCCGCCTTGGGAGGGAGTGGCGGGGTTTCCTCCGGAGGGAAAAAGCGGCTCCCCTCCACCGAGGCCCGGTGGGTTTCCCCCACCTCCACCCGCCCGGCGGGACCCTGGTACCAGCCCCGTTCCAGTATATCCATGGTCTCCTTCGCGATGGCCTTCCGCTCCACATCCACCACTCCTTTCTTTGGGATTTATGATACATCTGCCGCCGCCAAATGTCAATCGCGCCAAAGGGGGAGAGCGGCTAAACACACTTTTTATGCCAATCTGGGCTGCCGCCCAGCCCCGTCTTCTTTTTCTTCTTTCGGAAGAAGAAAAAGAAGCAAAAAGAAGAACGACAAAAAGTTCCAACAACACAGCAGGTTTAATAGGAAAGTCTGCGTGGTTTGGCCACTCCCAAAGCGGGCGGCCTGTCCCCGCCCGCTGGTCAATACAGAAATCCGCCGCCGGTTTTGCCAGCAGCGGATTTCTGTATGTATTGCAGGTCCTTGGAGGAGAGGTGCAATCAGATACGCAGGCCTACACGGTAGGCGGTGTGGATGGCGTCGAAAATCTCGCCTGCCTTGACGGCGTCGCCCACCAGATAGACTTCCTTACCGGCGGCGGCCAGCTCGTTATAGAGCCCCTGCTCCGCCTTAAGGCCCAGAGCCAGGATGACGGTATCCGCTTCGATGGTTTCTTCACCTTTCTTGGCGGAGACACGGGCGCCGTTATCCAGCACCTCTTCCAGGCGGGTCTCGGTGAGGATACGCATATCGGTCTTGGCGATACGCTCGCTGTAGGCCAAAAAGTCGGTCACCGCCACGTCCTTCATGATTTTGGGCAGCATCTCCACCAGGGTGACGCTATGGCCGTTCTCCGCCAGGTCCAGGGCGGTCTCGGTGCCCACCAGGCCGCCGCCGATGACCACTACCTTTTTGCCCACAGGCTTCGCTCCGTTGATGGCGCTGAGGCAGTCCACGGCGATGGGCTTTTCCACGCCGGGGATATGGGGGATGATGGGGAGGGAGCCGGTGGCGCAGACCACCGCGTCGTAGCCCTCCAGATCGGCAGCCGTGGCCTTCTTCTGCACCACGGGAACACCCAGCTTTTCCAGGGCGGTGATTTGATACTGCATAAAGGGCCGGATATCCGCCTTGAACTCCGGGGCGGCGGCCTCGTGGAGCAGCCCGCCCTTCTTGTCCTTCTCCTCGTAGATGGTGACATCGTGGCCCCGGAGCGCCAGGACACGGGCGGTCTCCATACCGGCGGTGCCGGCGCCCACCACCGCCACCTTCTTCTTCACAGGGGCAGGGGCAATCTTCAGTTCACCCTCCCGGCTCACCACCGGGTTGACGGCGCAGGTGATGGCCTTGTAGTTAAAGAAGGTGCGCTCCAGGCAGCCCTCGTTGCAGCGGATGCAGGGGCGGATATCCTCCGGATGGTCCGCCGCGGCCTTGTTGGGCCATTCGGGATCGGCCCACAGGGGACGGCCCAGGCCCACAAAGTCGCCCTTGCCGCTGGCGATGATATCCTCCGCGTACTCTGGCAGGGTGATGGAACCGGAGGCGATAACGGGAACCGAGACTTCTTTCTTGATGGCCTCGGCGGTGAACGCCTCCCGCATCCAGGTGGCCCGCATCTGCTCCCGCCTCCAAAAGGAGGGGGTCATCCGCACCCGCCGGGGCCGGGTCTTCATCCTGGATGAGGCCGCCCTGGGCGAAGCGCAGCCCTATCCATAAAACAGTATAAAAGCGCCTGGAAACCAGCAAAACCGGCCTCCAGGCGCTTTTTCTTTTTTATACAGAAGATTAAATCACCACAGCCCCGTACCGCCTGGCGATTTCCTCCAGACGCTCCTCCGGCAGCAGGGACCGGCTATCCACAATGGCCCGGCCGTTGTAGGCGAACAGGACGCTGTCCAGGGCCTCCTCGTCGTCGCTGAGGAAGGCGGCGGGGAGACGAATGAGATTTGCGTTGTTGCGGGAGATGCTGTACCCGTCCTCCGGCGTCTCCGGCTGGATACAGATGGCCTCCTCCCCCTCGTGCTCCAGGCGGATAATCTCGTCCGCCATGTCGCTTTCGCAGGGGATGGGGTCGGAAAATTCGATGCCTCCGTCCAGGTAGAAGACCTGCTGCTCCCCCGCCGCCCAAATCTCCTCCTCCGAAAGGTAGTTCACCAGGGGGATGGCGCAGGGGGGCGCTTTTGCCAGGGCGCAGGCGGCCGCCTGGATCTCCGGCTCCCCCCCTCCCCAAATCCCCTGCCAAGCCGCCCCCAAGGCGGCCTGCCGGGCCACCCGGCTGGCGAAGAGCTCCTGGGTCTCCGGGATGGGCAGCCCTCCGGTGAGGTCCCTGGTGATGGCGATGAGGGGAACACGGGGGTAGGGGGCCACCATCTCCAGCGGCTCCTGGAGGATCCCCGCCACCGCCGAATAGAAGCCGAAGGCGGCGATGCCCAGCTCCTGGAGGGTGACAAAGGCGGAAAGGATGTTGCCCCCCCGCAGCAGGTCCTCCCCCTCCCCGGCAATCTCCATCGTGACATACACCGGCAGCCCCGCCTGCCGCGCCCCCAGCACCCCGGCGCGGGCCTGGAGGAGGCTCCCGGCCCGGTGGACCAGGATGGAATCCGCCCCTTTCTTCTTTGCAAGGCGGGCGGCAGCGGCGTAATGGGCCACCCCTTGGGCAAAGGGCAGCTCCCCGTAGGGCTCCATCAAAAGCCCCCCCGCGGGGAGCTGGGCGCAAAGCTCTGTCCCGGCGGGGCAGCGCCCTTTTGCCTCCTCCAGGGTCTTTTTTGCCTGGGCGGCCCAGACCTCGTCAAAGAGGCCCTCCGCCAGGGGGACGGCCAGCACCGGCTGAAGGCCGGCGGCCTCCGCCACGGGGCAAAGCTCCCGCTGGATGTATTCCAGAAAAAAACGTCGTCGGTGGATATCCATGCTCTCTATCCTCTCACTTCCCTTAGAGCCTATTCAAGATCTCCAAGTGCGCCGAATGGACGGGGATTTTTTCGCCCTGCAAGGCAAAAAAACGCAGCAATACTTGCTGTATTGTAAGGTTTTTTAACGCCGCAGGACGGAAAAAGACCCGTTCAGGCGGTGTGCGGAGAGATTTTGAATAGGCTCTTAGAGCCTTGCCGGCTCCCATTTAACCGGCGGCTTTCATCTATTTTCCCCGCCCCGGCGGCCGGGGGAGGGCTATTGCCAGCTCTCCACAAACTCCACGGCGTTCCACTCGCTGGGGTAAAGGAGCACTTCTATAAGCGCGGCCAGGTCGGAGCCGGAGAAGGTCTTCTCGCTCCCCTCCCGCAGGGCGTAGAGCTTGTGCTGGGTGCTGCTGGAAACCAGGGTGTAGGTCTCCTTCCCCAGGCCGATGTTTCCTATTACATAACAGCCGGTGCCCACCGCCCCCAGGCGGGTAAGGAGAGCCAGGCGGTTCTGCTCCTTGGCCTTGGGGGAGCCGAAGGGCCAAATCTCCAGGGTGAGCAGCAGGCGGAACCGCTCCTCCTCCTGCTTGCCAAAGCGGATGGCTCCCCGGTAGGGGGTCTTCCGGTAGGCCTGGTAGATCACCGAGGTGAAGTGACCGTGGTTCCGGACTCCGTACCCCAAAAAGTCCTCGGTGGCGGGGAGCTTCACCGCCTCGTCCGCCTGGCGGTCCTCCTGGGTATAAATCCCCTCCCCCAGGCAGGACACCAGGATGGAGGCCTTTTCCCGCGGGCTTTTTCCATGGACGGGGACGCGGTTCACCAGATTCATCCCAGGGGCCAGCAGGCCACTGATATAGCGTTCCGCCTCCTCCTGGGCCAGCCGCTCGTTGGGAAAGGGACGCTCCCAGAGCTTCTCCCGGCGGCGAAGGATGCCCCGCAGCTGGAAGACCTCCAGGGTGCGGTTCTGGCGCACCTCGTAGCCATAGAGGGCCTTCCCGTCCTCCATCTTACCCCGCAGAAGGCCGGTGAAAGGCTTTTTGGGGGTGGTGATGTGGTTCACCAGGCAGTCCGCCAGGTCGGAGCAGATGCACCCGTCCAAAGGCAGGGCGGCCAGGCGCTGGTAGAGCTCCCGGCGAAGCACCGCCCTGGGGGTATCCCCGGCAATGGCCAAAGGCAGGGCCAACCAGAAGCGGAAGTCCTTGGGGTCCTCTATGGCCTGGAGCTCCTCCCAGGGGAACAGCTCCTCCACCTCCTTCCCCTCTGCCACAAACTGCTGGTAGAAGAAGTGGAACAGCAGGAAGACCTCCCGCTCCCCCACCTGGAAGGCGATGCCCTTCGGCTCCGGTATTCTTTGGAGGTTCTCGTCAAAGCCGGTGAAAACCCGCCGCCAGCCCAGGGAGGGGTGGCAGTGCTCCCAGATGATTTGGGCGATGGGGATCTCCCGGTTGGTGGTAAGGGCGGCCGGAAAGGCGGTGGAAAGGTAGTAGTACCAAAATTCCCGGTTCTCCAGGCTGATCTGATCCTGGCTGGCAAGGGGGTAGACATAGGGCCGGTCGTAGAAAAATTCCGGGTCGTGCTCCTGAAGGCGAACGGTGGAAAGGCACCATTCCAGCATGGTGTCGGCCACCGGGTTGCCCCGGTGCTTCTGGTACTCCTCCGCCAGCAGGGCGGGCAGGCAGGTGCCGGAATCCATAATCCGCTTGGCGGCGGAGCTTTCCTGGAACTTCCGGGTGAGGTACAGCTGCTGGAACTGGGGGGACTCCAGAATCTTCCGGGCCTCCCGCAGCTCCCCCTGGGTGGGGCGCTGGTCGTAGGCGGGGAGGAGCTTCACGTTGGTGAAATAGGCCTGCCGATCGTACAGCCGCATAAAGTCTGCAATGGCTGCGTAAAGGAGACGCATGGCCTCCTTTTCCGCCTTGACGGCGGCCTGGTCCGGCAAAACAGGGCGGAGGGCGTCCAGAAGGGGCTTGTAATGCTTTTTGGCGCTGGTGGTGACCATCGCCTCCAGCTTCAGGCTGTCGTAGAGGTACTGAGCCGCCTCCGGGGGGAGGGGGTGCTTTTCCAAAAAGAAGGCCAGCAGCCGCAGGCCGAAGGGATGGCGGGCCTCCACCTCGCTCTCCCTGCGGCGGGTGGTCTCTGGCCGCTCGGTGATCTTCTCCTTGCGGTAGCGGTCAAAAAGCTCCTTCCAGCGGCCGGAGCGATCCGGATCCTCAAAGCCGCCGCTTTTGGCGATGGTCAGCAGCTCGAAGTAATCCCGCCAGCAGGCGGCCCAAATCTTGTCCTCCTCGTGGCTCAGCTCGTCCAGAGGGCGCCCCAGGCGCAGAATATCCCCAATGGATTCGATGCCGGGGAAGGCGGCGAAGGAGAGGTAGTAGATCTCCTTGCCGGAGCGGAAGCGGATGCCGTAGGCGATGGCCAGCTCCAGGAGAAACTTTTGGGGCAGCTGCCGGCCGTTTTTTACCTCCTGCTCCACAAAGTCGCAGAGGGCGGCGGCAAACCCCTCCTCCCGCTGCACCGCCAGGAAGGCCGGGGAGGAAAAGAATTCCCGCCAGGCCTTTTTGTCGCTTCGTTTTTTCTCGCTCTGCCACACCTCCCGGAAGGCGCCCATGGCCGGGGCGCGGCGGAACAGCTCCGCCTGGCCCTCCGCCGTCTCCTCCCGCAGCCAAGCGGGCTCCGGAGCGGAGGGCTTCCCCCCCAGGGGGACGATGCGGGCCTCCGCCCTGGGCCGGCGGGGACCGGTGGTGTCCAGGTGGGGCAGGGGGCGGCCCCCCCCTGTGCTGCCGCTGGAGTAGGCCCCCCCTGCTGATTTTTTGGGGACGCTCTTATTCCCCAGCCCCTTATACCCCTTGTCCTTCTCCTGCTCCGGGCTGTAGGGGCGGCTGGCGCCGGTGCGTGGGGCGCTGCGGGCGTAGCGCAGGGCCTGCTGGTAGGCGTCGTGGACCCGCTGGAACTCCTCCGGCTGCTCCTCCGGGTGGTACTGCCGGGCCGCCCTGGCGTAGGCCCGGCGGATGGCCCCCAAATCCCTCGTGGGCTCCAGACCCAGCACTCTCCAAATGTTCATCGTCCATCATCCTCCCAGGAATCGGGGATCTCCGGGTCGAAAACGCCGCCGTCCTGATACTTCTCCAGGGCCTCCAGCTGCTCCTTCATCCACCTGCGGGCCCGGTGGCGGCGGGAGGGGCTCTGGTCCTCCAAAGCGCCCCGGTAGGCGGTCAGGACCCGGCCCACCGCCTCCCGAAGGCGGCCGGTGGATTCGGCGAAGATGCGCTCCGCTGTCGCCAGCAGCAGCTGCTCCTCCTCGCTTTGCTCCAGCTCCCGGCGGATGTCCGCCAGCTCCTGGAGCTTTCTTTCCAGCTCCTCCTCCGAAAGGTGGAGGCTGGGGTTCACCACATAGGCGGTCTTTTTCCGGGCGGTGGAGGGGTTTTCCACATCCACCTGCAAAACGCCGTTGATGTCGTAGGTAAAGGTGGTCTTCACCCACTGCTTGCCGGCGGGCTCCGGGGGGACGGTGATGACCACCTCCCCCAGCTTCAGGTTGTCCCTTGCGTAGTATTCCTCCCCCTGGAGGATGTCCACCCGGATCTTCTCCTGGTTATCCCGCGTGGTGTAAAAGCGGTCGCTGCGGCTGATGGGCAGCACGCTGTTGCGCTCGATCATCACCGCCATGTGGGGGTTCTGGTCCTTGTCATTATCCACCACCGAGGTCCCCAGGGTGAAGGGGCAGACATCGGTCATGACAATATCCCGAATCTCCCCCTTGCGCTCCTTGATGCCGGCACAGACCCCCACCCCGCGGGCGACGATGGTATCCGGGTCGTCCAGTATCAGGGGGGGCTTGCCGAAGAGGGAGGCGAGGAAGTCCGGCAGCACCGCCAGCTTGGAGGAGCCGCCCACCAAAATCACGTGGTCAATTTCCCCGATGCCCCGGCCGCTGTCCCGGATGGCCCTGGCCAGCACCTTCTTCATCCGGTTAAACAGATCCTCGCAGAGCTTCGAAAGCAGGTCCCGCGTCAGGGTGAGGTTATAGGTGGTGCCGTCCGGTCCGGGGAGGACCATCACCGACATCGCGCTCCAGGAGAGGGCGCATTTGCACCGCTCCGCCTGGCGCAGCAGCATGGCCTGCTGCTCGGCGCTTAGGACGTTTTGGGGAAGGCCGTTATAGGCGCAGAAGTACCGGGCGATGGCCTCGTCAATGTCGCCCCCGCCCAGGCGGTTATCCCCGGCGATGGCGGTGATTTCAATGACATTTTCGAAGCACTCCACCACCGAAACGTCCAGGGTGCCGCCGCCAAAGTCAAAGATAATGAGGCAGGCGTCCTCCTCCCCGTTGGCCAGGCGGTAGGCCAGGGCGGCGGCGGAGGGCTCGTTGATGATACGCTCGGTTTTAAGCCCCGCCAGCTGGGCGGCCAGCTTGGTGGCGGAGCGCTGGTTATCGTTAAAGTAGGCGGGAACGCTGATAACCGCCTCGGTCACCTCCTCCCCCAGGGCCGCCTCCGCGTCCCGGCGCAGTTTTTCCAGCACCAGGGCGGAAAGCTCCGGCGGGGTGAAGGTCTTTTCCCCCAGGGTGAAGGTCTTTTGGGTGCCCATCCACCGCTTGAAGGCGGCGGCGGTGTTTTCCGGGGCGGTGATGAGCTGCTCCCTTGCCACCGCCCCCACCGTCAGGTTCCCCTCCCCGTCCAGGCAGACCACGCTGGGGGTCAGAAATTCCCCCAGAGAATTTTTTACCAGCTCCGCTTTGCCGTCCTTCCAGACGCAGGCCAGGGAGTTTGTTGTTCCAAGGTCAATACCAAGAATTGCCATGATTACCTCCTATGTATTCCCTGGGGCATTCCCAGGGAGGTTTTGCGCGCCGCTGGATTCCTCCAGCCGGCGGGTAGTGAAAAAGAGAACGGCCGCCGCTACCATATCCACCACCGGCACCAGCTGCAGCAGGGTGTGAAGCACCGCGGTGGAAAGGGGCAGCTTCCCAGCCCGGAACCCGCCCCAAAGAAAGGCGATGAGGTAGGCGGAGGGGCCGAGACCGATAAAATAGAGCCAGCCCAGCAGCATCGCCCCAAGAATGCCGGTTCCAAGAAGCCCCAGGGGGCCTATGAGGAAGGTGAAGAGCAGCGCGCCCGCCAGGATGGAGCCCAGAAGCACCAGGAGCTCCGCCCCCTGGCAAAAGCCCAGGCAGAGCTTTCCCCAAAAGCCCAGCCGCCGGGCCAGACGCCACTGGCCGGAAAGGCCAAGCCAAGCGCCCCAGACCAGGTTTACCACCCCCAGGAGGGTGGCCCCCAGCAGCAGGCACCCGCAGAGGGCGGAGGCCCGGTCCATCCCCGCGGCGGGGTCCGCCGGATCGGTGAGGAGCCAGCAGAAGGGGGTTCCTGCAAAGCAAAGGACCTCCAAGGCCAGGGGCAGCCAGCAGAAGGGGTGCCGCTTTTTTCCCGGTGACGTCATGACGCTCCCCCTCCTATCAGCCGCTGCCACAGCCCCGGCTCCTCCCAGGTAAGCTGTTCGGCCACCTCCGCCGGGAGGCACACCGTCCCCCCGTCCCGGCCAGTGAACAGCATCACGCCGCCGGGGTAACAGGTGCAGCTCAGGTGGAAGGAGAGCCAGGGATACTCCTTGCTCCACAGTTCCAGGGCGCGGCCTTCCCGCTGGTCCCGGTCCAGCCCTTCGGGGACAGGGGGCGTCTCTATCAAGCCGGCCCAGGCGCCGAAGATGGCGGCCAGCAGCGCCTCGTCGGTGAACTCGCAGGTGGTCACCGGCTTTTTGCCAAACAGCCCGCCGCTGGCGTAGGTGCGGATGGTGCCCCGGTCAAAGGCGGCAGCGGAATCCGGCAGGACCAGGTCGCGGTCCTCCCGGAGGAAGCGGTGGCGGTAGACCCCGCCGAAGCGGAAGTTCTCAGGGAGGTTGTAAAGGAAGATTTCCTCCGGGTCCCCCTGGACGGTAAAGATGGTGTCCGCCCCCAGCACCGCCCCCCGCCGCCCGGACTGGGCCCGGAGGTCCCACCGGCCGGAGTTGCCGCTGCCTATCACCTCAAAGGGAAGCAGGTTGTAGCGGGTCCCCTCCAGGAGGATGTATTCCTCCCCGTCCTCCTCCAACAGCTCCAGTTCCGGCAGGCCAGAGAGGTCCGGCTTTTCCTTGCAGCCGGAAAGAAGCAGGAGAAAAAGGGCCAGCAGAAGGGAAAGGATTCGCTTCATAACCGCACCTCCTTTTGCCCTGCGGGTAAATTACTTCACCCTTTATTATGACACCGGCGGGGGCGGTTGTCAACTACCGCAAAGCGGCAGAGCATTCGGTTCCCACTTCTTTTTCTTTTGCGGGGTTGCCCCGGCGTGCCGCCGGTGTCACGCCCTCCGGGGTGCCCCCGGAGTCTCGCCCTACC
>OFHN01001679.1_pt1 | contig 14793 bp, 10 predicted proteins | sample 1521321 | NCBI WGS metagenome assembly OFHN01 (sample SAMEA3504130, study PRJEB24116) | mouse gut metagenome | biome: mouse gut; feature: mouse-associated habitat; material: faeces | place: Denmark | collected 2011
CCCCGCCAGCAGCCGGGGCTCCAGCAGGGTGTGGACCAGCAGCCCCACGGCGTACAGCGCCAGCAGGGACAGCCCCCGGCCCGTGTCCCCCAGGGCCAGGCACCCCAGGGCCCAGGGGATCAGCACCGTCCCCGTGCCCAGTACCGGCAGCGCGTCCACCAGGGAGGTGAAGGCCGCCGCCAGCAGGGCGTAGTCCAGTCCCATCCACAGAAAGCCGGTGAGCAGGATGACAAAGGTGGTCAGGATCAGCAGCGCCTCCGCCCGCAGCCACTTGAGGATGGTGGTGCGAAAGCACCTGGCCGCGTCCCGGCACTTGGCCTGCCAGGACCGGGGCAGCTGCCGCTTCAGAAAGGCCAGGATGGACGGATAGCTCAGGCTGGTGAAGTACACCGCCAGCAGGGTGGTCATCAGAAAGAGCCCCGCGTCCGGCAGGGACGAGAGCAGAGAGGACGCCGCCCCCATCAGCCAGCTCCCCACCTCTCCGGCCAGGGAGGGCCCCTCCTCCATCATCCGCCCGGCCAGCATATCCAGGGCCGAGCGCAGGAAGGCGGGGCTGGCGGCGTACCACGCCCCCGCCCGGTCCAGCAGGCTGTTCCACATGGCCGGGAACCCCGCCACCACCTCCGGCAGCCGGGTGGACCACTGCCGCAGCTCCACCCCCAGCCGAACCAGTGCCAGGGCCGCCCCGCCCCCCGGTATGGCCAGCAGCAGCGTGGTCACCAGGGCCGCGGCGAAGCTCCGGCGCACCCCCATCCACCGCCGCACCCGCTGGACCAGGGGCTCCGCCATGGCGCTCAGCGCCAGTGCCAGCAGGAAGGGCAGCAGCGGTCCCAGCAGCCACCGGAAAAAGACAAAGGCCCCCGCCAGAACCAGCAGCGCAGAGATCGTCCGCTGTAAAAAGACATTTAGTTGTGACATATAGACAAAATGCACCTCTTTTTCCCCTGTTCCCCAGGAAAGTTTGTGTAGAACGGCAACGGTTTTTCGGTTGTAACCCGGCGGCAAGTGTGGTAAAATAACGCAGATTAAAGACATATGGCCGTAGGAGGAATACAGATATGAGTGCCAAGACAAAATACTACATCATTGCCGCCGAGGCGCTGCCGGAGATTTTCATCAAGGTGGCGGAGGCCAAACGGATGATACAGACCGGCGAGGCGGCCACCGTGGGCGCGGCCACCCGGCAGGTGGGCATCTCCCGCAGCGCCTTCTACAAGTACAAGGACGCGGTGCAGCCCTTCAACAACATGAAGACCGGCCACATCATCACCTTCTATATCATGCTCAAGGACAACCCCGGCGTCCTCAGCAACGTCCTGTCTATTTTTGCCGGGAGCGGCGCGAATATACTGACCATCAACCAGTCCATCCCCACCAACGGCTGCGCGGCGGTGACCATCTCCGCCGAGACCAGCGATCTGGAGCTGTCCCTGGAGGATCTGATCGCCCGGGTCTCCGCCCTGGAGGGCGTGGTGAAATTCGAGATCCTGGCGGGCTGACCGTCTCCGGGACGCGTGCATAAGATAAGGAGAGAGACAATGGCTAACTTTGCAATCATGGGCTTTGGCACCGTGGGCAGCGGCGTGGCGGAGGTGCTGCGCATGAACGGCGCGTCCATCGCTGAAAAGCTGGGCGAGCGCCTTACCCTGAAATATATTCTGGATGTGCGGGACTTATCCGCCTCCCCCTACGCCTCTCTGGTGGTGAAGGACTTCGCCCTGCTGGAGAACGATCCGGAGCTGGACGTGGTGGTGGAGTCCATCGGCGGCGCCAAGGTGGCCTACGAGTTCACCCGCCGGGCCCTGCTGGCGGGCAAGCACGTGGTCACCTCCAACAAGGAGCTGGTGGCCACCCGCGGCCGGGAGCTGCTGGAGATCGCCCGGGAGAAGAACGTCAACTACCTCTTCGAGGCCAGCGTGGGCGGGGGCATCCCCGTGCTGCGGCCCCTGTTCCAGTGCCTGGCCGGCAACCAAATCCAGGAGATCGCCGGCATCCTCAACGGCACCACCAACTATGTCCTCACCCGCATGGTGGAGGGGGGCGTGCCCTTTGACGCCGCCCTTCGGGAGGCCCAGGAGAAGGGCTACGCCGAGGCCAACCCGGCCGCGGACGTCGAGGGCCTGGACGCGGGGCGGAAGATCTGCATCCTCGCCGATCTGGCCTGGGGCGGCGAGGTCCGGCCCGAGGCCATCCGCATCCAGGGTATTGGGGATCTCTCCCTGGAGGACGTGGACGCGGCCCGCGCCCTGGGGTACCGGATCAAGCTGCTGGGCCGGGCCCTGGCGCTGGAGGACGGCCGGGTGGCGGCCTATACAGCCCCCCATCTGGTGCCGGAGAAAAACCCCATGGCCGGGGTGGACGGGGTGTTCAACGCCGTCATGATCCGTGGAAACGCCGTGGGAGACGTGATGCTCTACGGCCGGGGCGCGGGGGACCTGCCCACCGCCTCCGCCGTCATGGGGGATGTGCTGGACGCCCTGGCCCACCGGGAGAGGCGGCGGAGCCTGGGCTGGAGCCGGGACGCGGTCCTGGCGGATCCGGAGAGCGAGCTGGCCATGCCCTGGTATATCCGAGGGGAGGGCCCGGCCCGGATCACCGAAGCCATGACCGCCCGGGAGGCCCGGGCCCTGGCCGGGCAGGCGGCGGCCCTGCTGCCGGTCCTGCAATAACCCTTTTGTCCCATGGACACTATAATGGAGTGTACCCAGTTTGCCTGAGAGAGGAAGGTCCTTTATGAGTTTGATTGTTCAGAAATTCGGCGGCAGCTCCGTCCGGGACGCCCAGCGGATCCGGAACGTGGCGGGCATCATCGCCGATACGTATAGAGCCGGGAACCAGGTGATGGTGGTGCTGTCCGCTCAGGGAGACACCACCGACGAGTTCATCGAAAAGGCCAGGGAGATCAACCCCCGGGCCTCCAAGCGGGAGATGGATATGCTCCTGAGCGCTGGCGAGCAGATCTCCATCGCCCTGTGCGCCATGGCTCTGGAGGCCATGGGCCTGCCGGTCATCAGCCTGTGCGCATGGCAGGTGGGGCTCCACACCAGCAGCACATACTCCGACGCGCGCATCAAGCGCATTGACTCCGAGCGCATCCAGCGGGAGCTGGACAAGAACAAGATCGTCCTGGTGGCCGGCTTCCAGGGGGTCAACCGGGTGGGGGATGTGACCACCCTGGGCCGGGGCGGGTCCGACACCAGCGCCGTGGCCCTGGCCGCCGCCTTCCACGCGGATCTGTGCCAGATCTACACCGACGTGGACGGGGTGTACACCACTGATCCCCGGCTGGTCTCCAGCGCCCGGAAGCTCCACGAGATCACCTATGACGAGATGCTGGAGCTGGCCAGCCAGGGGGCCCAGGTGCTCCACAACCGCAGCGTGGAGCTGGCGAAAAAATATCATGTGAACATGGAAGTCGTGTCCAGCCTAGAGCGCAAGCCCGGCACGAAAGTCAAGGAGGTTGTCAAGATGGAAAAAACCAATATCGCCGGCGTGGCGAAGGATACGAGCATCGCACGGATCGCGGTGGTGGGCGTGGCGCACAATCCCGGCGTGGCCTTCCGCATCTTCTCCCTGCTGGGCCGGGCCAACATCAACGTGGACGCCATCATCCAGTCCATCGGCCGGGACGAGAGCAAGGACATCAGCTTCACCCTGCCCCGGGCGGACGTGGAGGAGGCGGTGAGGGTGCTGGAGGACCAGAAGGACGCGCTCCACTTTGACCATGTGACGGTGGAGGACAAGATTGCTAAGGTGTCCATTGTGGGCGCGGGCATGATGACCACCCCCGGCGTGGCGGCGAAGATGTTCGAGGCCCTCTACGACGCCAACATCAACATCCAGATGATTAACACCAGCGAAATCCGGGTCTCCGTGCTCATCGACGAGAACGACGCGGCCGCCGCCGTGCGGGCGGTCCACAACAAGTTCTTCGGGGACGAGATGTAAGACAGACAATGCCAGTCCGGCGCAGGGGTTCTCCCTGCGCCGGATTTTGTTTTTTGGGGAATGGTGTCCCTTGACAAAATAGGTCTAATATGGTAGACTACCCCTTGGCAAATCAATTTATTTATAGGAGGGATATTATGCCGGAGACAGCCGCACTGCAAAAGCCCATGACGGGCTTTCATCTCAAGCTCATCGCCCTGACCACCATGTTCATTGACCACATTGGCGCGGTCTTCTTTCCCCAGGTGACCCTGCTGCGGGTCATCGGGCGGATCTCCTTCCCCCTGTACGCGTTCCTGATTGCCGAGGGGTGCCGGTACACCCGGGACCGGGGGCGGTACGCCCTGGGGCTGGGGGCCTTCGCCCTCATCAGCGAGATCCCCTACGATCTGGCCCTCCACCCGGAATTTCTGGAATATGGCCTGTGGGGGCAGAATTTCCTCTTCCAGACCAACATCTTTTACACCATGTTCTTTGCCGTGGCCGGCGTCCACATCTTCGAGGTCCTGCGGCACAGCGCCAGGAGGATCCAGCTGGCCTCCCTAGGCGGATTCCTGGGCGTTCAGGCGCTGGGCGTCCTTCTGACCCTGGGGAGCATACTCCTCAGCGGCAGCACATGGCTCCTGTACGCCACCCATCTTCTGACCCTGACCTATTTCCCGGTGATGGTGTGGATCTGCCGCCTTCTGGAGAAACAGCCCGGCGGCGGGGAGGAGAAGCCGGGCATGCTCTCCAACGTCCTGGCGGCTGTCCCCGGGCTGTTCGCCCTCTACTGCGCCAATGTCTACGGCGCCAGCTATGGCGCATGGGGCGTACTGCTGATGTTCCTGCTCTATCTGGCCAAGAGCCGGAGGGTTCAGGCCGGCGTGCTGACAGCAGGGGTTCTCTACTACTACGGCCTGCGGGCTGTTGAGCAGGTGCTCCAGGGCTACCTGAGTCTGCCCTACATGCTGGGGCGGGCGGCTCTGGCCCTGGCTGCTGCGGCACTGGTGTACTTCGCCTACAACGGCCAGCGGGGAAAGCCGGTGAACAAGTGGATCTTCTACGCAGCCTATCCGGTCCACCTGGGGATCCTGGCCGCCCTGGGGGCCATTCTGAACAGCTGACAGCTCTCCCATCCGTGCAGGAAAAGAGAGGACAGGCCCTCTCCTCTGTGGTATCATGAGGGGGAGCGCAGAGGAAGGAGAACGCTATGGAATGGGTTGACGGTCTCAACAGGACCATCGCGTATATCGAGGAGCACCTCACGGGGGACGTTGACTGCGGCGCACTGGCCCGGCTGGCCCACTGCTCGGCCTACCACTACCAGCGCATGTTCGCCTACATGGCGGGCGTGCCCCTGTCGGAGTACATCCGGCGGCGGCGGATGAGCCGGGCGGCGGTGGACCTCCAGGCCGGGGAGCGGGTGGTGGACGTGGCCCTGAAATACGGCTACCAGTCCCCCACGGCCTTCAACCGGGCCTTTCAGTCGGTCCACGGTCTGGCCCCCTCGGCGGTCCGGGAGGCCGGGGCGGCGGTGAAGAGCTTCCCTCCTCTGCGGTTCACATTCGTGATAAAAGGAGCGGAGGAAATGGAATATCGCATAGAGAAGCGGGAGGCGTTCCGCATCGTCGGCGTATCCGCGCCCCTGTCCAAAGACCTGGAGGAGAACTTCGCCGAGGTGCCCGGCCTGTGGCAGCGGTGCGCCTCGGACGGGACCGTCCAGCGGCTGGCGGGGATGATGGACGGCCAGCCCAAGGGGGTGCTGGGGGTCAGTGCCTGCCAGGAGGACGCGGACTGGCGGTACTTCATCGCCGTGGCCAGCAGCCAGTCCGGCCCGGGGCTGGAGGAGTACTTGGTCCCCGCCGCCACCTGGGCCGTGTTCCCCGGCCAGGGGACCGGCCAGTCCATCCAGCAGCTGGAGCGGCGGATCGTGACGGAGTGGCTGCCCACCTCGGGATACGAGTACGGCAGCGGGCCGGACGTGGAGGTCTATCTGAGCCCGGACCCAACCAACGCCCGGTATGAGGTGTGGATCCCCGTAGTGAAAAAGGAGGAGCCCCAGTCCTGACGGCGGAGAAAACCGGCAGGTCCCGCGGAGCGCTGTGCGCGCTCTGCGGGGCCTGTTTTTCGGCCTGTGACCCGTTTTTTCACCATTGTTCTTGCCATTTCCCACAGGGACTGCTAGAATACTGGGGAGAGCTGCCGGAGTTCCGGAGTCCCCGGAAAAATCAAACCGGCAGAGAAGGTGGAACGAAAATGAGACGAAAACTGCTGGCACTGCTTCTGACCCTGTGCATGGCCCTGACCACGGTCCCGGCGGCCCTGGCCGCGGACTTTCCTGACGTGGCCCAGGAGGCGTGGTACAAGGAGAACGTGGACTATGTCGTAGAAAAGGGGATCATGAAGGGCATCGACGGGTCCTTTGTTCCCGGCGGCACGGTCACCCGGGCCACGGTGATCCAGGTCCTCTACAATCTGGCCGGCTCCCCCGACGCGCCTGAGAACATGTTCGCCGACGCGGAGGGGGCCGCTGGTACGCCGACGTGGCCGCCTGGGCCGGCGAGGCCGGGCTGGTGGACGCCGACAAGCCCTTCCGGGGCGGCGAGGACGCCACCCGGGCGGAGATCGCGGACATGCTCTGCCGCTACGCCCAGTTCGCCCACCTGCCCGCCGGCGCGGACGGCGGCCAGGTGGAGGCCCCTGACAGCGCCGCCATCCCGGAGGCCGCCAGGGAGGGCGTGGCCTGGTGCGTGAAGATGGGCGTCCTGGCCGGGGATCCGAACGGGAACCTGAACCCCGGCGGTCTGGCCACCCGCGCCCAGCTGGCCAAGATGTTCCAGGTGTTCACCGGCCTGGAGGTGGTGAGCCTCAAGGACTACCTGGAGGAAAATCGGGACCAGTTCTTCCTCACCGGCAAAACGGAGTACGCCATCTCCGGCCGCATGGTCTCCCAGGAGACCCAGATCCACAACGAGCTGGAGGACGTGGACTACACGGTGGCCGACGACGATGAGAGCGTCATCCTCACCGGCACCGTGGGCGAGCAGTGGGTGACCAAGGTGAGCAAGGTGCTCTCCACCTACACCAAGCCGGACGGCAGCCCCCTCACCGCAGAGGACTTCACCGCCAGCAAGGATACTGACATTGCGCTGAAGACCAAAGCCCAGCCGGACACCAACTACGCCTGCTACGTCCCCGCCGGCGTGGCCGTCCAGGTGGACACCGCCTGGGGCGACGTGCTCTACGCCAACCGGACCGGCGTGCCCCACGGCGCTGGCGACTATCTGGTCTGCGCCCTCACCGAGGACGGCCAGCCCAACTTTGAGGACGTGTGGATCGTCAACGGCGCTATCTTCGCCAGCACCTACGACACCGCCAACGGCCCCGTGGCGGGGACCATCACCGAGGTGGAGAAGTACGGCCACACGGTGTTGGACGTGACCATCGAGGACTTCCTGGCCCGGGGCTTCGCCCTGGGGGACACGGTGAACGTGACCTTTGACAACGGCTATACCCTCCGGAACATCCCCTTCTTTGACGGCTACTACGTGGAGCACGGCGAGCCCATGGTCCGGGCCTACCCCGGCCACACCAACATCGCCGTGTGCATCAACTACGGCAAGCTCTTTGAGACGGCGGGGGTGAACGTGGGCAATACTGCCGCCATCACCCTGGCCCAGGCCGGCGGGCAGAAGGACACCCAGACCCTCAACTCCCTGGTGTACACCAACAGCCGGGAGGACTACGAGAGCGACGAGGTGTTCGCCAACTTCCGGGCCGTGACTGTGGGGGACATAGGGCCCCTCTACCGCTCCGCCAGCCCGGTGAACAACGAGAATGGCCGCGCCGCCTACGGCAATGATCTCATGGAGGCCGCCGGTGTGGCCGCCGTGCTGAACCTGGGGGACACGGACGAGGAGATCGAGGCCTTCATCGCCGAGGAGGACTTTGCCTCCGGCTACTACAAGGACCTCTATGAGGCGGGCAAGGTGGTGGCCCTGGGGATGCCTGTGGACTACACCTCCGACAGCTTTGCCGAGACCCTGGCCGGCGGTCTGGCCCGTCTGTCCGCCCTGGAGGGTCCCTATCTGGTCCACTGCACCGAGGGCAAGGACCGGGCCGGGTTCACCTCCGCCCTGCTGGAGTGCCTGATGGGCGCGACAGAGGAGGAGGTTGTGGCGGACTACATGGTCTCCTATGCCAACTACTACGGCGTGACCAAGGAGAGCGACAGCGAGAAGTATGAGCTGATCGTGAGCAACAACATCGCCAACATGCTCCGCACCATCGCCGGACTGGAGAAGGGCGCTTCCCTGGAGGGCGCGGACCTCCAGGCCGGGGCCGAGACCTACCTCACCAGCCACGGCATGACCGACCAGCAGGTGGCCGCCCTGCGGGAAAACCTGGCCAAGTAAATGAAAGCATAAACCCGCCCCGCCGGGATACCCGGCGGGGCGGCTCTTTGGCTTTTGATGGAAAATACTTACTTCACGAAGTTGACAGCAACGTTGGCGAAGGTCTCGCCGCCGGCCAGGAAGGTGTCGTACTCACCCTTGACCTCCAGGGAGCCGCCGGTCTTCATGCCGTCCACCAGGGTGTTGTAGATATCCTCGGTGATGACCTCGAACTGGGAGGAGGCGAAGGGCAGGCCCACCGCGTCGTCATCCACGCCCAGGTTCACGGCCTGACCGCCGACCTCGTCCCACTTGCCGTCATAGAACCGGCCCAGCATCAGGCTGGCAGCCTCGGCCAGACCCTTCACAGCGGAGGTCATGACGGTGTTGGACTCGCCGGACTGGTCCACGTCCACGCCGATGGACAGGGCGTTGTTGGCCGCGGCAGCGGCGAACACGCTGTTGCACATGGAGCCGCCGCAGGCGAAGACGATCTCGGTGCCGTTGGAGTACCAGCCGTTGATCTGGGTCTGGAGCTCAGCGGAGGCGGAGTAGCCGTCGCCGTACAGGTAGCTGTAGTTCATCTCCACGTTGACGCCGTCCTCAGCGGCGGCAGCCTGGGCGCCCTGAACGAAACCGTAGCCGTAGCGGTTGACAGCGGGGTTGGTGCCGCCGCCGCCGCCGGTGAAGCCCAGCTTGGTGTTGCCCTCCTTGACGGCCGCGTAGCCGGCAAGGTAGCCGCACTGCTCCTCATGGAAGGCCACGCCCACCACGTTGGCCAGGGTGTTGCCGCTGGCGTCGGAGAGGGGATAGCCGTCAATGAAGATGAACTTCACGTCGGGGTACTCGCTGGCGGCCTTGACCATGGCGGCCTCCTGGAGGAAGCCGGGGGCCACGATGACCTCAGCGCCGCCGTCAATGGCGGCCTTGTAGGCCTGATAGCGGTCCTCGTCAGTGGCGTTGTCGCCATTGGCGGGCTGATAGTACTTGTAGGACTTGCCGTTCTCGCTGGCGTAGAGCTTCACGCCGTTCCAGGTGCCCTGGTTGAAGGACTTGTCCTTGAGCTGGCCCACGTCGGTGACCATGGCGATGACGTACTTGTTGTCAGCGCTGGTCATGGTGTCGTCAATCTCGTCGGGGTTGACGGGACCGGCGGGCGCGGGGGTGGTGCTGTCGGGTGCGGGGGTGTTGGCGTCAGGTGCGGGGGTATTGGTCTGGGTGTTGCTGTTGTCGCTGGGCTTGTTGTCGTTGCCGCCGCAGGCCGCCAGGGCGAAAACCATGGACAGGGTCAGCAGCAGGGCCAATAACTTCTTCATTGGAATCAATCAACCTTTCTTTTATGATTTGTCCCTCCCGGCGCAAAGAGACGAGCCGAACACGGGGCCCGGTTCCCGGAATGGACAGCCCCATTATACCCTATCTCCTCCCATAAAGCAACCAGAAAAAGGGGTGAAAATGGGAAGGATTTGTGGCCAGACTGAAAAATTTTTGTGAATATGACGAATTTCAGCCGGGATGAGGAGAGACCGGCAGTCACCGGCCGGCCATGCGCACCGCCGTCTCCAGGGCGATCTTCATCATGGCGGTGAAGGTGGTCTGGCGCTCCTCGGCGGGCAGCTCCTCGCCGGTGACAATGCTGTCGGAGATGGAGCAGATGGCCAGGGCCCGCTTGCCCAGCTTGGCGGCGGTCATGTACAGGCCGGCGGCCTCCATCTCCACGGCCAGCACCCCCATCTCCGCCCACTTCATGGTGGAGCCGGAGGCGTCGTAGAAGGTGTCGGAGGAGAGCAGGTTGCCCACGGGCATCTCCACGCCCATCTCCCGGGCCACGGCCACGGCGGTCTCCAGAAGGGTGAAGTCGGCAATGGGTGCGAAGTCGCCGGGCAGGCCGTACTGGCGGGCGAACCGGGAGTTGGTGCAGGCCCCCTGGGCGGCCACCACGTCCCGCAGCTTCAGCTTGCTGCTGATGGCCCCGGCGGAGCCGATGCGGAGGATGTTCTCCACGCCGTAGTGGCTGTAGAGCTCATAGGAGTAGATGCCAATGGAGGGCATACCCATGCCGGAGGCCATGACGGACACCGGCGTGCCCCGGTAGGAACCGGTGTAGCCATGGATGCCCCGGACGTTGTTGACCAGCTTCGCGTCCTCCAGGAAGGTGTCGGCGATGAATTTGGCCCGCAGGGGATCTCCGGGCATGAGGACAGTCTTGGCGAAATCGCCCGGCTTGGCGGCGTTGTGAGGAGTGGACATAGGCGGAACTTCCTTTCTTTTATTATAGTATCCGTTCTTTTCTCTGCCGGCGGGAGGATTAATACCCCGTGCCCTCGATGCCCTTCACGGCCTTGACGATGCGGCTGGTGCCCAGGCGGGACGCGCCCAGATGGATAAAGTCCTCCGCGTCCTGGAGGCTGGAGATGCCGCCGGCGGCCTTGATCTTCACATGGGGGGCCACATGCTTGGCAAAGAGGGCCACGTCCTCCCGGGTGGCCCCGCCGCCAGCAAAGCCGGTGGAGGTCTTGATATACTCCGCGCCGGAGGCGGAGACGATCTCGCACAGCTTGATCTTCTCCTCATCGGTGAGCAGGCACGTCTCAATAATCACCTTGAGCAGGCGGCCCCGGCAGGCCTCCTTCACGGCCTTGATCTCCCGGAGCAGGTCGTCCCACCTCCGGTCCTTCACCCAGCCGATGTTGATGACCATGTCGATCTCGTCCGCCCCGTTGTCCACAGCGTCCCCGGCCTCAAAGCACTTGGCGGCGGTGGTGCTGTAGCCGTTGGGGAAGCCGATGACCGTGCACACGGCCAGCTTGTCCCCCACGTACTCCCTGGCCTGCCTGACATAGCTGGCGGGGATGCAGACGGAGGCGGCGGCGTACTTGATCCCGTCGTCGCACACGCCCCGGATCTCCTCCCACGTCGCCCCCTGGGACAGCAGGGTGTGGTCCACCGTGGACAGAATTTTGCTCAGCTCCATGTAGTTCCCCTCGTTTCTCCGCGTAAGCGGCATATTTTTGTATACATATAGATAGTATACCACATTTTCGCAAAAATGGAAAGATCTGTTTTGCGCCCTCCTGTCCGGAAAACTTCTCCCCATTTGCCAGAGAAAAGCGTCGAAAGAGCGGTTGCCCTCCGCCCCGGGGTGTGATATAATGCGGATATTCATCACCTGGGGGTACCAATATGAGAAAAAAGACATATCATCTGCTGACCGTCCTCATGGCCCTGCTGGCCGGGGCCGCGCTCTCCGGGGCCGCCCTGGCCGCCGGCGGTGCGCCGGAGCGGGCGGTGGTCCGCTTTGACCGGCAGGCCGATCCGGAGGCGCTGACCGCAGCGCTGGCGTCCCTGGAGGGCGTGGAGGTCCTGTGGACCTACGACAGCCTCTTCTCCGGCGCCGCCATTGAGGCGGACCCGGCGGGTCTCGCATCGGCGGAGTCCCTGGAGGGCGTGGAGGGGGTGGGCCTTGCCCGCACCTACGCCCTGCCCCAGCGCGGCGGCGCCGCCGGAGAGGACGGCGGCCTGGCTATGATGGGCCTGGAGGAGATGTGGGACCAGGGCTATGACGGCGGCGGCATGGTCATCGCCGTGCTGGACAGCGGTATGCGGGTCACCCACGACGCCTTTGCCGACTACGGTCTGGCCCAGTCCCCGGCCCTGAGCCGGGCGGACGTGGAGGCCTTTGCCCGCAAGGGCGGCACCAAGGGGGCCTACCTCTCCGCCCGCATTCCCTTTGCCTACGACTACTTCGGCCGGGACACGGACGTGTCCACCATAGACGACCACGGCAGCCACGTGGCCGCCCTGGCGGCGGGGTACGTCCCCGAGGCGCAGGGGGCCTTCCGGGGCGCGGCCCCGGCGGCGCAGATCCTCAGCATGAAGGTGTTCCCTGACGGCACCGTGGGCGGCGCGGACGACGCGGTGATCCTGCGGGCTCTGGAGGACGCGTGGAATCTGGGGGCGGACGTGGTCAACCTCTCCCTGGGCACGCCCAACGGCTACGCCCAGGACGACGTGCTGGACGGCCTGTACTGTCAGGCCTTTGCCCAGATGCGCCGGGCGGGGGTCATCATCTGCTGCGCCGCCGGCAACATCGGCGGCGCCCTGGATATGAAGATGGAGGGCTCCTCCCTGCCCACCGCCAGCTACACCGACTACGGCACCCTCTGCTCCCCGGCCTCCTACATCGGCGCCCTGGGCGTGGGCGCGGCGGAGTGGAGCGCCGGCGTGGGCAGCAATCCGGTGACAGCCGGGTACTCCAACTGGGGCACCACCTCCGACCTGCGCCTGAAGCCGGAGCTGACCGCCTTCGGCGGCATGACCCTGTCCGCAGGCAGCCGGGACGACAGCTATTTCTACCAGGAGAGCGGCACCTCCATGGCCTCCGGCAGCGCGGCGGGCGCCTTCGCGGTGCTGCTGCAATCGCTGCGGGAGCGGGGCGTCACCAACCGGCAGGAGGCCGCCAATCTGGCCCAGAGCCTGATGGAGAGCGCGGCGCAGATCCTTCGGGACAACAGCGGCGTTCCTTTCTCCCCCCGGAAGCAGGGGGCGGGGCTGGTGGACCCGGCGGCGGCCGCGGCCAGCGATCTCACCATTCTGGACCCCCTGCTGGAGCTGGGGGACAGCGAGACGGGCAGCTTTACCGCCTCCTTCACCCTGCGCAACCTCTCGGACCGGGAGCTGACCGTCCAGCTGGCGGCGGAGGTGGTCACCGACGCCTATGAGAAGCAGGGGGATACCTACTACAGCCGCATGACCCCCATGGACATCACCGGCGAGGTCAACGTCTCCGGCCTGGAGCCGGTGACCGTGCCCGCCAGGGGGGAGAAGACCGTGACCGTGGCAATCTCCGCCGATCTGCCCCGCCTCCGTTCGGTGTTCTCCAACGGCTATTTCGTGGAGGGCTACATCACCGCCGACGCCGGGGAGGGCCAGGCGGTTCACGCCGCCTTCCTGGGCTACTGCGGCGACTGGAGCGCCGCCCCCATCCTGGAGCCGGTGGACTTCCGGGACGTGCAGGACGCGCTGCTCCCCTCCGGCGGGAAGGACGACTACTGGGACCTGCTGGCGGTGAACATGGGGGCTAACCTGCCCCGCCTGGGCCGGTCCGGCGAGACCACAGACCGCCTCCTGGGAGAGAGCGGCCTGAACCCGGGCCGCCACAGCGACCTGTATAACAGCCTGTCCCGGAAGGACGTGCAGGCCATGTACAGCGCCGGACATCTGCTGAACATAGAGCTCTTCACCCTGCGCAACGCCGCCCGGGCGGTGATGCTGGTGTCCGATCAGGACACGGGGGCCGTCTACGCGGTGCAGGACAGCCCCTGGCTGGTGAAGTCCCAGTACAACGGCTACGAGCAGCGGATGGGCGGCAGCTCCAACTACCAGTGGGACGGCACGGACAGCGGCGGCAATCCCCTGCCCGCCGGCACGCGGGCGCGGGTGGACTTCTACGCCTGGCTGGACTACGACAAGGAGATGGAGGCCGTCTACGGCCAGAGCGGCAGCGACTACGGCGCGCCGGAGACCTACCGCTGGCTCCTCTCGGAGGAGTACGCGCCCTACCGGGAGTGGAGCTTCCCTGTGACCATCGACGGGGCGGCCCCCACGGTGAACGTGTCCGGGGATGCGGGAAATCTCACCGTGACCTTCCAGGACGATCTGCATCTGGCCTATGCCGCGGTGTGGGACAGCGGCGGCCGCCTGCTCTCGGAGAAGCGGCTGACCCCCCAGACCGCCGGGGAGAGCGTCAGCGTGACCGTGGACGCCTCCGGCGCGGAGGAGATCTACGTGGCGGCGGAGGACTACGCCTCCAACGCGGTGGGGTATGTATATGATCTGGAGACCCTCTCAGCTGCGGAGTGCCCGGCGGCCATTCTAACGGATGTAAACAAGGGCGCGTGGTACCACGAGGCGGTGGACTACGTCCGCGCCAAGGACCTGATGGAGGGGGAGACGCCCCTCACCTTCCAGCCCCAGGAGAGCGCCACCCGGGCCCAGGTGGTCTCGGCCCTGTACGCCGCCGCCGGCAGCCCCTCCACCTCCTTCAGCGCCGGGGACCTGCCCTTTACCGACATCAGCGCCGAAACCCCCTACCTGCCCGCCCTCACCTGGGCCTACGGCCAGGGCATCGTGGACGGGTACAATGAGAACACCTTCGGCGGCATGGCCAGCGTCACCCGGCAGCAGCTGGCGGTCATGCTCCGCCGGTGCGCCCAGCTCTACGGCCCCGTGGACCCGGCGGGGGATCTCTCCGGCTTTGCGGACCGCTCCAGTGTGGCGGACTGGGCCCGGGACGGTCTCTCCTGGGCCGTGGGAGAGGGCCTGATCGCCGGCCGGTCCAGCGGCGTCCTGGATCCCCAGGGCCTCACCACCCGGGCGGAACTGGCCCAGATCGTCATGCGGTTCGCGGAGGGGTAAGGCCCCGGATCAGAAGCCCAAAAAAAGAGAAGCAAGCCCGCGCACACCAGGG
>OFHN01001682.1_pt1 | contig 14766 bp, 28 predicted proteins | sample 1521321 | NCBI WGS metagenome assembly OFHN01 (sample SAMEA3504130, study PRJEB24116) | mouse gut metagenome | biome: mouse gut; feature: mouse-associated habitat; material: faeces | place: Denmark | collected 2011
GCCAACTTGAAAAAAGTTTCCTTGAGTTCCCTTGCTTTTTGGTGAACAAACCTCATTTTCACTAATCTCTTGCGCTCTAATCGGCACAGAAAGGTTTTTATAAAATGCTGGATTAAATAACCTTAAACGCTCCAAAAACACTTTTAGAAATGCTTGTAAACAGTAAAAATAGCAATCCGCCACACAAGGACGAATTGCCGCTTTTGTTTTTGCTGTCCCCGAAATTTCGATTTTTGCAATCATCAAGGGAACTTTCGTTATTTTTTTCACATCATTACTGACCCATGTGGGAATCTTATATCCTGCTCCTTCGTTCTGCGCCGCTGTGCGCCTGCAAACCCCGCAATTCCGGCACTTTTCATCTCTCATGCATCTCGCTTTCATATGGGCTTTACGGCGTATTTTCGCACTGTTCAATCAGCTTTTTTCGCTTTTTTTCGGCTTTTTGCATTTTTCTTTTTTTGCTAACTATAATGAACTTTTACACATGGGTTATAATTTTACCTACAACCAAACCGCCTATATCCAAGTAATTATGAATCACCCCTTTTTGTTTCTGTTCGTTGGCAGCAGGTTTGACCGTAGGACTGTCGCATCTCAGCCCTTAAATCGACTATCCTCAGCCCATTCCAAACAGCCAGGGATAGTCAAATATGTCTCGGTATAAATTGCCAGAACCGATTTTATCCAGTCACATCAGTTGCAGAATATTCCCGTCCACATTAAAGTCCAGCAAAATTGTCGGCTCATACCCATTTACGAATCTGCGGTTCGACTCTTTATTTGTTTCGTAGATGCCAAAGTCAACGAAGTTATCACCGACAGGATTCTCGGGATCGTATACCCACCCCACAATCTGTCCTGCCTTTGTCCTGGGAATATCCAGCATATCATATACTTCATTCAAATATAAGTGACCATTGGTCCGCAGCTTGTCATTTGCATAATTTTGCTGTGCCCGAAGAAACATCAAATTGTAATCCGGATTGTCTTCCCAATAACGGCTCGATGCGTCAAAGAACTTCGCATAATCATTTTCTGTGTTGAGCTCCGAAATATCGACCGCTGTTTTCATCTTCTTTTCTTTGCCGGTTTCCTCATCTGTAACCGTTTCCTCGAATTTCTTCGCTTTGACATTGTACTTTAATTCTTTGTCCACTGCTTCGCCGAACCGTTCAGTAACGCGTCTGCGGTAATCTGCATAACTTTTGCTTACACCTGTCAGGGCCGCGCTCAAAGCAACATTCCTGCTATGCTGGATTTTATGGGATGCCAAAATCCCAGCGATAGAGAACATCCCTACCGCTACTGCCGGTGCATACAGCTTTGACAGGTCGACGCTTGCGTGGACATATGTAATCACTAAATCTTTTTTCATGTCCTCCGGCGTATAACCTTCGGCCGTACAATTATGGATCGTGTCGACATCTTCTTTTGTCTTTTCAAGGATGCCGCTGATTTTTGTAGTGGCCCTGCAAGCCATGACTGCACTTACTACAACGCCAGCGATACCCGCTGCCATCAAAATTTCCGGACTATATTTCTTAACCTTAAATTTTGTCCGATTGAAAACTGCTGCTGTTTTATTTGCCAATTCTGTTTTTTTCATTTTTCATTCTCCCTTTCTCTGCTGTTGATCTTCAAATAGTCAATAAGATGCTGTGTATACCACATGATTTTCTCCAAATCCTGAATGCCGTTCTTTTTCTTCCAGCGGCAGGCGTATTTGATGATGTTGCCGGTGTCAGTTGCCTCGATACCTTTCAAATCGGAGGTAAACGCGGCAATTACATCAATTACCTCAAGCCCTGTTTCGGACTGGTAGTGGGACGGATGCGACACTTGCTTGTCTTTAGATTCGTACATGGTTACGCCTCCTCTGCTGTTTTCTCATCGTTTTCAACATCTGGTTCGTCTGTATTGCGGACATGTGGCGTGTATGTCCTTTTCCTCTCACGTGCGATATACTGGCAGCCACACTTGGGGCAATCAAAAGTATCGTACAGTATAGGTTCGTCATCAGACGAAAATGCCGCACCCAGCCCAATTTTCGAATTATTCCGCGAAATATAATGATTTTCGACTGTTGCATAAAATTCAGATCCGCAAACGTTACATTTCAACATAAAAATCCCTCCGTTTAATTCAAAGGCAACGCCTTTGGCAATTTAATCAAATATCCGTCTTTTACGCGCACCACAGTCGCGCTGCGAATATCAGTCCATCCATACTTATTGTCTGTGTAGCTTCCCGAAATGCCGACAAGGTCATACAGGTCGGCCACGCTTGCAAGCCCATATACGGCAATCAGCTCGTCCATTCTGGATAGGACATCTTCCGCTTCCCCACGGTTGTCCAGAACAATATCGTCATAATAATACCCGTTCCTATTTTTAGGGGGTATATTATTTTTCCGCTCGTTTTCTCTGGTATAATAGCCGCCATATGAAACCTTGGATGCTGTACCGTTGCGTTTTGTCCGCCCTGTTTCGCCATAAAGAACCATGTCAATGCCATTCGTAACGATGTCAGAAATGGCCTTTTTAACAGCCGGAACTAGAACGTCCATGAAAATATAAGTTTTCACGTTCCCGACATCCTCGGCAATGAAAATATCCGCCAATTTTTTGGCCTCGCTTTTTTTCTTCACCCTTGCCGAGCCGTCGATGATTTTTTCAACTTTCTTCTCAGGCTGGCCGGCGGCTTTTTGTTCTTCCCTATATTTGTGAGAATTTGGTTTATAGTCTTCCATCAGAGCCCTCCTTTATAAAAATCCCATTGGCCTTCCCGTCGCCATCTGCATTGATTCTGCTATTGATTTGTAAATCTTCGAAACATTTCCAAGATTTTGGTTGAAATCATCTAATATACCGTCCAAATGACTGTCGAGTTTCTTTGCAACGTCTTCTTTTGCTTTTTTAACGACATCCTGCTTTAATTCTTGAATATCTATCCGGGAAATCTGCCGTTCTAGTTCTTGGGAAACCGATTGTTTCACATCCGAATATGACGCCCGAACAGCGGATTTAACCTCATCACGGATGCCTTTTTCTATGCCCTTCACCGCCTCGTTCGTAGCATATCGAACAGCGGTACCAACTTCTGTTTCAACTGCTTTGTTTACAGCCCGTTTGATAACGGCGTCCGACAAATTGACATCAATGTCATCGGACAATTCGTCTATCGATCTGTCTATTTTATCGCAGATATCACGCAATTTTCTGCGGGAACCAATGGCATACCCAATGCCGACAAAACCTATCCCGAAGCAAAATGCGCCGGCGATCAAATCAAAATTATCCCTCATAGGAAACCTCCTTCCAAAAAGAAAAAGCGAAAGCGCCTTGTTACAGGCACTCCCGCTACTTTCAAATATCATTCTTCTGTTTTGGAATCCTCTTTCAGTTCCACGTTTTCATCTTCCACGATTTCGGTTGCTTCCGCATCGATAATGTCAGTCCAATCGTCTTTAGCCTTAAATCTGGCAATGGCCGGTTTCGCAACATACTTATAGGCAACCACACCTGCAAGTACAGCCAAACCAATACCACCTGCCACCATTAAAACCTTTCCAGAACTCGCCTTTACGATTTCTTCAGCGGTGTTTTCGATAACCTCTTCGTTTACCATGATTTCGTTTGCTTCCATTCTACATTCTCCTTTCACATAAAAAATATTTGTTCTTCCATTAAAGACCTTGTTTTTTTCGCGAAGCGTCAAAGATTATGCGCATAATCGTACTTCGGAGCAATATTGTAGTCGATTACAAGACACGGCGTGTCATCAGCTGTGAGATGCGAACTGAAGTATAATTCTATCATTCCGCACCCGCCATCATAAAGGTTCCAACCTAAATCATCGCCGATCTTTGTAGGCGGCAATCCGATTTCATAATAAAACTCGTTCAGAGAAACGTACACATCGTTAATCAACAGCCGATTTAACGTGTTTTCAGCTTTCCTCAGCATGTCAGCATCCGACTTGAAATATCTTCCGCTCAATGAATCATAGCAGAGCGTGTCCCCTCTTTTTGTGAGAAAGATCTCCTTGTTTACAATAGGATTTTGGGAAATCTTCTCTTTAGCAACTGCATCTCTTACCGTCTGCTCCTTTTTTTCGCCAAACGTCTCGATTACTTTCCCTCGATACTCCCTCAGTGCTGATTGGGATAAGCTATACGCCGTAGCAAGAGCCGCGTTGCGTCTGGCATGAACAGTGCTTGCGCCTACCACGCAGGTAATAGAAGCACAACCAATTACAGCCGCCGGAATATAACATTTCCAAGCAGCTTTGACAACCTCGACAGGGGATAGCTTATCCTCCTTAAGCTCCTCTTTTTTCTGTTCCATAAGAACAATCGCTTTAGGAGTCGCTTTTACAGCCAACACAACGGTCGTAACCATTCCCGTGATCCCAATGCCAACCAAAATCTCAGGGCTTTTTTTTGCGACTGTTAGCTTCGCATTTTTGACAGCTTTCGATAAATCCAACTTTTTCATGGTGATCTCCTTTCTTCCCAGAAGAAAAAGAGAAAGCCCTTTTAGGACTCTCCCTCTTCGTTCCTTTTTGCAAGTGCTTCATTGACCTTTTCATCGACCATTTCTTCCATCTTCTTCGCATCGACCCAATTTGTAACGAAAGTTGCTCCGATACTAACCAGTGTCGCTCCAATCCCGATGGCTCTCACAATCATTCCATTCATCATAAAGCATCTACTCCTTTCCATAACATACCATGTAAAATTTGCGAACTTATTGCCAGCCATCTAAATAATCCGTATCTGGCGGAAATATCATGTCGATTACATAAACGTCTGTTCCGCCATCGTCCTGTGAAATCAAACGGTGCTCGAAGTCAATCCAATAATATCCATCAACCGAAGACCACCCCATTGTTTCACCATAATGTGTTTTCGGCAACCCCAGAAATTCATAGAATTCGTTCAGCGACACATATCCTCGGAGGACAAAGTTCCTGTTCAAGTGGTACTCGGCATCCATAACCTCTCGTTCGTACCGCAAGAAAGATTCGCCAGACAGCTCATCGTAAAATATAACTTTCCCGTCCGGAACATTTAATTCGATTTGATGGTAATTGCAGTGCTCACGAGCCATAGCGTTCCGGATTTGTACGTCCATATCCTTTCCATACATTTCAACTAATTTATCACGGTATTCCTTATGGTAATTGTGCAGCATCATGTACGCGCTGGCAATAGATGCCTGTTGTTTACGGTTTAGCGTATTGGCTCCAAAGATGCATATGATGGCAGATATGCCGATAGCGGCTGCGGGGACATATACAGAGCCAGCGGCAATAATGCATTCCACTTTTGACAATTCATCTCCCTTTTCCTTTTTTGCTTCTTCAAGAAGCCTTAGCGCTTTAGGCGTCGCCTTTACGGCAACTACGGCCGTAGCGACGACCCCCACAGTGGCCAGACAACTTAAAATGGTCGGGGAAGCACGCTTCAAACATATCTTAGTTTTATGCGCCTTCCTTTTCAGATTGTTTAGTGCTTTCATTTTCCTTCTCTCCTTTCTCCAAAATAAAAAGAGAGAGTCCCTGTTTAGGACTCCTCCTCGTTTCTTTTCTTGATTTTTACAATAATCTCATCTCCTTCAATAAACGCCTCCAGTTTGAATTTTTCTGGATTATCCACTACTTCCTTCAGCAACGACGGCTTACGTTCCTCTTTTTTAGCCTTCTTTTCCTTCTTCAGCCTCAATTCGGAAATATCCATCTTGCCAAGAATTTTGTTAATAATACGCATAGTTCATTCTCCTTTCAAAACGTCCTAGTTTTCCATAAAAGAAGTTGTGAAATTCGCGTAAAATACAGTTGACATCTATAAATTTCTTTGATAAAATAAATTTATTAAATCTAATAAATTTATACCGAAAGAAGGGTTTTTATGTCTAATCTATCCAACAATAAATCTAGTTTTATAGAAAAACTTGGAAATACCAGAATCATTGACCTTTTGAATGATCCTGGTACAGAAATCACTAAAAAGGGGAACAAGCTATCGTTACGCTATCGGACAGAAGAAGGTGTTGCATCATTAAACGTTACCTCCTATGAAACCGGACGTAATGAAGTACAAATGTCTGCTGTCCCCAACAGAACACGCAAAACCGATTATGCCGAAGACATTATAACCATGAAAAAGCAAGGGATGCTTCAAAAAGACATCGCATACAAACTTGGTATCTCAGAAGCAACTGTTTCCAACATCTTAAAACGCTATAAATAACGATCTTCCTCAAAGCCGGCATAAATCATCGGCTTTTTCTAATCACTTAAACTCTCATCCAATGCAGTATATCGTAAAGTGATAAGTCTTTGAAATAACCTCTTACAATCGGATTGATCATTTCTAAGAACTGCAACGTTTCTATCTCTGATCCGTCGAACCAAATTTTTGTTGGACTAACGGTTTTGAAATTAAAACCATCGCAGTTTAAGCCGAATGTAATCGCAGCTTTTTTTATGCTACATATGTCACGTTTCCCTTTTTCACTATTAGGTAATGTGATTTCTATAATTCTGTTTTTACTCATATTTCCTGCCCCCCCCTTTGTGTAAGTGTCAAATGAAGTATTCTGTAAATTATTTATAGCGTTTTTAAGATATTCAAATTTTATACGAAAAAGTAAAAAGCCTGTGTTCAGGGCTTTTCTTTCTATAATCCACATCCATTGTTGCGGTTATGTTTTCCATAAAAGAAGTTGTGAAATTCGCGTATCTAAATTTCACGCCTGTCAAACACAGTTTCCCATCGTTCTTTAGGCAAAGGCTTCATTTTCAGCGCCCACATAATCTGCCTGATTGTGACTGTTGGATACAGCCCGTCCGTACACATTCCTGCACGAATATCAAAGTATTCCTTGAAATTCGGATGTAAATATAAGGCGTCTGTTAACCATTGGTCTAATTCACCCCACTGTGTACTTTTTGTATCGGCATCAAACCTCTGTTGTATCACTGCTAGGCCTTTGCTACCAATCGTAAACAGTGTACAACGACTGTAAACCGGATGATTGCAAATATAAATGTCCCCATACATCGACAAATAGATTGCTGGTTTTTCAAAGTGATACCGCATAAGCCTTCTCTCCTTGTATAAAAAAGGAAAAGCCCATGCCGAAGCACAGGCTTAACCCCGATAATACTTTTAATCGTCAAATAATTTGCATGATGTTTTGCAATACGGATACGGACCATCACAGGAACGGCACCCGTCAGGAGGAATGTCTTCTCCAAACATCCTGAGCATATTCGGCGACCATTCTCTTTCCTCGCCGTAATCATACTCATATTCCATTGTGTCAACCTCCCATCCGCATGATGGGCAGGTAAACAAATCGCATTCCCCTTCTGGCATATCCTTGTAATCCATCAGGGCTCCGCATTCATTGCAAATGATATACCCTTCACTCAGGTATCTCACCAGTTCTAAACCCTCAGGTTTAATTATTTTTCCGCTCATAAATATTACCTCCTTGATAATCGGAAAGCAATTATGTATTATTTTATAATTGCCTTCTGCATTTAGTCAAGAGATAAAAGAGCTCTTTGTATCTCCATAAGAGGGCTTGTAAACGCGGCGCAAAAACGAAAAGAGCGTGTAAAATACACGCCCTCTCGCAGAACCTCATTTCAATGTAGGCTTGATGTGCCCAAACAAACCTCTGAATGTTGTCGAGGTAAAAGCGCCGGTTTCTTCAAATTTCAGCCCTTTCTTGAACAAGGAAGCATATAACATCAACGGCAACAGTAATCTAGCTGCATCCAATCCCAGCCTGACATATCGATCTTTGAGATCCTCCGCCGCTTTGGCATTCCCGATAAAGCGTTCCTCCGCCCTGTCTTCGAACTCCAATTTGGTTTTGTTCTCCTCGATTTTCAGCCGGTACAGCTTCGCCAAATCATCAATCGCTGCTGATTTCTCATCGCTCCCGGATTTCATGGATGCTAATTCGTTGATTTCCGACTTGATTTCCTCATCCAACATCTTCCTGATTTCTTCCATTTCACATTCTCCTTTCAAATATAAACGTCAGTTCCATAAAAGAGAGTGTTATTTGTGCGATTTGAGCATAAAAAAATCCCACCAGATGTTGCTTGTGGGAAAGTGCGTATGGTTACGTTCATTATTTAGGAATCTTATCTATGATACCCTCACAAATCCAACCTATTTCGTTTGGTTTATAATTTTCGTCCAAACCTGTTAATACAAGTGCATCTCCGACTACACTTTCTATCTCTGCCCAATAATCATTTTCTTCAGAAAGATTTTCAAAATCACAATCCAGTCCTATCAACTTCATAAAATTGATTTCTTTGTCTGTGAACATCTTCGTGACCTTCCTTTTAGCGATGTTTTAACCCTAAATATCTTTCTTCAAGGTCAATATCTAATCCGCACTCACTTAAATCGTATTCCCAAGTTATAAGGTCGTTCTTTATCGTATCAAGAACCTCATAATACGCAAATTTTTTGCCCATATAAAAGTCATCGCCTTCGTGCATTTTCGCATCTTCCAGAGCATCTTCGGCATTACTAATTACTCGTCCTGCAATGTAATTAAAAAGATCCTTATCCATCATATTCCCCTCTTTCTTTTAACTCGCGATTTCTCGCATCAATAGAATCTTCAAAGGTTTTAATTTCCTTTTGCCAATGTTGAAAATATCCTTGTCTTTCTCTATCATCCAAGGTATCCCATTGGGGATAATATTCCCTCGGATTCTGGATTTTTAATTTGTGCTCGGCAATCCTTTTTTCCAAACTGCGTATCCCCTTCTTTATAGAAGAAGTCTTTTGTTTGGCTATCCCTGCCTCGCCACTGCTTTTATGCTTTTCATTAAGTATATCATTTTTTACCGGTTTCGCAACCTTTTTCTTATGTCCTAATTCTTCAGGTGTCCTCCTTACACCCCATTTCATACCCTTAACACCATGATGGTAAAGCTCTACGGGATAAAGCGCCATATGCTCAAGCGTATCCCTATGCTTATCCACCCACGCCCTGCCTATCGAGGCGTATTTCATTAGCGTCTTATAGTCCATGGTCGTCCACCTCCCAAACATTTTCGGAAACTCCCAACCGGGGAATTTTTCCAAATATCACTTTAACATGGTTTTCAGTCTCGTGAGTACGGAACTTTCGGAAAATAAAAAGAAAGAGCTCCATATCAGGGCTTAACCTTTCTTGTTTCGAAGTAAAAAGATTTGTTTTTTAAGTCTACCTCAAAGTGTGGCAGTCTAATAATCTCCCATGGTGACATTGCTGGTATGCCAATCGCTATCGCCATTGGTTCGAGTATAACGTATGTTATTATACGTATAACATGACCCAATATCCATATCGACAAGCACAAGCTATAACCAAAGGACAAAAACATTATGTTACCTAAAACCTTCTTGATATTTTTCATAATCTTCGCCTCCTTCATAAAAGGACGTGCTATTTTTGCGTATGTATAAATCACTCCCGTTCCTTGTTCAACAGCCAGAAAAATCTCCGGTACCGGTCATAATAAGTATCCCTGCTGCATGGTATATCTAATCTAGATTTCAATCCTTCGTACGAAAGCCCTTCTGTAACTCCTTTCAGAATATAACCCGCCAGTTCCTCATCTGCTTCCTTAGCCGTTTGCTCGACCATATCAATCCGCATAGCATAATACGCCCTTGCGGTTGCGCATCTTGCCGTAGGGTCTCCATTTTTACGCTTCTTAGCGAACCGTTCTAAATTCTCCGGACGCTTGCTCAACCCGTCTAATGCCATGTATGCCTTCTTCCAGATAGGGTATTGCAGGCAAAAATACTTCAACTCATGATAACGATGCTTTTCAATCCAATACGGATTTCTTTCTGATAATTCTCTCATATACGCATCTCCCTCCTTAATTCTATCCTAGGATAGAATTAGGCGTATGTAAAAACAACAACGGTGAAAAAAAGAGCCCTTGTTAGGACTCATTTTTGTTTCTGATGCGCTCTTTAATATAATTCACCAACATGATTCCATCAACCCATAGGATACTTGTCAGCATCATCGAAATGGTAAAACCGGATTTTATACCGTCCCACCAAAACTCTTGATCCCTTTCGCTCCATAATGTGTTAAAATATTTATGATGTTTCATACTCAATCACATCTCCTTTCACAATAGGAAATGTGTTTTTTGCGCAAGCCATCTGGCCATCGTCATTTCGCAAGGAAAATCTTCAAATCCCAAAGTTTCGGATGTAATAAATCCCTCCAAAACCCCAACAATAACCTCAGCCTCATATTGTTTGTATGGAAATATAATCTTCGGAATTTCCCTATGTACGGTTCGACAAACCACACACCGCAGCCGTCGAATATCAATCCAGCGTGTTGCCCGTCCCTTTGTCCGTACAATTCGCTGCACGCTGTCATAATATTTTAATTCCCCGCCACATTTAGGGCATATCAATTCATTATCGCTGACCATATACAAGCCTCCTGATATGAAAAACCATGCATATTTAGGCACTAAAATAAGCCCACAACCAGTTGTATAACACTGATAATGGGCTTATTTAGATGTCCAATATTTGGCTTGACACTTCATTCCTTCTTGAACAATATGAAGAAGCAAGCAAACTTTGCTTCTCGAAGTTTGGTAAAAAGTTTTACCAAAATCCTTACCAAACTTTTACCAAAATCGCTGTGATTTTTCCCGATAATTTACGGTAGTTTACGATACCCGACCTATCATTGAAAAATGCCGCAAAAGCCTGATTTCATCATGTTTTCAAAGGATTCCAAACAAAACGAGTTTGTATTCACTTTAGTTCATTGCCTTTGCTACTTCCTCAGCAAAGTTCTCGTCCTTTTTCTCCAGGCCTTCACCTGTTTCAAAACGAACATACCGCACAATCTGGATATCTGCGCCGATTTCCTTTGCTACGGAATCAATATATTTCTGAACAGTCAGGTCGCCATCTTTTACATAAGGCTGGTCAACCAGACAGAATTCTTTCAGTTCCTTTTTCAATCTGCCTTCAATCATCTTTGCAATGATATTGTCAGGCTTGTTTGCATTTTTGGGGTCGTTCTTCGCCTGTGCTGTCAGAATTTCTGTTTCCTTCTCGATAAAATCAGCAGGAACGTCCTTCTCTGTAATAAACTGGGGTTTCAGGGCAGCAATCTGCATTGCAACATTCTTGCCCAGTTCTACCAGCTCATCACATTCCTTTTCGCAAGCCAGCTCAATCAGAACGCCGATTCTGCCGCCGCCATGCACATAGGAAACCAGCTTGCCAGCCTGTGCCTTTTCATATTTCTCAAAACGTCTGATGTTCAGGTTTTCGCCGATAACCGCAACCTGCTGGCTCAGAGCCTCTTTTACGGTATACTGAGGGTCAACTGCCCATTTCTCCTCAAAGAAAGCGTCCATATCCTTTGCAGATGTTTCAGACGCCTGCTTTGCAACCGCCGCAACATAATCACGGAATACCTGATTCTTCGCAACAAAGTCTGTTTCGGAGTTTACCTCTACAATTGCGCCGGACTTATTGTCCTCGCTCAGGTGAATCTCAACCATACCTTCGGACGCAATTCTGCCAGCCTTCTTTGCGGACGCCGCAAGGCCTTTTTCCCTCAGCATTTCAACAGCCTTTTCCATATCGCCGTCTGTTTCTGTCAGGGCCTTTTTGCAATCCATCATGCCAACGCCTGTCATTTCTCTCAGTTCTTTTACCATTGCCGCTGTAATAGCCATTTATATTCCCTCCGTTTTATCATATCGTATTTCTGAAAAGAAAGAGCTCCAGCCCGTCCTTTGGTTCGGCTGAAGCTCGGGCAAATATCTTTAATTATTCTGCCGTTGTTTCCGCCGCTTCTGCAGCAGGCTCTTCTGCCTCCTGCTCACCCTGCTTGGATTCCAGCACAGCGTCAGCAACCTTGGAAGCAATCAGCTTAACGGCGCGGATTGCGTCATCATTGCCGGGGATAACATAGTCAATCTCATCAGGGTCGCAGTTTGTATCTACGATTGCAACGATGGGAATACCCAGCGTATGCGCTTCCTGTACGGCAATTCTTTCTTTTCTTGTATCCACAACGAACATCATATCGGGCACCTTTTTCATGTTTTTGATGCCGCCCAGATTCTTCTCAAGTTTTTCCATCTCGTGCATCAGTTTCGCAACTTCCTTCTTGGGAAGAACTTCAAAAACGCCGTCTTCCTGCATTTTTTCCAGCTCTTTCAGGCGCGCGATTCTGGTTTTGATGGTGTTGAAGTTCGTCAGCATACCACCGAGCCATCTCTGGTTTACATAGTACATGCCGCATCTGTCCGCTTCTTCACGGATGCATTCCTGTGCCTGCTTCTTTGTGCCGACAAAAAGGATCTCACCGCCGTCCGCGATACATTTGCAGATTTCAGCATACGCATCGTCAACCTTTTTTACTGTTTTCTGAAGGTCGATGATGTAGATGCCATTGCGTTCCGCGAAGATGTATTCCGCCATTTTGGGGTTCCATCTTCTTGTCTGGTGTCCAAAATGTACACCTGCTTCCAGTAACTGTTTCATTGAAATTACGCTCATAGCGCACCTCCTGTTGGTTTGTCCTCCGCATCTTCCCGCAGGAAACCGGCCCGACCGGCACCAAACCTGCGGCAGCAGATACGTGTGTTATTTTGTTACCTATGGGATTATATCACACTTGTTTCAACATTACAACCATTTTTTTGCAATAAAAAACCTTTTCCTTCCCCCATTTTTGCGTTATACTGTTCTCAAAAGACTCTTTGATTAGGAAAAAAGGAGGAACCGCATGGCTTCAAATCCTGATTTTGTAGAATATATCCGCGGGCAGCTCAGCGGCGCGGGCGAAATCACATGCAAAAAAATGTTCGGGGACTACGGCGTTTACTGCGATGGAAAAATCATCGGCTTAATCTGTGACAATCAGTTTTTCCTGAAAAAGACAGATGCAGGACTGGACAAAGGCTTTGAGGAAGCCCCGCCCTATCCCGGCGCAAAACCCGCCTTTCTTGTCGACAGTGCAGATGACAGGGAGGAAATGGCGCGGCTTGTCCGGGCAACCTATGAAGCCCTGCCGGAACCAAAACCAAAGAAAAAGAAACAAGGCTGATTTTCTGCGCCAGCAGCATAACACAAGCGGGCAGCCGTATTCCGCTGCCCGTTCAACCCAAAATCCCAATGATTTTACAAACTGCATATCCTGATAAAATTATTCCTACCAAAATACAGATAATATATTCCTTTGTCCGTTCATTCTGTTTTGCATCAGCGAGAATATGCCATACGCAAAAAAGCAGAAGCCAATACAGAATTGCACAAATTCCCCCATACTTTCACCTTCTATAAAATTTTCACCTGATTTTATTACAAATACCAGCGTCTGTCAAGGCAGAAGCATCGCAAGACTGCAAACAAGCGGCAATCCGGCAGATACAATACCCTCAAATATTCCCTTTATTCCTAAACCCGCCAGCCCTTCAGCCATGCCATTTCAGGACAGAGTTTTCCTGTCCGCACAAAATACTCTACACATTTGGCAGCTAACTGTGGATTTGACATTGTATACCGCATCAGGATAATGGACTGCCCGTCCGAACAGCGCATTGGTGATTCTTCTTCTGAATCTAAATAATCCGGATGGAAGGAAGAATAGGAGCATTCTTCCTTTGTCCCCGGATTCTCGACATATTGTAGAAAAATCAGCCCTTTATCTATTTCAATCTGCATGTAACTATCTTCAAAATCAGGGTCCTGGAATAAAAATATTCCCTGATTCCGTCCTTTTCTTATCTTTTTGAGTAAATGTTTTAAGCTGTCTTCCGTAATTTCCGTTTTCTTTCCATACGCAGAAGACATATATTTGATACATAAACCCTGAGGCATTTCGTTGATATCGTCTATCCGGATAACCTTTTCATAGCTTTTTACCAATCATAACATCTCCCTCGCCAAAACACAAACGCAAAGCTTTGCAATATTGACAGCTGCACGGCAGATTAAAAATCCCCCACCTATTCAATCGGCAGATTATGTTGTTTCAAAAACGAAAGCTTATCCCAATATCCTCTCTGGAACAGTATTTTCCCATTGACGACATGGAAAAATCCGCAACCACGCAATCCCAGCGGGTCTTTCCACTCCAAGATCGCCCACTGGCCGTCTTCAAAAATATTTTCCACGATTGCCGTCATATCTGCTGCCACAAATTCCGCCGCAAACATTTCCCTGATTGCTTCTTTCCCCTCCACAGGTTCATTTGCCACCTGATGGTTTACCGCATTGTCATGATAAAGGTTCGCAGCCGCCTCCGCATCATGCGCGTTGAAAGCGTCTACCCATCTGCATACAACTTCTTTCGGCCTTAACATATTCCTACCCCCGTCATAACGCCATCAATACTTTCGCACAAATTTTGAAACGAGCGTCCTGCATGTATTCATCAGGATGCAGGCATAAAAATCCTCTGTCACTTTTTTCCCCTGCCCCACTGTCATAGCGTTTTCCGCATCCTCCTCCGTTTCCCAGAGCACAAAGTCCGTCCATGTATTGCCCTGCAGATAATGCTCCCAGGAAATGAAGCCCTTCGCTTTGGAAATCACCTCATCATGCAGTTTCTGCGTCCGTTCCATAAATTCCTCTGCGCTTACGTTTTTCCTGAGCTTATAGGAAAAAATCCATGCCGTTTTTGCCATTTTTATCTCTCCCTCCCCTTGTGTGTGTGTCTGTGTGCATAT